>Ga0247841_10011628_pt1 | contig 11668 bp, 11 predicted proteins | sample LaCruzMarch2015__2_FD_192410 | JGI IMG/M metagenome (GOLD analysis project Ga0247841, IMG submission 192410) | Freshwater microbial communities from meromictic Lake La Cruz, Castile-La Mancha, Spain - LaCruzMarch2015_18m | ecosystem: Environmental > Aquatic > Freshwater > Lake | place: Spain...
TAGCGTTAATACTCCATTATCAAAGGCATAGTTTGCAGACGGAAATAGTCCTTCCTCTTCTATACGCTGAACCATCTCTAAAGCTATCTCTGTTCGCTTTTTATACTCAAGCTTATGCTTTTGGTGAGTGATTTTGCTAATAACATTTCCAACTCTATTGATATTCCACCAAAATTGGATTTTAACTCAAGATACTGATCCATAGCCATTTTGTTTTTGCTCTGTATTTTCTCTGCCTGAATCAGTATATTCTTGGGTGTATAAATGGGTGACACATATTCAGTCACGGTCACTTTATAACCAACAGCCTCCAGAATCAGAGTTCTCATTGCGTCTGTCAGTAAGTCTGCCAGTTTTGCCTTATAAAGCCCATGTCTTGTTATTGCCTTCAGGGGATGCTCTGTTAGTTGGTTTATAATTTCATGCTGACAACAGGGAACGATTAGCATAAACGGCGCTTCTAACTGAATACCCTTCGCTATGGCTTCGTCTGTGGCAGTATCACAGGCATGAAGACTACAAACTATATCTACTTTATCACTAGGTTGAAAATCTTTTATCTTGCTGACGTGAAATTCCATATTATCGTAGTCCAGTTTTTTCTTTACTTGTTTACACTTTTCGATAAGATCAGCGTTTGTGTCAATACAGAAAAAGTGGCAATTTCTCCCCATTTTCTCCCTTAGATAATAATTCATAACATAAGAAAGGTATGATTTACCAGAACCGCAGTCGAGGATAAACACCTTCTTATTCTGGGAGCTTTTGTTTAATAATGGTTGTATGAGTTTGATGAAATTGTCAATCTGGACAAACTTACGTCTCATGTCAGCCTTGACAAAACCATCAGAAGTCAGCATCTCTATGGCATCAAGTAATGTATTGGCTTCTTCGGGGTCAATGAGCGAATCCGCATTGCTAATATCTGGTTGTATAGATGGACGAGTATAAGTTATTTTGACTTTTCCCTTTTTTTCTGTTGGAATCTCTATGTTTACGTTGCCAGAATAACATTTACAGGTGATAGACCTGAATCCATTTTGTATTAGTGTTTCAATATTGTTAAAAACGTCACCTTCCTGTATACTGGTTATTGACCCGTCAAGCTGAAACGAAAAAGAATCAGTATTCTCTCTATAAATATATGCTTCTGCATCACCTGATTTCATAATCAGCGTTTTAAAGTCATCTCTATCATTTATTTTACTAGACAAAGCTAATTGTACTGTACCAACCAATTTTCTATCAACCTCTTTCTAACATACGATTTTTTCGGTTATATTAACCCCAAAAGCACAAAGGTCTCAAAGAAATAGTGACAAGTAACGGAGACAATTCACATAATCTCAATATTCGTCACTCGTTACCTGTCACCCATCACTTTTAGTCTATACAACCTGATTTTTTCAGGTATTTTACTGATTTCTCAAGAGCCTTTGGCATATCGTCTGCGCCGGTAGCCTCAAGCTCAAACGTCCATGGTCCATAGAAGCCTGATTCATTAAGTATGCGGAAAACTTCAGGAAAATCCACTACTCCGTCACCAAGCGGTGGGAAGTCGAATGATTTTGGCTTTCCATCGGTATCTTTCAAATGAACGCTTCCAACGTATTTGATTATTTTCTTCAGTTCAGTAACTGCATCAGTGCCGTCGTTGTAGTAATAGATATTTGCGGTATCAAAGTTGACACGTACGTTTTTGTGGTTCACACCAAGCATAGTTTTAAGGGCTTCATCGCCGTTATGACACAAAATTGGATGCGTCTCAAGGCAGATCGTTACGCCATGCTTACCGGCTCTTTCACCCGCTTTTCTGAGTCTTTCATAAGTCACTTCTCTTGGAATGTCATCGCTGGCATGTGCGCTGACAAATATGAACTTTGAACCCATACCGATTGCGCCGTCTATGAGAACGTCGAAATTATCAACGCCTTTCTCGTCAACAAGGTCAATACCTCCGCTCATACTCAATGCGACAAGTCCATATTTGGCAAGTTCAGCTTTTGCTTTTTCATAATCACCCGGTGCGGGTGGACCGATCTCAACACCCTTAAACCCAAGTTTCTGCAAAACATCATAAGTACCGGTTCTTGAAGAAAGGAAATTTTTCATCAGATACCTCCTGATTTCTATTGTTGCATTTGATTCCTTCGCTAAAATAAAAAACCTATTATCAACTGAAATTACAATACATAATACTATGGATTTTCATTTCAGTCAAGCTTGATATGGATGGTTGTATGTTAAACTCTTTGAGAAAAAAATTGGATACTCATACAGATACATCTGACATTGACAGATGCCACGGTATCTTGTAGCAGATTCCAAGCTATACACAACTTCGTTGGATTTTTCAATGTATGGAAGGAATTCACAGAGTGTTGTTGAACGATGATGGACAGAATATCAGTTATTTTCTGGATAGGAACTGCTCAATGTCGGATGATAGTTTTTTTTCACTACTTTTACCAATAAACCCATTGATGGGTGAGCAAGACATAGATTCCCAATGCCAAGTTTGTGATCGAGTGAGCAAAGATACATGCAAACAAAGATTTTGTGCGATATAGCAAGAGTGTATATAGAATTCCGGCTATTATTCCGGGAAGCCATTGATTATGTTCCACACCGAACAAAATAACGGTTGCAATTAGTGACAGCCAACTGAATTTACCTATTGGTACGCTTTTAAAATCCGGATTAATAAGATAGCGTATTAAAAATGACCGCCAAAATAGCTCTTCCATGATCGGAACAACAATAACAGCGCCAATCATACGGAAACATATCCAGATATATGCCACAATTTTGAAACCTGATAACTCATAAGGACTGATGTTTATAGGATTACCAAGTAATGGATAGTAGCCTGTTGGAATAATCCAGATAGCAAAGACAAGCAATCCTGTTAAGAAGGAAAGCAGTGACAGTTTAGGTTTGATTTCAGTGTATGACTTTCTGAACCATATCAGCAAAATACCTGTTATTATAGTTTTCAGTGGATAAAGCCAGAGCAAGCTTAAAGGCGTATAGGAAGCTATTCCTGTAAACGCCAGAAAGAAAACAAATGGAATAATATAAGGCAAGGCAGGATGAGAATGTTTGGTAAATTTCATATTAACTTATCTGAGAAAATTATGGATGTTTGAAAAGCATAGACGTAATCGTTAAAAAATACATAAACATTCCAAAAACAACCCCCTAGCCCCCTTTTTTAAGGGGGAATAAATTATGTCAACATTCCCCCTTAGCAAACTTATCTTTACCCACAAGTCTATAAACCCTTGTGGATAAAGGATTTGCAATCCCCACTTGAAAAGGGGGGAAGGGGGAATTTTAGAACGAATAATAGTTTTATAGCTTAAAATTTATAGATAAGCCCTTTAAATCCCCCTTTATCCCCCTTTTGAAAGGGGGAAAGGACTTATTCTCACAATATCCACATATTTGTGGGTAAAGATTAGCTTAGCAAAGGGGGTTCGGGGGTTGTGAAAAACGTTGAAATACTATGTCAAAATGGCATTTTTTAACGATTACATGTTTGAAAAGCATAGAGATAAAATTAGAGCAGATATTTTTCAATATATGGTGATTGGAGTTCTGTATAGCGCATAATCGGTTTTAGCGTGATGCAAAGCTTACCATCAGCACAAGAAATTCCGTACTTTTCCATCAGATCATATATCGTTCTGCGTCCTATATCAAGTTCTTCAGCGGCATGGGTTACATTCCCTTCATGTTGCAGAAGTGCATTTATAACATATATAATATCTAGCAGATCCCGCGCCTCTGTCAATGACAGAGCAGGTTTTTCTTCTTCAGAAGTATTATTATCCATATTCCTATAAATTCCAGTATCATTTTAACAGATGTGATTGTACTATTCTAGATATTTCATCTACCCTTGCATCCCATGAGTCTTGAGCTACAGTATCTAAACGTTTTTGGATTTGATCTGGAGAATCCGTTTTCAAAGCAATCTCTATTTTTTCCAAAAATTCATCGGGAGTAGTTGCTATATAAACCATAGGCTCATCATACTTGCAAATCTCTGGAAGTGGCGTTGATACAACAGGGAGTCCGGCAGCAAGATATTCTCTAAGTTTCAAAGGATTGGAATTGAGGGTAAGTTCATTTACAATGAATGGTATTATAGCTACATCAAACACTTTCGCATACGAAGGTATTTCCAAATATGGACGGGGACCCAGCAAATATACATTAGAAATCGAAGAGATAATATCAACGTTTGTAGCAGTTCTTCCTATAAATACAAATGACCATGATGGTCTTGATTTTGCCAAATGCGTAATCAAGTCTTGATCTATCCATTCTTCAATTAGTCCAAAGAAACCGATTATGGGATGAGGAATATTTTTAATATCATCAGGAACTGGTAATTCTGGGTTTAGTGCTTGATTAAAATGTGAAACATCAACACCATGTTGCGTAAGATATGTATTCGGATTAATATCCCTCATCTTAGAATATAGCTCTTTGTTGACTGAGAATATAACATCGGATTTTTGTATTAACTCTAGTTCCATAGCGGCTATCGAATCATGATCTACACCGGGCATTAAAGCATGGCTGTCAGTGCGCCAATGAACTACCAGACTGCTTTTTATTTTGTCTATCACGGAAGTTACATGAGGAGCAATTATCCAGAGAATAGGGTCATGCAGATTAAGTTTACTGCATGCCCTATTGATAGTTTGTGACATCAAGAACTCATTAAATTTTCTTATTTTGGGTTTGCTATGAAATGGAAGCAAAAACAAGGACAATAAATAAAAATTGGATTGAATCTCCTTGGGCCCCTTTATCCACTTTACGAACTTTTGCCATATTCGTTTAAAGTCTCTTGATGAACCCTTGGGACGCCGCAACCCCGGACACTCGACATAAAGCAGTTTGTTTTTTAACGCTAGTCGTTCAGCAATGTGATGACTGCTTGTTTTGTTATCGGCATTCCAATCATTGCCGAAGTAAACTATATTCTTCTCTACTAATATTTCGTTTTTCATAGGCTTCCATTCCAAGCATCTATAAAATGAGCTTTGAAGCGGATAATTATATACCCACATGTATTGGCGGACCGGGCTGACCAAGTAGCACAGCGGTCGCGATAGCGCTGGGGCTGTTGAAAACATCCGAAATATTTCCTGCCTCATCCTGCGCCCTTATGGCAAAGTAATATGTTTGCCCCCCAATGAGTCCTGTCACGGTAAAGCTTTCAGCAGTGCCTGCTGGTTTGGGTGATGGTTCACCACTTACATCAGTGGCTGAACTCCAATTACTTGATGTTATCGGGGAACCAGAGTATTTGATGATATATAATGTTGCTGTCCCGACATTGCCATCATCCCCTGTGGCTGACCAACTCAGGTTCACAGTCCCAGGATTTGTGCCGCTCGTTGCTGCAAGATTTGTAATGGTTGCAGGTTTTGTTGTGTCAGCAGCAGGAGGAGGAGCATCAGCACCATAGATCTCTGGCGGGATTTTATTGCCAAAATATTCCCAAATATAAGACGTCAGGGTGTTTGGCGAACCAAAAGGAGAGTTGTAGGCAGTAAAGCCATAAATACCTGGAACTCCTTCCACAGTAACACTCATCAACTCTTTTATTTTATCTTCATTGGGAAATGGCCACAAATCTTCATTAGTAACCTGATCCCAACCAGTTTCGCCATAGCTAGTTCCTGATACTCCAATCTTTTTAAGGATGGTTGGACCGCAAACAGTACCACCCGATCCAGCAGTAGCAAGTGCAGAACCAGCCTCTATGCGGACTGGATAACGCAAACCATTTGTAAATGGATCAGCTTTTGTGGAATGTGCTCCATAATTCCCTGTTGCCACATTATAGTAATACATATAGTCAAGAGTCGGCGTTCCATTTGCACCAACAGCACCAACATCTCGCACTATTGAGTTGGTCATATTTACACTGCCATCTGATGACTTCAAGTACGTTGTTAATGTTTGATTTCCTGTATCTAAATCATAAAATAAACAATTCGATATGACAAGGTTATCAAAACCATAGATAATACCTCCTGTCTCTCCTATTACACCTTCAAGATAAGGTCCAAGAGCGATGCAATTCTCCATTATAATATTTGCGATAGGGTCGTTATCGCCACCAAAATAATATGCCTTATAATTTCCCTTCATAGAAATACAGCCATCATAAATATTACCAACTCCTCCGCCGTCCTGATTTCCTGCCCAGAAATCATTGTTTTCAGAATTATGAGTATAATATTCATCCCTATCAGAATCAATAGATATACAGTTTTGATAAATAGTATAATCTGAACCATAACACATGAAATTACTTTCTTGTCCTATCCATTCAGGTGATATATACCAGTCATGACGAGCAACACATCTGCGGAATATATTATTACCGCCATGATAATCTATGAATGTGTACCGTCCTCCTCCCCAACCTATACATTCTTCGACAAGATTATAATAACAACCAAATAAATCAAAGTTAGTATTATTACTTGTTACCTTTCCCCTGAAAAAACCACATCTAATTATTTTTGAATAATCCCAATGATAAAGGGTACCACCTGGGAAAATAATGCCTTGAATGGTTATGTAACTATTACTACCATTCAAACAATCTAGCCTATGGAGTTTCACACCCCAATCGGTTTCAGCTTGTATAGTAGTCATATGACTATTGTCTATTCCATGTGGCGGCATGTGACCATCACTGCTTATACCCATACTTACCATTGCAGACCAATCTCCATTAGCAATGATTACTGTGTCGCCTGATACCATGTGAGATTCCATTACTGCATGAAGTGATGTATATCCAGTAGCTTTCGTTAAACCATTTTGTGTTCCAGTATTGGTGGGATTGACCCACATTGTAGCCGCATTACCTGCGTCTATAAGTGCTAATCCGATAATTATTATTACTAAACCAGTATATAAGTACCTTCTCATTGTTAATTACCTCCTAGTATATTATTATCAACCGTGATAAAAATTCTGAGAACATTTCCAACTTTGTTTTCTAGACCGTGTTGACTTCGTGCTAGCTAGCTATTACGTTTGTCAACCAAAACTTCATAAGCTGTCATATATTGTTCTGCACAAGCTTCCCAAGAAAGATGATTTACACTACTGATAATTTTCTCAGTAACCCATATTCTATTCAATGCTTGATCAATTGCCTTAGCAAGTTCCATAGGTTCTTTTGGTGCAACTAAGATTCCATTTATATTGTTCACTAATTCAGGGATACCCCCAACGTTTGAGGCAACGACTGGCTTTCCACATGCCAGAGCTTCCATTATAACGCACGGCCAACCCTCGTTGAGCGACGGCAAGCAAAAAAGATCACAAGCATTCATCCACAGTGGAATTTCATTATGAGGTTTGGCTCCAAAGAATGTAACCAAATTTGTCAAATTTAGAATATGAGTCTTGTGAATAAGTGTCTGATACATGGATCCGTCTCCAACGATAGCAACAAACATGTCCTTATGTAAGTTGTATATTTGTGCTATTGCTTCCAAAAAATACTCCAAACCCTTAACTGGCTCAAGATTACCAACGAAGAGAATTACTCTCGCATCCAAGGGCAAACCTAACTGCCTTCTGCATGATGTTTGATCCATAAATGTAAATTGGTCAAGGTCCACTCCATTTGGAATAATATGTACTTTCTGCTCAGAGATTCCAAGTGCTACGATCTTTCGTTTCAGTTCGGGACTCACAACGGATATACTGTTGGATTTTTGCAACGCATCTCGAATCTGGATTCGCCGTAATCTATAATCCGAATAGACATTAATATCAGTTCCATGACTTGTCACCAAGATTGGTAGGTTCAATTTTCTAGCAATTCGGACTGCGGCAACTCCATCTGGAAAGATCCAATGAACATTTATAAGATCGAAACTTTGCTTCTCTAAAAGCTTTTCAATCAACCTTTTTAGTGGGAAATATAGGCTAACCCCATGGAGAAATCCTAGTATTTTTGGAACGACGATGTAACGAGGATGATATACATCGAACCCATAAATCCGATCTTGTTTTGGAATCTGGGACTTTCGATACCAACTTGCTAAAGGCTTGATAAGAAGCTTCGTTCTTGGGAACCATGGTGTTGGGGCAATAACAGTAATATCACACAAAGTTTGCAGCTCTTTCATAATATGATAATTGAAAATACCCCTGTTAGGCTCCAGAGAATTTGGAAATAGGTTTGTAACTAAAAGCAGTTTTATTTTCTGGCGATTTTCTTTCATTTTATCTTTCACGATATTCTACTGCTCTCATAATATATATCGAGTTATGTGGTGTAAAATGTGAAAAAAATAGATAAATTTGCAGAGCAGTTTTATAATCAGTTTTGAGTTTTCAGTTAGGAAAAGCCTTATGAATAAAGGATTTTATCGAATGAAAACTTTAGTGTATATTCCAAAACTTGCTTAACATATTTTAACGAATATTTAGGAGAACTTGTAGATTGAGTATTCATCGTGCTATTAAACATATCACTCCTAACGGAGTTTGATGACTACCATTAGGATTTTCATAGGTGTTGAAAATAGGCTTAGATTTACTGAAATGAAAAATACCGATAATTCCACACATATATTGACTACTTTGTTAAATAGGTTTGCTTGTTGGTTTCTGGAGCGTTACAAAAATATAAGAATGAAAAATTTCATTTAGCAGAGGTATTTTTGTCAGAGGGGCAAGTATCCTAGAGAATTTATGTGTACGTCCGCCATAACCAAAGATATTAAACTCTTGAATTTCAAATTGACTTTTTCTGCAAAAGCATTTAATATCATGAATTGTGATTTTATTAAGATACTCCCCTGGACGATTTCTAAGATCAGTTACACCATCCCATCTATCTTTTACATTGCTATCTTTATCCCAAACGGATTGAACATAAGTATTACTACGTTGAATAAGTCTTATACATTTAATTAATACTCTATCGGTAAAGAAAACCTGGCACCAAGGGATTGGTATGGTACTTGTTATGTGTGATGCTTCATGATGGTACCATCCGATTGTACCAAAATATAACATCCCACCTGGTTTGAGTACCCGATAACATTCAGAAAGCATCTGTTCTGGATCGTTTAGATGCTCAAACACATCTATTATTACAATAGCATCTGCTTGCTCATCTTCGGCAGCTATACCTCCGTTGGATATTCGAAAATTGATGGATGCGGCTTCTGATGGAAAATATTTTTTGATATATTTTTCTGCTATTTCTAGGGCGCGAGGGTTTATCTCTGTTGCAATAACGTGTTTTGCTCCTTTATTTGATATCAGAAATGGTGTCCTTCCACCATAACCGCATCCAACTTCTACAACCATTTTTCCAGATAAATTCATTCTAGAAGCAGTTTTTTCAAGAAGTGCTGCTGTAGATTTAACTTGCCATTGGAAATAGTCTTCAAAGCTATCGTAAGAATCATTGTAGCCTTTCATTTGTTTCCGGCGACGGATAGCCTGAGATAAATAATAGCAAACAAATGTAGTATTTCGTATAAACATTATTATTGCGATAAAGCATATAATTATTATCAGTGCAGGTATCATAAATTAGCTCCATTTATTGTTATATGAAACTCTTCGATAGAGAATCTCATATGTGAGTAAGCCATAGAAAACTGTAATAGTGAATCCCATAATCATCCGGTCAAGAATTTTAGTGCCAATTTTCTTAGATTTACCGAAATTAAAAATTCCGCTTATTCCACACATATTTGCTCTTACGTATGATAATTATGGGGTGAAATCAAGTAATCCCTATACTGATTTGGATCACCTTTTTCGCCGGCTTCAGCCGCTTTGATGATATTATAAAGTTCTCGTGCTGTACAATAGTGCAACTTATAATTTTTCCCATCATTATACTGTGTTTCCAGATAACTATACATTTTGTCCGCAGTAGAACCCAAAAGTGCCTCATGATTTTCTTCTGGAGCACCGTGAGTATGTAATTTGATTATAACCCAGTTAGGACGTCCCTTTACATGTATTCCTGTCTTAATCCAGAAATCAATGCGCTTTTCAGTTGGAGGATTTGTTCCAGTGATATCTCCATTTTCGATCGCTGGATAGGGCAATCGCCCGCGTCTTTTCCATCGCAAGCCTAAAGGTCCCTCAATTATCATTAAGTCTTCAGCAAGATTTGCGCCAACCTTAACATCTATTCCTGTGTTATAAGATTTGGGCTTATCAGGATTATCTTTAGCGTAATAAATCGAGTTAACCTTTCTTGGTTGAGATTCATTAATAGATGGAAATGTAAAGTCAGCATAACACCCTGTTTCTTTCAAAATGGTAAGTTCGTTGTTAATACCACAATATTTACCTCGTCGTGAGTTGTCTAGTGCCCAGTCACCGTGAATAAATCCATACTGAATACCAGTATCAGGAACTTTAGACGATATAAATATACCATATTTAGCGTAGCTGTTTATCGTTGCCAGAATTTTTTCTCTTAATGTCTCTGGTGTTTCAAAATAGGGTGCCAAATGATCATGGTGAAGATGTAACTCAATGTCCCCGTATCCATCTTGGCAAAGTTGAACTAAACGTTGGAGATGATCTTGACGATTATAATGTGGTGGAAAAAACCATGTATGCTGTGGTGGTTTTCCGTCCGCATCCTGATGTTTAGATGCAAGGATCGGGTACTTTTCTATCCATTGACTAACTCTCTGGCGTTCTCTTTCAAGAGGAACTTTTCCATTGCCTGGTTCAAAATGGTCTACGATACAAAATAACAAATGGATTGTTTCATCAGGTTTTGCACGTTCACGTTTAACCAGCCATAATAAATAACCTGGCAACCAAAATTGCATTTGCTTTTTGCAAATGACGAAAATTATTGATACGATCATACAGATGATGAATACTGGTACTAGAACTATCATAACTTGAATTATAGAACACGGATATCGCGGATCGAGCGGATTTACGCGGATATTTTTTGTATTTAATCTGCGTTAATCCGCTGAATCTGTATTATCTGCGTTCTATCTCCATTGCCTTCTCATCCCATATATTTTTGATAGAACACGGATGTCGCGGATCGAGCAGATTTACGCGGATATTTTTTGTATTTAATCTGCGTTAATCTGCGTTAATCCGCTGAATCTGTATTATCTGCGTTCTATCTCCATTGCCTTCTCATCCCATATATTTTTGATAGAACACGGATATCGCGGATCGAGCAGATTTACGCGGATATTTTTTTGTATTTAATCTGCGTTAATCCGCTGAATCCGCATTATCTGCGTTCTATTTCCATTGCCGTGCTGAACACTTTCCGTCGAAATTCTGGCTTCGTACCGAAATTGAGTAGCAATCCTACCTCAATGCTCGTTGCCCGAAGATAGTTAATCAATTGAGCCTCATTGGCTTCAGTAATAAATTCGGCAGCTTTCAGTTCCAGGATAACACAATCGTTGATGATAATGTCTGCATAATAATCCCCTACGATTTTTCCTTTAAAATACACCTTAACTGGAACTGGTAGCTCCCCCTTAAAGTGTGGTCAAAGATTCCATCGGTTAATAAGCTCTTTTATACGCTTAGAAGGTCTACCTCTAGGTAACTTCCAAGGGGGTAACGGCACTTGATAAGAAAGCAACTCATG
>Ga0247841_10011631_pt1 | contig 11666 bp, 12 predicted proteins | sample LaCruzMarch2015__2_FD_192410 | JGI IMG/M metagenome (GOLD analysis project Ga0247841, IMG submission 192410) | Freshwater microbial communities from meromictic Lake La Cruz, Castile-La Mancha, Spain - LaCruzMarch2015_18m | ecosystem: Environmental > Aquatic > Freshwater > Lake | place: Spain...
CCAAACAGTTTTGTAGCCCTGAGATTCTTTTGGGTTAACTTCAACCCAGCCTTTGTGATGTTTCAAATCAATCTCAAAAAATCCATTCTTGTCAGACTTTTTAGGATTTACATAAAATGGATAATAAAGATTTGGACGATTACCAATATGAAAAGCAATATTCCTATTTCTTAGTTCTCTTATTTCAAAGCCACTACGTTCGTCTTCATATGGAAAAACCTTATCTGGATCATTTAAATTATTTAAATCAGCACCATCTGGAATTTTTGAATATACCAAGACATAATCGTGCATTCTAGCGATACCACCGTAATCTCTTCCTCGGGGATTGCCGACAACTGTTATTTGACCGATGAAATTTGACTCTCCAAATATCTCATCCAGCAATAACCTTAAGTGACCTTGCTCATTGTCGTCAATTGAAACAAAAATTACTCCTTTATCATTTAATAAATCCTTCAATAATTTTAAACGCGGGTACATCATACACAGCCATTTATCATGACGTGTTAGATCTTCACCAGCAATACCAACAGTTTTACCTAGCCACTCTCTTATTTTGGGTGAATTTACCTTATCATTATAAACCCAATTTTCATTTCCAGTATTATATGGCGGATCAATATAGATACATTTTATTTTACCCTTATAAAAAGGCATTAAAGCTTTGAGGGCTTCAAGGTTATCACCATGAATTATTAGATTTTTTGACTCTTTACCAACTGAAACACTTGAGTCTTTCTCAAGTAGTTTAAAAGGAACCTCTTTGTCGTGGTTTACAACTGCTTCTTTCCCAATCCAATTTAATGTTGCCATGGGTCATATAGTATCAGAAAATGACCCTAAAATAAAGAGATTTTGAGTTTAATTATAGGGCAAAATTTTACAACCCCAATATTTTGTTTGTCCTTATGGCAAATTCCTTTGGGGTACCCTTTATCTTTTCCCAGATCTCAGTTACTCCGAGTTTGTTTAACTCCCCTGTAACATTTGTTAAGGCAGAATTGGTAAAGGCAACAACCTTAATATTTCCCATATTTCCATCCTTACGCATAGCAAATAAAACATCAAATCCGCTTATCTCTGTCATTACCAAATCCAAAAGGATAATATCAGGTTTTATTTCTTTAATTCTAGCGATTGCCTGAGCTGGATCTCTTTCAATAAAAAATTCAATTTGGGGAGAATTTATGGCGTAGGACATTTTATAGAGATCCAACTGTTCTTGATCGTCATCAATGTAAAGTAATTTTTTCATATTGGTGTTTAATTATGCTGATAAACTATATTGGCTTGGCTATTGGTAATTTGATATAAAATGTTGTGCCTTTATTAACCACGGAATCAAACCATATCTTACCGCCAGGGTGGGCCTCCACGATTTTTTTGGTGATGAATAATCCCAAACCAGTACCATAAGCATGAGCGTCAACGGCGTTCTTAGCTCTAAAGAATTTTTCAAATAATCTATCTTTTTGATCTTCAGGAATTCCAATACCGCTGTCGGTTATTTTACAGATAATAAAATCCCTTTCCTTACCCAAATCAACTGTCATTGAACCACCTTCTTTAGAATATTTAATAGCATTATCGGTCACATTCTGAAAGACGTGTTTCAAGAAGGATTCATCGGTCATTACATTCAGATTGATAATATCCGGACTAATCTTGATTTGATAATTTAATTTCTTAGCTTGAGCTAAACTGGTCAAATCACCAAAAATTCCTTTGACTAGCTGTGATAGATTCACTGACTTAATACTTGCAGGTGTGAAAGCAAAATTATCCATATCCAATTCCGCCGCTTTCAAAATATCATTTAGAATATCAGCAAGTTTTTCAGACTTCTCATATATACCAGCCACAAATTGGTCTTTCTGTTCCTTTGGTGCATTATCCAAATCACCCTCCTTAAGCATAGAGGCCATCCCTTTAATGACTGATACTGGGGTTCTTAGTTGATGAGAAACAATATCGATGAATTCCGATTTTATTTTTAAAAGGTGTTCAATTTCTTCTTTTTGCCTAATTTCCTTTTTTACGCTACGAATTATCAACCAACCAACAATTGAGAAGAAAACTAAAGTAATGATTGTTAGCGTTTTATTGATATCCGTTTTAACAAAAGATAGTTGCGAACCAAGCAAAATAACAGATGTCCAAACTAAAGCCTGTGTTCCTACTAGTTTTATATTAAAGGCCTTATATCTTACAATTAAATATGAAAGAAAAGCCATAAAAATAACGACGCCAAACAGACCATAAAATTCAATGCTGTAGTTATCTAAATAACTGGATATGAAACCGAGAGAAAGGAAAAGGAATAAAAATAATTCCAATCCAGTTGCCATTAAAACTCTTTCTATTTTGGAAACATTATCAGATTTTTTCCAACCAAATACCAAAAGCAAAAGAATTCCTAGCATCATAAGACCACCAATAGCATAATAGTAGGTGGTGAAATAAATATTCTCTGTCGCTTCACAATTTATTAAATCAAAATGAGGAAGATTATAGATTGTTGGGGTTAAAAATATTATTAGAAGTAGTGGAATAATTAACAATCCTTTCCAAATAAAACTTAAATCTTTTTTAAATAAAAATACATAGAAAAAGTAAAAGGAGACAACGGCAATTATTCCAGTAGTTATTGGGAGAAGAGACCACGCCACCATGGTTAATATACTATTATAGCCCCAATTCCAAATAATAAAATCAAGCATAGACCACAGAGCGAAAGAAAAAGAAAGTATCGAAAGTAATTTATTTAATAAAGAGTGACGATTTTTAATAAACACGAATAAACCAATTATTATTGCTACAATAGCAGTGGAAATGTGCGAATAATATATCAGAGTCAGTGGAGCTTCTGATCTATATGTAAAGCATATTTCAATATTTTTTACTAAATCAAATATCATAGTTTTATTTCAAATGTTTTTTAATACTTTCATTATAGCACAACCAATAAATATCTTCCTCTGTTTCTTTAGGAGTAAGTCTAACAATTAACGGCTGAACCCCAAATTTCTCTAGTAGGATCTTAACGCATGGAATAACATTCTCAGAAGTAAAAATCCTTTCCTCGCTATTTGTCAAAAAATTTTCAAAAAGAACACCATTTCTAATAAATAGTGCTAAAAAATACAGATAAAATTTTTCTGGTGTTTTTCCCATTTTTTCAAGCCAATCTGATAGATTCTGTGTCTTAAAATGAGGATTTTGAATCTCATGTCTTAGGATACGGTGATGGAAATCAATAAAATTTTCATCCCAAATCGTAAGCATTTCAGTGAGTTTTTTACCGTTTGATTTATTAAAATCAATAATTGTTTCTGATTCAATTCTATGGCCACCATTTTTATCTTTTCCTTTATATATAAAAATTCGTCCTAAATGATATTTCATTGAATTAGCTGGATGAAATTTATCACAAAGATATTCAGGTGCGACATAATCCATCTTCATTTTGTCCGCTAATTCTAGAAAACGAAAAAATTCAAAATTAGGTGTAGCAACGTGTCTGGCAATATAAGCCTTAGGACTATCGAGTAAAAAATTAGGGATATCTTCACCTAGAAATTTATCAATTTTTTCTTTTAATTCTTTGTCTTCCCACCGTCTTTTTATTTCTTCTTTAGCTTCCTCTAATGGGGTATAAATATCATCCAGTTTCATAGCAGTTTATTAATTTAAGAGGAACACGTTTCTCCTTCCTCTATTGTATCTTCTGAACAATAGATAACCACACAGTTATCTTCATTCTCAGAACAAATCAGCGGATTACAACCTTCAACCGCCGGATCACATCTTTCTATATTAAAAGCCTTCTTTTCAACTTTTTTATAGTATTCTACTTCGTCTGAATTACAGGAACCGTCTCCTTCTTCACAGGGATAATAAAAACATGATTCAGATATCGGATCACAAGGAGAAAATCCATAAATTAGATAATCCTTTTTTATTCCGTATTTGAATATTGTTAAACCAACTGATCCAATTAGAAGTATTAAAAACAATGTTAGTAATATTTTTGATTTCTTATCCATAAAGAGAATTATATACCTTTATTCATAAAAATAATAGTAAAAACGGCGGGGACAATGAAGTCCTCGCCGTTTGATTTCTCGGTCTTTCAACCGAACGTTATGCCCAAATACCCCAGAGTATCCTGCCGAATGTGATGATGATCTGCCACCAAAATGTCCAACCGACACAGGCAATCACCATCGCCAGAGCAAAGTATCCCCAATCACGCTTTTCCATTGTGTACTTTCCAGCCCCTTTCCGCATATAGATCACGGACAGGAATGGATCGTAAAATGAAATTGCAATGAAAGCAGGGACTTTGCCAGCCTTGATGAACTTCACGAGTAAGCGTTTACCCCAGTTTGTCTGATCTTGCTCTGTCAGCTCACGAAGAGCCTCAAAAGCCAGAACGTCTTTCTTGATTTTGTCATAGGCCCAAATCAAGATAAGATTACCGAGCAAAGCCACCCAGAACATCGTAATACCGCCACAGACAGCCCCTTGCCAGAGCAAAACTGCTGGCCAGAGCACATCATCAATGAAAATCGACGTTACTGTCAAAGTCGTCCATCCGGCGACCCTTTCAGCAAATTTCTGCAGGTTCATCCGAACCTCCTTTTTCTAAAAAGTGTTGTTTAAGAACTCATACTCAGGTCATCCCGAATATACCTATTATAGCACAATAGGTATCATTTCGTCAAGCTCTAAAATATCCAATAAAATGCTAGTATATATAATGTAAGATAGATAATATATGAAATCATTATTACTAAAAGAAAATGACGTTATTGGAGTAATTGCCCCCTCATGTCCAGTAATCGGCACCGATATGGAAGAAAACTATAAAATAGGTTTGGATGAAATTGTAAAAATGGGGTTCAGATATAAAGAAGGTAAAACTATCCATTTAAAGAAATGGCATCTTTCCGGCAGCGACCAAGAAAGGGCAAACGATGTAATGACAATGTTTGAAGATAAAGAGGTTAAGGCGATCATTTGCGCTATTGGCGGAACTGGTGCGGATAGAATCCTGAATAAATTAGATTATAAAATAATTAAAAAAAATCCTAAGCCGTTTATGGGAATCAGTGACCCGACAATGTTAACCTCGGCTTTATTCCAATTAAGTAAGATACCAGCAATTTATGGCCCTGACGTTTGTTTTGGTTTTGGTGGCAAAAAAACTAAAGAGCAGAAACTATGGGAACATTCAATGATAAAACAGATCCTTACTTCAAAGAAACCGTTGGGAGAAATAAAGCATTTAACTAAATGGAATAAGCTCAAAGGAGGATTCGGAAAAGGCTATTTAATTGGTGGACATCTCGGTTTATACAATAGATTGAAAGGGACCAAATATTTTGCGGATATAAAAAATAAACCTAAAATATTTTTTTGGGAGACTACCGGTAAATATTCAAATATTGATCGAGACCTAGAGAATTTGATTCAATCTGGATTTTTTAATAATGTTAAGGGAATGATAATTGGGAAATTCCACCTAGCAAATAAAGATGCTGAATATCCTGATATGCCAAATATTGAAGAAATAATTGCTGAAAAGTTTAAAAAGTATGAATTCCCAATAATATCATCGGCTGATTTTGGCCACTGTACTCCTAATATTCCTATCCCTTATGGTAAGCTTGCCTCTATTGATGGAGATAAAATGGAGTTTCAGATCTTAGAAAGTATTTAAATAAAAAAAGAGGGGTCAAATGAATGGCCCCTCTTGTATCTCATATCAGTCTATACCCCCTTACTTTTCCATGTCTGTTGGGGAACCTACTGTTGATTTCCCAACCGAATTGTAACGCAAGTTTTTCTACGTCTTTGTCCTGATTGTCCTCGCACTCAATAAACAAACTTCCATCCGAATGGAGAAACCTTTTGGCTTGGGACAAGATTGCTCTATGAAAGAACAATCCGTCTTTTCCTCCATCGATAGCAGTTAATGGCGCAAAGTCACGAACAAAACTCGGCAGTAAACACACTGCGTCACTTTTCACATATGGAGGATTGGTTACTATGAAGTCGAACTTCTTCCCCGTCACTGGCTCAAATAAATTGCCGAGTAGAAAATCAACAACAACCTTATTCTCAGATGCGTTGCCCTTGGCGATGACCAAGGCTTTTTCTGAAATATCAGTTGCTGTAACATTACTACCCTTGCATCTTCGAGCTAGAGTGACGGCCACGGTGCCAGAACCGGTGCAAAGATCAAGGATTTTAGGTGAACTGCTTTTTGAAATACATTTCACTGCTTCCTTAATCAATGAGACTGTTTCTGGTCCTGGGTTAAGAACATCTTTACTTATAGTGATCTTCACCCCGCAGATCAGAGTATAGCCGATGATATACGGAATCGGGATATTCTTACCGACTCCATCAAGTATCAACTTCAAAGCTACACCCTTTTCTGCAGAATGATCTATATGAAACGATGCCAAAACCAAGGCACTTTCTAAATCTTCAGTCTCTCCTCTCTCGAGAAGAGACTGAAGATTATTGAACCATCCTTTTCTCATATCTAGATCACTCCAGACTCGAGAAGTGTTATCTCGGGCACATCCTTGGCATCAAGCCTTACCCGGCAGCCCAGTGGCAAGCACAGGTTGTCGGGGATGTGACCAAAATCACAATCGTAGATTACCGGGAAGTCATACTCGCCGAAAACCAGGGAGATAAAATCTTCTACCCCCATTTTCACATTTTCCGGCGGGTTACATCCCGACAACTTTCCGATAATGACTCCACTCAACTTCTCAAACATTCCGAGAAGCTTCATTTGAGTCAAGATACCGTCAAGACGATCATACGTCTTTCCAATATCCTCAATTATGAGCACTTTGCCGTCAAACAGACTGGCGGGGCAGTATCTTGTCCCAGCGATAACGCCGAGACTCCAAATGTTCCCTCCAATTAGCTGACCCTCAGCCACCCCACTCCTATAGGTTTTCCACTTAGTGATGGAGGGTAGTTTGCCGGTATACCCACTTAGAATCTCAATCCAATTGTTATGGGTGAAATTCGTGGGAGTTATATCAGGCAAACCATAACTCCAAATACTGAACGGACCGTGAAAGCTGACGATACCCTCATTTAACAGAGGGACCATCAGCGAGACAATATTACTGATACCGATAAACGGCTTATAATTGTCTCTGATGAGCGAGAAGTTGAGAAACGGCAGAACCTTATTCATGCAAGTTCCACCGCCCGCGCACATGATTGCTTCAATGTCCGTGCGGAGAAACATGTTGTGCAGTCCTTCAGCTATCTTCTCCGGCCTTTCGGCAAGATAAAAATATTCTGAATGCACTGTTTCTCCCTCAATTATCTGCACACCTCTCTGTTCCAACTGAGCTTTTCCCCTTTGATAGATATCGGGGCTCCATACCGACTCCGGGGCCGATATGGTGACAATCCCAATCGTGGGACTGTTTGATTTGAGTTTTAATCCCTTTTTCATTTTTCCGTTTCCTTTTTGTTTTGTTTTAGCAACAATCATAGGTCTTAGGAAATAAGACCACTTCATTGAGGCTAGCTCCCAACAATAGGGAGACCAATCTATCCACTCCAATTCCGAATCCTGCGACAGGATCAGCTATCTTGATATCAGCAAAGAATTCCTCGCAAACTTCGTTATCCTCAGTAATACCAAGAAATTCTCTGCGATAATCAGAATTAGCTTTATACAATGACCGGTATTTTTCAGGGTCAGATATTTTCTCTCCACCGTCACCCACCTCTATTCCATTGAGCATAATCTGAAACCGGTTAGCGATTCCTTTCTTATGATCAATCCTAGAGACAGTAGATAGTGCTAACGGAAACTCCGTCAGGAAGGATAATCTTTGCATTTGTGGTTCAACAAAATGCTTGATCAGATTATCCATTATCTCCCATTCACTGTTCCGATTCTTAATGATGATCCCTTCTTTATCAAGCAAACAAAGTGCCTGTTTGGAAACATCTCTATCCAAGATGTTTAGGCCAACGGCCTCACTGATTGCTTCACAACAGGAAACCACCTTTAAGTCACGAAAGTCGTGATTACAGGTCTTTAGTGTACCAAACAACTCCAAAACCACACTCTGAATCAAACCAAAAGCTAATTCGATTTGATCCCGAATAAGTTTATTGGGTTGCTTTATCTCCAGCATTGTGAATTCGCTGAGATGTAATTCGGAATCTGTCTCTGGCCTGAAGCATCTAGACAATTCGAATACGCCGTCTTCGAAAAAACTGCATATTCGTTTAAGTCTATCTTCAGGACACATAGAAAGAAAATATCTTTTTTGGGTAACTGGATGCACCGTTTCAAACTGAACAAACGGTCCACCTTCCCGATGCGAACACAAAATAGGTGTCTCTACTTCCACCAATCCTTTGTGTTCAAGATAGTTTCTTATCGAAGAGATCACTTTGCTTCTCTTTTTAAGAAGCTCAATGATCGCGGGTCTTTTTGACAAAAACACGCCTCTGCTTTCTTTTTTCATAACGACCTCCTGTTTGTTAACCACCATTCATAGGTTTTCTTTATCCCATCAGATAAAGATGTTGCTGGAACGATTCCAAGCATTTTTTCCGCCTTGCTTATATCAGAAAAACGATGCCTATCAGTTATAGTTGACACCCCTTGAGGGTCCACTAAACCAAATGCTTCGAATCTGACATCCGCACTTTTTCCGAGAATTGCTGAGATCAAGCTGACTAACTGAGTTGCTGTAACTAACTCTCGTCCGCTGATGTTGAATGCCTGACCATATGCCGACTTATTGCTAATTAAAGCAATGATCGCTCGACATAGATCATAAACATAACCCAGCTGAATGATGTTTCCACCATTTCCAGACATGATAATCGGTTGCTCTCCCAAGATCCTCGTAAAAAAGTAATCCAATCTACCGCTGTAATCACATGGCCCGTAAACATATACTGGCCTTACGATCGAAACGGGTAAATTACTTTTCAGAGAATACTGAAAAAGATAATCTTCCGCTAGCCATTTATTGTATCCGTATTCGCTTTCCGAAGCTGAGGAACATTTTTGATGATCCTCAGTTATCGGCCAGCATACCGGCGGTTGACAACAAACAGCAATACTACTGCAAAAGATATACTGAGCAACTTTGTCCCCAAGGATATTTAGAACGATAGAAACATCGTTCTTATCATAACCAGAGAGATCAATTACCGCGTCAAAGCTTTTTCCGCGCAAGCCAGATTCGATTTCTGATTGATTATGACGATCAGCGATTATCAAAGTCGCCCCGTCACAATTTACTTTTCTCGTGCCTCTGTTTAGAGTCGCAACACGATGTCCGTTTTGCAACAATAATTCAACAAGCACCCGTCCGATGAAATAGGTACCACCTAAAACAAGAATATTCATATATCAAACCTCCATATTTATTTATCAAAGAACACTAGCTAAATCATTAGCTAGTAATTATTAACCATGATTTTGGCAAACAATTACTAGATAAAGAAAGGGGTCTAGGGGGTAACTGTTGAAAACAGTATACCCCCCAACCCTTAACCACATTTCCACGCTTTCTTATGGAATGCCGCACTTTCGTACGTTTGAAGGACGGTCTTAACCGCGAAATCGATAATCTTTCGATCCGCCCCACCTTCTACTAGGGACAGAAGATCAATAAGATTATCATCTCGCAAGAGGCATCTTTGCAGACACCCGTCTGATGTTAGGCGTAAAGCCATTAAAGCATCCTGACATTGATAATACCGACAATCTTTGCAGATATTACCATACCAAGTTCCTTTTCTGGCGTCCTTAATCATCACCGTGGCACCATTCGGCATTTCAAACACCGGCATTGGCGTACCAAGTCCTCCTGGTGCAACCACGGTGCCACTCTTTAACGCTTTCTCTCCCAACTCCCTCTCTATAACATCGAGAGGCATATAATATTGGGAAAGAAACTTAGCTTCCTGCGGCATGTTCATCAGATCCAACAGCTTCAGAACTGCTCCGTACTCACCGGCATATTCAATCATCTTTGGTATTTCATGATCGTTGATACCCTTCATGACTACCATGTTGAATTTCAACTTAATGCCGGAATCAGCGCACTGTCTGATCGCACTCAACAACTTATCAAGTCTGCCATTACCCGTTACCATAAAAAAGGTGCACGGGTCCAGACTATCCAAGCTGAAGTTCAAACAAGACAATCCACTGTCCTTGAGTTTTTCAGCAATTTTCCCAGCCTTGTAAGACCTGGTGACGAGCTCAATTCGTTTGATCCCCTTGATGCCCAACAATAACTCGGCCATCTTGGGGATATCATTCCGAACAAGAGGTTCACCGCCGGTGATCTTTAAATTAGAGATTCCGTGAGCTGCCATAATCTCGACCTGCGTCTTGATTTGGCGCAAACTCATCTCCTTTTTACCTATCACACGACAAGCTTCACCTCCTGGTCGGCAGTACAAGCATCTATGCCTGCACTTCTCGGTTACGCATATGCGTAAATACGGTATCTTGTTCATACTAGTCACCTCTCTTTAGCATATTTTTTCCGAAGGCTAACTTGAGCCAGTACTTCTCGATGGGAACGCTGTAAAAATGTTTCTTACAACGCCACTCCACCAAGTTTCTTAATGCTCGATAAATCACCCGTGCTACTGGTCTGGAATTCAGTTCTGCCAAAAACCAGGTTGGCGGATAAAGGAAATCGATGTACAAATCTCCGAAGAGACGCACATTTCTTTCAACCGCTTTATCCAACCAAGGCACCTGAATGGTGTAATAATTGTACTTTGACCATTCAGGTAACGAGCTGGGTGATTTATATCCGAGTCTCCTTGCTTCCTCATAGAGTGGCGTTCCCGGAATTGGGGCGTAAAAATGGATGTTGATTTCGAAATCTCCACACATCTTTTTCATTTTCAACGCCATTTCCAATGTTGCTTCAACATCATCAGAAACTCCAGGAATACCAACGATAAAAGTAAAGGCGGAAGAAATGTTATGCTTTGCGCACAACTCGGCCGCTTCCATAATATCGCCAGTCGTACACCCCTTATTTATGTAATCCAAGGCCGCCTGTGAACCAGACTCGGCACCGATTAGCAATCTTCTCAATCCTGACTTTCGAACAAGACCGAGATCGTCACCCAATCTTTTCAATCCTTTCGGATGAGCCGAGGCCGCCCAATTGATATTTATCCCGTTATCAATCAAACCTTGAGCAAACTTCACGACTCTATTTCTATCCACAAAGAAATTAGAATCATAAAATTTTATTCCATCAAGATTATGCTCTTTAACAAGACTCGATACTTCCCTGAGTGTCCTTTCGGCAGTCAAAGCTTTCCAATGACAACCATAGCTTGAAACTTCACTGCAGTAGCCGCACTTCTGCGGGCAGCCCTGGCTTGAGACAAAGTTCATAACTCTTTTCCCAAGCAAACGATCTTGCCTTACATATTTTTCGACATCAAGAAGATGCCAGGGATATGGGGGCAATGTTTCCTTACTATACTTTGAATTACGAAATACCTATGCTACAATAAAAGCGACCCCATCAAGGGGTCGCTTTTAATCCTCGTTAATTCATCACTGCGATGAAATTCACTCTAACAGTATACAACGAATTAAAACAAAA
>Ga0247841_10011633_pt1 | contig 11665 bp, 5 predicted proteins | sample LaCruzMarch2015__2_FD_192410 | JGI IMG/M metagenome (GOLD analysis project Ga0247841, IMG submission 192410) | Freshwater microbial communities from meromictic Lake La Cruz, Castile-La Mancha, Spain - LaCruzMarch2015_18m | ecosystem: Environmental > Aquatic > Freshwater > Lake | place: Spain...
CCACCCTTCACAGATGGTCAACGGAAAACGGTAAAGGCTTCAAGACCATTATCGCCGGCCACACCCACCGGGCGGTGTATGAAAACCTCTCCATAACAGAACGGCGCTACCTTGAATCACAGCTCAGGACTACAGGCGTAAAGGCCAAACATTCATCCGACACAGGCTATTACAACACAGGCTCCTGTGTCCATCCCCAGAGCATCACCGCCCTGGAGATAATCACATCACTCGATGCCGCACCAAAGTTCAGGCTGATTGAATGGCGATATGCGGCCCACCTTGACGGTTCGTTATACGTCGAAAGGGGCATCCTTGCAGGGTAGGGCAGGGGTTTGGTGCCGCTGTGTCCGTCTTGCCGATTGCAGTATGCGTGATTATGTGTTGAGTAACCTGAATTCATGTTATCAGTTGAAGCCATAAATCATTTAAAGGGAGGAATATTGGCTTGAATATTCCTCCCTTTCTTCTGTCATTAGAAACTATCCCTTTTTCTTAATATCTTCTCTGAGAACCTTTTTAAGGATTTTGCCTACTGGATTACGTGGGATCTCCTTAACAATCTCCAACCGTTCAGGAAGTTTGTATGCAGCAATACCTTTTTCTTTCATGAAAGAAGTCAAATCTTCTAAAATGACTTTCTCCTCGCCTCTGGGAACTACGTATACACAGGTCTTCTCTCCCATGATCTCGTCAGGATAGGCAACAGCGGCAACATCAAGAACCTTGGGATGCCCCAGAAGCATGTTCTCGACTTCCTGGGCGCTGATATTGAATCCACCCCGAATGATGATGTCTTTGGTTCGTTCAAAAAATCCAACGCAATCATGATCCTTGATTTGGAAAAGATCACCGGTGTTGAAAAATCCATCCTTATCAAATGACTTCTCAGTTACATCGGCCCTTCGGAAGTAGCATGGGATCACGTTAGGACCTCGATAATGCAGTTCACCGACGTCTCCCATCTTGTTCAATTCTTCGCCTGTATCCGGTGAAATTAATTTTGTCTCGACAAAGTTAGACAGCGGCGATGACCACTTGGTGCCCTTCTTACCAAACTGTGGAAAATGATCGATTCGCATCTCAATGTCTGGTATGTCAAAAGGACCGGAAATGATGACCGTTGATTCATTCTGTCCCCAGATATTGCCAAACTCTATACTCCAGCGTCGTTTTAACTCCTGAACGGACCAGAGTGAAGGCGGCGCCGAACCTATGGTGATGGCGCGAACACTGCTTAGATCGAACTCGTTCACCCGGGGATGCTTCAAGAGCAAATTGGCAACTGCAGGAACAAGCAGGGTGTAGTTGATTTCTTCATCGACAAGCTGTTTGAAGAGTATTTCAGCATTGAACGGATGATGCAAAACAAGCTTGCCACCCAGCATTAGCCACTGGATATAGACGGTGCCTACAGAGGCCATGTTAACCAGAGGTCCAGCAGTGAGCAGGTTGTCGCCGGGTTTGATTCCCGCTGATTCAATCTGAAGACCTGCCTGAATGTACCAGTTGTTATGGCTCAAGGGACATCCCTTTGATTGTGCTTCCGTGCCGGATGACCATGAAAGCGTAAAGACATCATTTGCATCCACTTTTATTTTATCCAGAGCTCCGGTAATGTCTCCCTTACTCATCGTCCTGACATCTTCGACTGTCAAAATGTCTTTTATCGTTGAGTATTGTGATTGGATCTTTTCCGCCATGACTTTATGCTGGAAACGATTAAACTCATTAACAGTGATGAAGGCAACTGCCTTAGTCAGATCTGCAATGTATTCCAGTTCTGATGCCCTCCATTGCATCGGCAGTGGTGAAATAAGCGCCCCCATTCTCGCTATGGCCAGATAAAGCATTGCCAGTTCCCAGCAGTTAGGTATCTGCACAAGAATAATGTCGTCTTTCTTGATCCCCATTCTGAGGAATCCTTCTGCTGTGGCATCTACTGCCCTGTCCAACTCCCCATATGAGAGTCTTTCTGGTTTCAATCCCATCAGGTCTTCTTTGTTAGGTGGGTCAACGAGACAAATCTTATCCGGTTCTCTCTGGACATGCTCTTTGAAGTGATCGAGTAGTGTTTTTTCGACCCAGGCACCTTTTTCGGTCCATTCCTTAATCATCTCCTGCGACGCTAAGATCATAGTTCTCTCCCTCCTTCATTTTACTGTGCAGCAATAGTTCTCATCACCTGGTGATGATGAGTTTTTTATTTTGGGCCAATAAACATATGTGTTGTTGATATCCTTAATAATTAACCAGGCCTGACGTAATACGCTCACAGTGATGGATCATCCCCCAGGGGTCTTCCCCGGCCGGAAGATTTTTATCTTCTCCCTCCAAGGCACTCGTGTATGCGCATGTGGTCCCGCCATTTCCCCTGAGATACAGGCGGGCAAACGAGACTATATCCTGGCCATGCAAAATAATGTCTTCCGTAACCGACCAGCGCTCGGTATAAAGGGTCCTGTTTTCGTTGAGAACAACCTTCTGAAACGAGTTCCGGTAGGAAACCCCCTGCCGGAGAGCAGCGTCCTCGTATCGAACCACCAGCGAATATCTTCCCTCCTCGAAACTGGGCCTGATGTCCGAATGCCAGATGTCCGGATGAAAATAAAGCCGGTCCCCGGCTCCTTTTACGCACCAACTTTCATTACCAAGTTCGCACCGCGTCAACATTTCAGCCATGCCTTTTACGTCCTCGGGATGACCTTCGATACCCAGGCTCCGGATTAACCCCGTTTCCGTCAGATCTTCCCATGGTTTTCGGATACAGGCAGCGGCGCGCCTTCGGGCCGCCGTTTGCTGGTAACGGTTCTTATACGGGAAAGAGCAATAATTGATGGACAGGTCGATGCCTTGGATCAGGTTGTAGTGCATGATGCGCAGGGCCGTCAGCTCCGACTCCAGAACGGTCACTCTCGGACCGTGCAGAAAGGTGTAGTGTCGCTTGTGTAACTGCTCAAAGTTATGGGGCGTCAAACGGAGTTGATGAAGGTTGAGGTAGCGGACCCCGATAGCCTTGAGATCGGCAATGACCTGCTTGAGGCGTTCATAGTCTTCAGGAATGGCCGGAATCTCGACAGTCACAATCGGGATGTGGCCCACGGCCATTTTCACTTTGTCCAGTGGGTAGTCCGTCGCCACGAGATTGAAGCGGATCTCGTCGAGACCGGTCGCCTTCAAAGCATGCAGATGGGATTCATTCAGGAGGATTCCGTTGGTGTAGATCCAGAGATGGACGGCGTCGCCACAACGAGCATGGACAGCGGACAGGAAAGCAAGGGTCCGATCAAAGTCGAGGAGAGGCTCACCGCCGCTGATACTGACGCCCATGAAGCCGAAATGTTTGATGTAATCGGCATAATCGTCAGGTTCGGAAAAGGTCAAGGTGTTGGTCGTGGGCAGATCCTGTTCCGACTGTGGGGTGGGACAGAAAAAACAGTGGCCGTTACAAAGGTTATTGATGAACAGGCAGGACCAGGTTCCTTCTTTACAAATCCGGCAGCCAGGAGAAAGGTTCCGGCAATCGAGTTTCGTATCATGGCAACCCAGAACCGCTCCGGATTGGATCAAGTCCCTCAGCAGTAACTTTCGTTCCGCCGTTCCTTCCCTTACTTGTGATTGTGTTGGCCACCGGATGACGTCGTAACGCTCGCCGTATTCTTGCCGATTCTGATCAATAAAATCCTGTTTTATGTGATGGTCAAAATCCGGCGTCATTTTTCACCCGAAAGTGTACATCTAAAATCCCCCCCAAATTTTCAATTTGCCCGAATATGGACATGGCCGCTTCATGCGTCTTGTATTGAGCAAAGACATTGTTCACTAAAAAACGAATGCTAAGATTGCCAATCACATCATGAAGCATTTCGATTTCATAAGACTCTCTTCCCCTGGTAAATCTGGAGCAGTTTCTTACTCGCATCCACAAATTGCTGCTCCTCTTCAAATTATCAAATAGGATCAGACCGTATAAAATGGTCCGGTTGTGTTCACATTATTCAAATTTTACTTTTGGCAAACTGTCAACTATGTCAACAGTCCTTATACTTACGTTTATTATGCTTAACAGTAAGTCCAAAATGTATCTTGGATTGCCTACCTCTGCTACCCAATCGTTGGGATCATTGGTAATGCCGCTTTCTTTATGGGTAGTTATTTGGTAGCGCTCCATAACCCATTCAATAGCACTCTTGCCATTGACCACATACCGGTATGCTTTTTCCGGGATGCTCTCAATAACGATTTTACTGTTGTAAATGATTGTATCCTTTTGGTCTTTTTTGGGGAAACGCATTTTTTCTACGGTGTAAAAACCACTGTCTGCACCTTTTACGGATAAACCTTCATAAGCCGGAATGATTTCGTAATTGATATGCAAGTCCGCTAATGCTCTACCTGATTTGCTAAATTTCCAAAATTCTTTTACATCCTCCACTAAAGGCAAACGAGGCAACATTTTCGTTAAATCATTGGCAAAGATTTCTCTATAATCCGGACTGTGCAGAAAACCGTAAACATAATAGAAAACATCTTCCTTGCTAACGGTTTTGCCATACTGCTTTTTCGAACGTTCCAAAATAAAATCAGTCACACCATCCCTTCGTATATATTCACTTTCTCCTCCGGTATCAAATAAACCTGGACTTTGCATTTGGCGTTCTTCGTAGTAATAAAGAGGAAAGCATTGAGTATCACCATTTAAATGTAAATCTGGGATACAATTAGTGATTAACACCGACGAATCTTTGTGGCCTCCTGGAGCAGGAATACAAATAACAAAGTTTACTAAATTAGGGTTTGGAAATATTTTAGGCATTTGATAGACGCGCTCATTTAATGCCCTATTGAAATAAACAAATTGTTTGAAGAACGGTCTATAAGCACCAGTAACGATGCTATTGGCTTCAAACTTAAATTCCATATTTTTTTCAATTCCACCAATAGTATTATCTGACCAACTGAACTTTATTGGGTCTAAAGAGATGAAGTCTTTAACATTTAAGTCATTATTGCTAATTTTTGCATCGACATATTTTCCCCGTACTTCGTTATAGAAATTAAGGGTGTTGCGGATATTCTTTTCAAGTTCTGATGTTGATGAACTGCAACACCACGCATCCCGCTGAGTTTTCAATCCATTTGAGTAAAAAGGAGCGAAGAATGTTTCTTTACATGCTTTATTTTCTTTATCACCCAATGGAATAAACATCTCAAATTTATCATTCCGCTGACTGATCCAGTCGCCATGTTCATTGGGGACAATCTCTTTCCATTGCATAGCTTCATTACCTATAGAATGGAACTTTTTCACAATGGCCAATTTTTCCTCACGATTCAAATAATCGCCTATATCGTGGTAATAAATCTTGGCCTTTAGTTTTGTATATTTAGGATTTTTCACCAACAAAGTGATGGCTATTGGTGTTCGTGAACCAGAACCAAATATTTTACCTCCTTCTTTCCGGGACAATTCACCACTGGTGCGTTGGTTACCTCTGAGATTAAAAACGTAGATGGAAGAAAATTCTTTTTCCAGACATTTACGGAATCCGTTCGAGCTGTTGCCGTCTATCCATGCACCATTTGAAACAAAGCAGATGATACCACCATGTTTGGGATCTAATCGGTCCGTGCTCCATCGGAAGGCTTTGATATATGAATCGTACAAGGAGTTTTTGTTGGTTGCATCTGTCAAGGCGGCATAAGTATTGGCTATTCTTACATCTAATTTTGCATATTTTTGATTTTGAGCATTGTCATTCGCTGACTTTTGGCCAACCGAATAAGGTGGATTCCCCACAATTACACGCAGCGGAGTTTTCTTTTGTTTGGATACCCGTTCAGAATTTTTCGGAAACATGGAGGAAAAATGCTTTTCGCTTTCATCACTTTCACCTAATTGGAATGTGTCTGTAAGGCAGATACCGTCAAATGCTTGATACTCGGTTTCACCCATGACATCATGGTAGGCATTTTCAATGTTTACGGCTGCGATGTAATATGCCAGCAATACAATTTCGTTGGCGTGGATTTCATGTTGGTATTTTCGTGACAGATCTTTTTTGTCAATTAATCCACTTTGCAAAAGTCGAGTTACAAATGTTCCTGTTCCTGTGAATGGGTCGAGTAAATGAATATTTTCATCGGAGATGTTACGGTTAAATTCTTTGTTCAATACATAGCTTATTGAATAAATAATGAAATCAACCACTTCCACCGGGGTGTAAACAATACCCAGTTTTTCCACCATTTTTGGGAAAGCAGTTTTGAAGAACTTGTCGTACAATTCAATAATGATGCGTTGTTTCCCTTCTGCATTGTCAATACCTGCGGCACGCATTTTGACGGATTCGTAGAATTTGTGAAGGGTTTCAGTATCTTTTTCTAAAGCTTGTGCTTCAAGTAAATCAAGCATGGTTTGCATGGATACCGAAATGGGATTGTTCTTTACAAAAGAATATCCTTCAAACAATGCTTCAAATACTGGCTTCGTGATGATGTGCTGCGAAAGCATTTCTACCGCTTCGTGTTGGGTAATACTCGGATTGATGTTTTTCTGTAGTCCGCCTAAGAAATCTCCAAATGCTTTATTATGTGTTACATCTTCGTTAATCAAACGATTGATACGTTCTACCTGCCGTTCTGCAATTTCAGCTACGCTTTTAGCCCATTGTTCCCAGTATCTGCGATCACCTACCTTTTGAACCATTCGGGCGAAAACTACGTGCTGTAATTGCTCAAATTGTAACGCTAATTGACGACCGATATCTTTGTTCGTGCCGTACGGTGCATCTGGATCAGGCGACACAGGATTTCCGTCTTTATCAAAAGAAGTTTCTGGTCTACCTATCAAAATTTGTTCGGGGCGGCTGCGATTAAGTTCGATTTTGTTTACGGTAGCATTAAAACGGTCATCGTGAGCACGAAGAGCATTTAATACCGTCCACACCACTTTATAACGTTCGTTATCATCGAGCGCTTTATCGGCTTCTACATCTGAAGGGACTACTATTGGTATGATTATATATCCGTATTTTTTACCAGGCGCTTTACGCATCACGCGACCAACAGATTGCACCACATCTACTTGTGAATTTCGGGCAGAAAGGAACATTACAGAATCCAGAGAGGGTACATCAACACCTTCACTCAAACAGCGGACATTGGTAAGCACACGGCATTCATTGTTACTTATATCTGCTTTTAGCCAACCCAACAAGTCATCACGTTGCGGTGCGGTCATGGTTCCATCAATGTGCTTGGAAGCAACGGGAACCATGTGATCTTTCTTATCTAATGGCAACGAATCAATATAAGCTTCGGTTGCTGTATTAAAAATAGCTGTAATTTTTTTGGAGGCAGATATCCTTGGGCAAAAAGCTACCGCTCTGCGCATAGGTTCCGGATCACTATCTTTAATAATTCCTTCGTCACCTAGGATTTGTTTTGAAAGTGCATTGATACAACCAACCAATTTAGAAGCATCATCGGTATTAATTTCACTTTCTTTATCGGTTATCATTTTCTGAACTGCCGGTGGGACATCTTTATCACTTAACGTCAAAATCAGAACTTTGTAATCGGTAAGCAAATCTCGTTCAACCGCTTCTCCAAATCCAATGCGGTAAATTTCTTCACCGTAAAGTTTAGGGTCATCCATTGAACATAAAACGGCATCGGCTTGTGCGGCTTTGCTTTTAGAGTCATCGCTATACAGACGAGGAGTAGCTGTCATGTAAAGACGCTTTTTCGCCTTTATAAAACTGTTATCATGAACTTTGATAAATGCGGAGGAATCTTCATCACTTAAAGTTACTCCAGTGGTTCGGTGTGCTTCATCACAGATAATTAAGTCAAATTCGCCAAATCCATTATTGGTTTTAAGTAATGCTTCCTGAGCTCGGGCAATTACTTCAATGGATTGATAGGTGGAGAACACCACCGTCATTCCGGAGTTACCCTTATCCTTAAAAAATTTGAATTGATGAATAATGTCTCTTACGTTGGTGGAAGCAGGTAATGCCAAATCCACCACGCTAAAACTGTCGCTATCTTCATTCTTGGTTTTCTTTCGGGAAACTTCAGGATCAGAACAAATACAGACGGCATTGATAGGTTCATTGGAATCGGCAGACCATTCTCGTAGGATCTGTCCTAATAATGAAATGGAGGGAATTAAAAAAAGAATGAGACCTTTTCCGTTGGTTTCATTCTCGGCAATACGGAGTGAATTAAAAGTCTTTCCCGTGCCACATGCCATGATAAGTTTTCCACGGTCGGCAGTTTTAAAATGCTCGTGGGTTTTATCTAATGCTACAATTTGGTGTGGTCGGAGTGCTTTTCTGGGTGTTCGGGAAGCTTCTCCATGAATGCCTTTATCTAATTTTTCCCAATCAACGGGTGCTTCCTGTAAATCGTAGAGATTTATTCTTGTTACCGGAGGATTTTGGTTCTTTATAGCTTCTTCTGCATTTGAACCCCATTTATTGGTTGTTGAGATCCAGAGTCTGTGAGAGAAACTTGCTGTTTTTAATGCTTCATTTTTAAATTCCCTGCTTGAAGTGGAAAGAAAAGAGTCGACTGCAGGTTTGTCTATTATTGAGTTTTCTTGAAAGCATTTGCATTGAATTGCCCAGTAATCGCCTTCAAGAGTTAGCGCAACCAAATCAATGCCGGTATCACCACCACCCAAATCACTCTTGCCTGGGAAATCCTTCCACAACCAAACCTTTTTGAATCGGTAAGCATATTTGGGGTCGGTTTGCAGATATGTCTGCATGAGGCGTTCGAAACGGTTGCCTTTATCACTTTCCGAGAAAGATATTTTACGGTATTTCTCAAGTATTTTATTGAAAGTCATAATCCAGCCCTTAACTGTTCAGAGCGCCTCATATCCACTCGATCATACTGTTCAACGATACTCAATTTAATTTTGATCTTCCTGCGATTCATTATCATTATATATTCCTTCTTCAAGGACCGTATCCCCCCTTGGGATATTTTTGTTTATAGCTTTTTCTATTCTTTGTAAAATCTGTTCTTTGCGATCATTAAAGAAAGCTGAGAAGTTATCTGAGTAAAGATATTCCGGGGAAAGAACATGAGATTTTAAAATAGACTGAAATACCGCATTATCGACACCGGCATGCCTTTGAATCCTGCCAAGATACTTGCTAGGGGCATCACCACTTACTATCCGGTTGGTTCGCCCCGATAGAGGAGTTTTATTAATGATGCAATCATACTCGCTTCGGCTAACACTGTTTCGTTCACACCACGAAACTGGGAAAATATGGTGAATGTCAATTGATTCTGAAAAATAGGTGCTAAAGTCAATCCTGGTAGCCGAAAGCCAATCTTTTGTGTCATCAGCCATTAGCAAGGCATAGACGCCTTTGTATGCAGCACTGTTTCTAGTCTTTAAGGTGTGAAGTCGGGACGGAGAAAAATTGGCATCATAAATCGTCTTAGGTTCTGACCCTTTGTTTTTGATCCATTCAATCACTTGGGGCAAATCAAGAGCATACCTTGTTTCGTTTGCTGAACCGTATAACTCTCCAAAAACACCGCACCAAAACCATTGCATTAACTTCGTCTTATTTCCAATATTCTCAATTTCATCTCCCAGCACAGCAAGAATTGCAGACATCGGTATTAACTGGGTATTGTAGGGAAGGTCTCGAGCGTTAAATATGTGGTTTTCAAGGAGTATTTTTGAAGCTCTATAATATCCTTTAACAATGGGATCTTTGTATTCGTTGTAACTTTGAAGAGTGAGGTTAAGCATGTCTTTCCGCTTACAACTTACCGCAGGCAGTTCTTCGCCTGGAACACAGTTTTTTACTTTGATCATTTTCTTGTTGTATGTTGAAAGTAGCGTTATTGCCTGAATAAATTCTGTGTTACTCACGTATGAAAGCAATTTCTTTTTCTGAAAGCCTTCCCTAATTGAAAGCCAATCATCTTTTAAATCAAAGTCATCCGAGGCAAAGGTCGCAGTTAGTAATTCAAAAACTGTAAGAGATACTCCACCAGTGTTAACCTTTTCAAATACTTGGCAAACAGCTTCCTTCTTGTTTTCTTTTTTCATAACAATTACCGGTAGCATATACTTATTGAAGCTGTTGATAATTTTGTCTTCGAAATTGTCCCAAAATTCTGATTTAGCGGAATCATGCTTCCAGTATTTATTAAATTCTCGACGCCATGAACTGTATTCATCAATCATGCAAACCGGATACATGAGATTCTTATATTCAAATTCTTCTTTTGATAAATCTAAAACTATAGTCCGACCAATGTTTTCAGTAACTTGCTTGTATTCATTAATAGAGATTATCGCTTCTTCAAGGTCAAAGTTTGAATCCATGGCTTTTTCCATGTCGATATAATACCAGCGCTTAATCTCATAACCTTTTTCATTTCGCGTTGACACCACTTCATTCTTAATTATTGCCTGGTAAAGGGATGTGATACGCTGTTGTCCGTCAAGTATTAGCAAATCCGGCTTTACCGGTGCATCAAGTTTTACTCCCTCGACAGGTTTAGTTTTAAATCTTATGCTCTCATTGCCAGTTTCAAGCAACATGATAGCACCAATTGGAAATGACTTTGCGATACTTGCTAGAATTCCCTTAATTCGGTTGTCGTCCCAGACCCATCCTCTTTGGAAATCAGGCAGTTGAATTTTCCCATTGTGGGTATTTTTAAGGATTTCGTAAAGGCTCTGTTTTGTTGAGTCAAAGGATTCCATAGTTTGAGTTTTTCCTTTTCAGTTTTAATATTAGTCGAATGCTGGAGTTAAGGAAATAAAAAGCGAATCAGTTTTGTTCCCTTTGGATGACTATTAGATCAATATTATTGCCTTTTACTTCGCATCTTTTCTCGAAATATCCGCGTAGCTTCAGTCCCTCCTTGTCTATAGGCTTTTTTCTCTGCTCGGTCACAGGATCTGCAATAGGACCTGTTATCTCGGTTTCCGTAGCTGAACTCATCCATCTGGTAAGTCACCCCGCATATGGAGCATGGCTTCTGAGAAGAATCGTTCATGCTGCTCTCCTTGGGTGAATCAATAGTGAATCAGACCTAAGACTGTTTATATGGATTGGTATAAAGCCCATACTGGCCTTAACATATCTCCCTCCAAGGTGATTATTCGGGATGGAGCGTGTTAAACCGTCTTTAATATGTTGTGCTTAATATCAGGATTTTCTTTTGAAATCTATAAAATAAAGAAAGATGTAGGTCTATCTCTTTCAGGAATCTACCCGTCTTCTCCATAGTCGGAAAATGCATCGTGAAGATTTCGCATCTTTCAAATCGGATTCAACAAGCTCTCAGTAAAGGTGGCCTCTCGCTTTGATTGTATTTGCTTGTCAGCAACCGCCTTGTTCCCATGTCCACACATACGGCCACCGGCAAGCTCTTGTTCCCGCTCTGGCCACCGCCCCACAAAATCAACCTCTCTTATCCCTCTTCACACCCGGTAAAAATGCTGAAAACATACCCACCACTGACGCTATCTGCCCGAAAAACATCTTCTGCATTTCTGTGGCCATATTGCCATAAAGATTCCCCGGCGCCACTCCCTCAAACTCCTCCGACTTGAACTTCCCATCTACAAAACTCTTTTCTTTGGCTCTCACATACGTTTTACCGCCAACAG
>Ga0247841_10011634_pt1 | contig 11665 bp, 12 predicted proteins | sample LaCruzMarch2015__2_FD_192410 | JGI IMG/M metagenome (GOLD analysis project Ga0247841, IMG submission 192410) | Freshwater microbial communities from meromictic Lake La Cruz, Castile-La Mancha, Spain - LaCruzMarch2015_18m | ecosystem: Environmental > Aquatic > Freshwater > Lake | place: Spain...
CGAACTGATGAGCACACTGGTCAAGCATTTGGACCTTTGAAAATAGCGAGTTATCATGGGCTGTTCGCCGATCTACGTCTTCTCGCGCTCCTTCTCCTTGGACATAATGGCGCAGACGCAGGCGATGACCATACCCACGAGCATGAATAACCACACCGCGCGATAGTCGTTCAGGGAATTGTTCACCATCATGTACCCGGTCAACTGCTGGAGCACCGCCCCTCCCAAGAAGGGGAATATGTTCAAGGCGGCAATGGTGGTCCCGGCCATGGCGATGGGGAACGATTCCTTGATCTGAGCGTAGCTGGCCACGAACCATCCGCCGAAGAAACCGAAGAGGAAGTGAATGACGATATAGGCCTCCTGGCTTTCCACCTCCCCGGCTATGAACCACATGACCGCCCATATCGAAGTGTAAATGACCGCTCCCGCGACCACCACCTTCTTTCTGGATTTGAGTATCATGTCCGAGAGAATACCGGCCGTGGGACATCCGAATATCATGCCCACGCCGATGAACGACAGGGAGGTGGCATAGGTCGCCTTGTCCCAGCCCAGAACATCGCGGAAGAAAGGACCTCCCCACAGGCCCTGGTACACCATTATGCTCCCATACACGAAGAAGAACCATATCGCCAGTGGCCAGAACTTCCTGCCGGAGCCGAAGGTCATTTTCAAGGCCGTCTTCACGGGGATGCGATCCTCCGGTCCCTTCTCCGCCCTTATCTCTCTTCCAGGGGCGACCATGTCACCGATGCTCGGGCGCCTCTCGTCCTCGGGGCGGTCCTTCACCAATGCCCACACCAGCAAGGTCAGGACGACCGTGACCAGACCCAGGGCTAGGAAGACCTGCTGCCAGCCGATGACGTCGGACATGTAGGCCAGGGGGCCAGCGGCGGCCAGTCCGCCGATGCTCCCCACGGTCAGGAGCAGGCCGGTAAGTGAAGCGAACTCGTCCTGGCGGAACCAGACCGATATGATCTTCAGGGTCGGCACGTAGACCATGGCCACGCCCAATCCGATCATCACCCTGCCAGCCACAACCAGTTCGAAGGTTCCTGCTATGCCCGTGAGTATGGCTCCCAGAGCGGCGATGGAGGTGAAGGTATAGACGGTCCTCCGGGGTCCCCAGCGATCGGTCAATAAACCGCAGGGCAACTGCATGATAGTATACGCATAGAAATACGCCGAGCTCAGCAGGGCGATGGAAGTAAGACCGACCCCGAACTCATCTTGAATGTCAGTGGCCATGACGGCGGGCGAGACCCGATGGAAATAGACCAGGAAATAGACCAGTGCCAAGATGCCGAAGACCGTCCATCGGTTCCGCAGAATCTTTATGACCTTTTTCCTATCGATAGCCGGAATCCCACCCCCGGGATCAATTGATGTGAGGTTGACGGGTCAGCTTCACCATGGCATGAATTCCTTGTTCGTTATTAATCATGACTGCGCGAACTTCCGCGGACCGATTCTATTTGACGCAGCGGTCACCCCTGCCTCTTCAGCAGCTCGTGGAATGAGCCATGGAAGAGTACCGTTCTCTTGAGCACTAACGCCCGGTCGGCCAGCTGGAAGGCCATCGGGCATTTGCTATCGATCCGTTCAGTAGGATCGATATCGTGGTTAGAAAATTTGATCTGTAGAACGAAAGTGCACTCAAAAAAATATTATTACATTGGGACCCCCGGACCACAGGCCAAGGACAGGCGGGACACCGCCGTTTTAATATCCGCCGGAGACGAACCGTTCAACGTCATGACCACCAAGGCGCTCCCTACGATCACCCCGTCCACCCCCGCATCCTTCGCCGTTCGGACCTGTCCCGGCGTGGATATGCCGAATCCCGCGGCCAGCGGAACGGCGGAACTTACGAGCTTAGACCTTTCCACCATCGAACTTAGCGATCCAAAGGTCCCCGTGCCGGCGCCGGTCACGCCGGTCCGGGTCACCATGTATAGGAAGCCGGAAGTGGCCTCCATCAAGGCTCGATGGCGGTTCTGGGAAGTGAGAGGCGTGCTAAGCTGCACCATGTCCAGACCCGCGGCGGCGCAGATGCGGCGCAGCGAGGCGCTCTCGTGCAGGGGCAAATCGGGGACGATGAGGCCGTCCGCCCCTGCTCGTACGCATTCGCTCACGAACCTTCCCTCCCCCATGCGGAAGATGGGGTTGTAATAGCCCATTAGCACGATGGGTCTCATCGTCCTCTCCCTCAGTCCACGCACCATGTCCAGGACCATCGGCGGTGTCACTCCGTTCTCCAACGCCCGCACCCCAGCCTCTTGTATGACCGGTCCGTCGGCGATGGGGTCGGAGAAGGGTATGCCCACCTCCAGAACGTCCGCCCCTCCCTCCAGGCAGGCCATGGCCATATCCAGAAACGCCCCGGGAGATGGTACGCCGGCCATAAGGTAGCAGATCAGGGCGGTCCGCCCCTGGCGTTTCGCCTCAACGAACGCTCCGTCAAGACGGCTCACTTCACCACCCCCATGTCGAATACCGTTTCCAGGTCCTTGTCCCCCCGGCCGGAGATGGTTATCACGACCACCTGGTCATGGCGCATGCCAGCGGCCTCCTTCATTCCGGCGTGCACGGCATGAGCGCTCTCCAGGGCAGGGATGATCCCCTCCACCCTCGACAGGGTGATGAAGGCGTCCAAGGCCTGCGCGTCCGTGACACCGACGTACTCCGCCCGTTCCAGGTCCTTCAGGAAGCTGTGCTCCGGCCCCACTCCTGGATAGTCCAGGCCAGGGGCCAGGCTGTGCGCCTCCTTGATCATGCCATGCTCGTCTTGCAGCAGGTATGACTTGCAGCCCTGCAGCACCCCCACCTCGCCCTTCGAGAGCGTGGCCGAGTGACGTTCGGTCTCCAGGCCATCGCCGGCAGCCTCCGCGCCCAGCATGCGCACCCCTCGGTCCCCGATGAACGGATGGAAGGTGCCGATGGCGTTGCTGCCGCCTCCCACACAGGCCACCAGCAGGTCCGGCAGGCTCTCTCCAGCCTCCAACAGCTGCAGCCTTATCTCCCGCCCGATCACGCTCTGGAAGTCCCGTACCATGGTGGGGTAGGGATGTGGTCCGGCCGCCGTACCCAACAGGTAATAGGTGCTCTCCACGCTTCCCGCCCAGTCCCGCATCGCCTCGTTTATGGCGTCCTTCAACAGTCTGGAGCCGGAGCGCACCTCATGCACCTCCGCCCCCATGAGCTTCATGCGGAATACGTTCATGCGCTGTCTGGCCATGTCCTTTTGCCCCATATATATCTCCGCCCTCATTCCCAGCACGGCCGCGGCCATGGCCGTGGCGGTACCGTGCTGCCCTGCGCCGGTCTCGGCGATGAGCCGTTCCTTGCCCATGCGCTTGGCCAGCAACGCCTGCCCCATCACGTTGTTGAACTTGTGAGCCCCGCCGTGGCAGAGGTCCTCCCGCTTCAAGTATATCCTGGCACCGCCGCACATCTCCGTCAGCCGTCTGGCAAAGTACAAGGGGGTCTCCCTACCACCGTAATGATGGTTGTAACCTTCCAGTTCCGCGACGAACATCGGGTCCGCCCTGGCGGTGACATATTCCATCTCCAGCTCTTGCAAGGCCGGAACAAGCACCTCCGGCACATATTGTCCGCCGTAATCTCCGAACCTGTCGTTCATGTGTGCTCACCTTTGGCAATTTTGATAAGCTCTCTCACTTTGTCAGGGTCCTTCCCCGCCACCCCCTCCACTCCGCTGGACACGTCCAGGGCGTAGGGGGCCACGACCCTCACCGCTTCCGCGGCGTTCTTAGGGGTTATCCCTCCGGCCAGCAGCACTGGCAGCGGAGCCGCCTCGTCCCTCAGAGCCCGGCTCACGCTCCAGTCGTGGACCTGCCCATTGCCTCCGGGCTTCTTTCCCGGGGAATCCAGCACCAATGCCTGGATGCGATCCAATACCTCGATATCGAGGCTCGCCCCGGGGCGAACGCTCAAGACGCCCCACACCGGAACGCCCAGGTCCTTGACGCTCTCCAGCACGTTCCTGTCCAAGGGCGAGTGCAGCTGCAGGGCGTCCGGGTCCAGCCGACGGACCACCCCCTCCAGTTCCCTGCGCCTCGTCTCCGTGGTCACCGCCACTCTAAGGTTGCCGCAAATGGACATCAGGTCCGAGGCGGTGCCAAGGTCCAAACTTCTCGGCGAGTCCGTAAGCACCACGAATCCCAGGTAGTCAGCGTCCCGGCAGCTCTCCAGGTCGGCGCTACGGCGCAGGCCACATATCTTGACCGCGGTCATCGTCCCACCTTCAGCGACAGCAACATGTCCCGGGGGCTGGGCGAACCGCTCAGGGCGGAACCGATGAGGACACAAGATGCGCCCAGGTCCCTGGCCCGGCAAACGTCCTCCTTGGTGTCCATCATGCTCATGGCCATGGCCGGTCGCCCATCGGCCCCGATCAGTCGCAAGGCCTCTCCCATGGCGTCCGGCCCCCGCCGGAAGGTGCGCAGGTCCCTTTGGTTGTAGGCCAGGATGTCGGCCTTGGATGTCAGCGCACCTCGCACCTCCTCCAGGTTGGACGCTTCCAGGACCACTTCCATTCCAAGGCCGTGAGCCTTCTCGATCAAGTCGTCCCGCTGGGAAGCCAGTCCGCGCTCGAATATCCCCTCTATAAGTAGTATGGCCGAGGCGCCCAGGCGGGCGGCGGCCTCCACCTGCTCGCCGTCGACCACGAAGTCCTTCATCATCACCGGCAGGCCGGTGCGCGCGGCCAGCTCCAGGTAACGGAGCGACCCCTTGAAGTACCGCGGCTCGGTGATGACCGACAGGGCGGCCGCCCCTCCTCGGGCATATTCGTCTATAAGTTCTTGGGCCAGATGCGGTCCGAGGCGTCCGGCGGTGGGAGAGGCCAGTTTGACCTCTGCCAAAATGGGGAAGGATGGATGCTCCCCCAACGCCAAGGTCAGCGAGGGCGCGGTATCATCTGCGGACCGGCCGGAGCGCGTTGCGGGATCGGAATAGAAACCACATCCCACCAGGTCCCGGGCGTTGCTCACCAGCAGCGACAGACCGTCCTCCACGCCGCTAAGCATCACGAATCCTCCCGACTGGCGACAACGTACTCCCTCATCTTGGCGAAGGCCTTCCCGCTGTCGATGGTCATCTCCGCCAAGGAGAGCCCCGAGGCCAGGCTGCTGGTCTTGCCGAAGGCGTAGAAGGCGCAGGCGCAGTTGATGAGGACCATGTCCCGGCGCTCATTGCGACGTCCGCGCAGCACATCCGTGCAGCAGCGAGCCGCGGCCTGAGGGGCCAGCTCATTGACGGAAGCCGGTTGGCAAGGGCTCAACCCCAGCTCCTCAAGGGTTAACTCGTACCTCTCCACGGATCCATCCCTGAGCTCGGCCACTTGGGTTGCGCCGCAGGGTGAGACCTCGTCCATCCCCGGCTGTCCGTGGACCACCATGGCCCGGTCGACCCCCAGGGAGCTCAGGACCTGGGGCACGATGTCCAGCAGCGCCAGGGAATGTACTCCCATCAATTGCCTGCGCGGTCCCATTACTGGGTTCATCAGCGGCCCCATGACGTTGAAGACGGTGTGCACTGAAGCCAACCTTCGTGCTTTGACCGCATGGCGCATGGCCGGGTGATAGGCCGGAGCGAAAAGGAACGTGAAGTTGATATCATCAAGCATTTGAGCTGTCCGATGCGCGCCGGGCGAAATGTCCGCGCCCAAGGCCTCGAGCATGTCAGCGCTGCCGCAGCGCCCCCTCGAGGAACGGTTTCCGTGCTTGGCCACCGGGACACCGGCCGCGGCCAGGACGAAGGAGCTGATGGTGCTGACGTTGAAGGTCCGCACCGGGGCTCCTCCGGTCCCGCACAGGTCCATGACCAACGAATGCTTGGTGGACACCCGTTTGCACTGGAGATAGAACACTGATATCATGCCGATCAGGTCCTCAGCGCTCACCCCTTGGGACGCCATCTCCTTCAGGCGTTCGGCGATGTCCCGATCGGACATCTTCTGGTCAATTATCTCGCAGGCGAAACGGTTCGCCTGAACGCTCCTCTCGGTCTGGATCATTCTCCCCGCTCCAAGGACGAGACGAAATTGTCCACGATGTCCTGCCCGCGTTCGGTGAGCACTGATTCGGGATGGAACTGCAGCCCCTCTATCGGGAAATGACGGTGGCGCAATCCCATGATCGTCCCGTCCTCGCTGCGGGCGGTCACCTTCATGCATGATGGAAGTCCCTCCTCCTGCACGCACAGGGAATGATATCGCCCTACGGTCAGCGGCGAGGGCACCCCCTGGAACAGCCCCATGCCATCATGACTTATGAGCGTGGCCTTTCCATGTAGGGGCGTCCGCGCCCGGACCACGATCCCCCCGAAGGCGTGGGCGATGCCCTGATGCCCTAGGCAGACGCCGAGCGTGGGGATGACCGGGGAAAGCGTACGCAGCAGCTCTTCGCACATGCCGAAATCGATAGGGTTGGCCGGATGCCCCGGACCAGGGGATATGACGATACCCTGATAGGTCCCTTCCACGGCCTCCAGGTCCAGGCGGTCGTTCCTGATCACGTCCGGTTCGGCGCCGGCCGCGGCCAGGGAGTGCGCCAAATTGTGGACGAACGAATCATAGTTGTCGACCAGCAGCACGCGGGACCTCACGCCCCTCCCCCCTGACATATCCGTAGGGAACTATGCATGGCCCCCAGCTTGCTCTGGCATTCCTGGAACTCCTTTTCCGGGACCGAATCCAGCACGATGCCCGCGCCCGCCTGCAGGGAGATGCGGTCGCCGTTCACGAAGGCCGACCTTATTGTGATCGCCGTGTCCACGTCCCCGCTGTCGGACAGGTAGCCCACGGCGCCTGCATAGGGCCCCCGTCCCCGCCCCTCAAGGGACTCGATCAACCGCATGGCCCGGTGCTTGGGGGCGCCGCTGACCGTCCCGGCGGGGAAGACCGCGGCCAGGGCGTCCAAGGCGTCCCGGTCGCTTCGCAGAATACCCCGCACGCGGGAGACCATGTGCTGCACGTGGCTGTACTCCTCCACCCGCATGAGGTCGGCCACCTCCACGGTGCCGTACTCGCATACCTTGCCCAGGTCGTTCCGTGCCAGGTCCACCAGCATCATGTGCTCGGCCCTCTCCTTCTCATCGGCGAGCATGGAACGCCGGTTGCTCCTCCGCTCCCGGAGGTCGGAGCCGAGGGGGCGGGTGCCGGCAATGGGGAAGGTCACGGCCTCACGTCCACGCACGGTGATCAGGGTCTCCGGGCTGGAACCCAGTACCTTGCGCCTCCCGAAATCGAGGTAGAACATGTAAGGGGAGGGGTTCACCGCCCTCAGGTGCTTATAGAGCTGAAAAGGGTCCCCCTCGAAGAGGTGCTCCTCATATTCGGACAGCACCACCTGGAAGGCCTCCCCTCCCACTATCCTCTCCTTAAGGTCCCTCACCCCATCTTCGTACTGCTGTCTGCCCGTCCCTGAGATCAGGTCCCCCAGGCGAAAATCCTCTGAGACCCCTACAGTGTCCAAAAGGGGAAGGACCCCATCCTCGCCCTCGGGGTGGAAATGATAGACCTTGAAGGCCGAATGATCATAGACCAGGCCGCTGTCGTAAAGTCCAAGCTCGTAACTGGGAAAACCTCCATCGCTTACCCCGAGGTCCCTCTCGACCGCGTTGACCATATGATAGGAGAAGTAACCGACCAGGCCACCCATGAAAGGGAAAGGGGAAGGGTCCCCGGAGCGGCTGGACATTACCTCCCTGAGCTTGTCCATCCCCACCTCCCCATCCATACCAGATAGGACGGTCCGGGGCGAGGAACCTAAGAAGGAATAGGCCACGGTCCGGGAGGAGCCATCAGCGCTCTCCAGGAGGAACGATGCGCCTTTGCCGTTCCTCAGACGCGAATAGGCCTCGGAGGGTGTCAGTCGAACTGGGACCTCCTCGTAAACGATTTTGGTTGATTCGTACATGATTAAAAGTGCACATTAATGTCTATATATAAGCATTATTGTATTTTATAATACTATAATAAATTATAATGACCGACGAGGTGAACATTTAGATGGAACACAGGCATAAAGGTGAGGAGGACGAACATGAAGGTCATCGCGTTCAATGGCAGCCCCCGGGTAAATGGCAACACGCACCAGGCATTGGAGCTCGTGCTGGCGGAATTGCGCAAGGAAGGCATCGAGACCGAGCTCATCGACATATGCCGCGAGGATCTCAAGCCTTGCCGGGCCTGCGGGACCTGCGGCTGCAAAAAGGACGAGAGATGCGTGATGGACGACGACCATTTGAACGAATACATTCAGAAGGTCAAGGGTGCGGACGGATTGCTGATCGGCTCTCCGGTCTACTTCGGCAGCATGAACGCCCAGACCAAGGCCCTCGTGGACCGGCTGGGATATGTGGCCAGGGCTAACGGCGACATGCTCCGGAGGAAGGTCGGGGCCGCGGTGGCCATCAACCGCCGCGCCGGGGCGCTCGACGCCTTCGACCAGATCAACAAGCTCTTCCTGATCAGTCAGATGATCGTTCCGGGCAGCAGCTACTGGAACGTGGGCGTGGCCCTCAAGCCGGGCGACATTGTCTCTGACGAGGAAGGTGTTCGCACGCTCAAGGTCCTGGGGCAGAACATGGCCTGGCTGCTGAAGAAGCTGGGAAAATGAGCGAACCGGGTCTGGTGCACGTCTACACTGGCGATGGGAAGGGGAAGACCACCGCCGCCCTGGGAATGTGCGTCAGGGCCGTCGGTCACGGCCACACAGCGTTGATAGTGCAGTTCATGAAGACCGCTGGCACCTACGGGGAGAACTTCCTCCACCTGCCCGGTCTGACCGTGGTCCCGTCCGGACGCGATTGCCTGGTGTTCTCCAAAGAGGTCACTCAGGAGGACCGAGACAAGGCCGCTGAAGGTCTGACCCTGGCGCGCTCGGCCATGACGGAAGGGCGCTTCGACGTAGTGGTGCTTGACGAGGTCAACGTGGCCATCAAGTTCGGCCTGATCGACCTCAACACCGTGATAAAGGCGGTTCGGGACCGCGCTCCCGGAGTGGAGGTCGTGCTCACCGGCCGTTACGCTCCGCCAGAGCTACTGGAACTGGCCGACTACATCACCGAGATGAAATCCCTGCGGCACCCCTATGCCCATGGCGTCCTCTCAAGAAAAGGTGTCGACCGCTGAGCGATCCTTGCCAATGGACCAGCGACGGTCCAAGGCAACATTTATCTAATCATAGCACGAAGTAACGAACGATAACATGGCCGAGGCCGATGAGGACAAGCGCAAGAGCAAGTGCGCCATCTGCGACTCCTACGATCTCAAGGGCACCTGGACCTGCGAGTGCGACGCCGTCAACATCTCACGGGACGCGAAATGCTGGAAATGCGGGAGGCTCCGCCTCCCGGACCGGGATTAGGTCAGAACTTCTCAGCCAGCTCTTTCATGTCCAGGCGGAGCTGGATCACGTCGCCTACCACGCTGATGAGGTCGGTTGAAACGTTGATGATGACCGGCTTGAACAGCTTCTTCTTGATGCCCAGTTCCTTGGCCTGCTCCTTAGGCACGTCCACCATGATGCTGATCACAGTCCATTTGACCGTGTCGATAGTGCTTCCCGCTAAGAATCCAAGCTCGCGCCCTTCCTTGCTAATGACCCTCTTCCTCTCCTCGCTGGACAGTTCCATGTAAGAAAACCCTAAACACCATGGGTAAGGGCGGAGATAAGCGTTTGCTCATTTGAGAAGGACCATCAGCAGGGCCGTGATGAGGAATGCCAGCCCCGCGAAGAGCCAAGAACCGGTCAGGAGCAGCACTATGAGCGCCACGATGGTGGCCGGCAGGAACATGATCAGGCTTCCCACCACCAGCACCAGGATCAGTATGCCTACTACGGTGAAGAGGAGGAACAGTGCTAAAGCGATGAACAACAACATCAAATGAAAAAAGCAAGCCCTGGGTTAAGTGTCTTTCTGTCGTACCCCAGGAACGACGCAGAAGCCTTTAATGGCGCGATTGTTAATATGCCATTCCAATGGAGAAGACCACGGGGGAGCTCTACCGCTCCAAATTGCTCAGTGCCGAGGAGGCGGTGCTGAAGATCGGTCCTGGCCGGACGGTGTTCCTGGGGACGGCCTGCGGGGAACCACAGGCCTTAGTGAAAGCGCTAATGGCAAAGTCCTACGCCATGATCGATAGCGAGATCATCCAGACGCTGTCATTGGGTCTTACGTTCTACGCCGAGGAGAAGTTCATGGACCAGTTCCGCCTCAACGCCTTCTTCATCGGCCCCAACGTGCGCAACGCGGTCAACGAAGGGAAGGCGGACTATACGCCGGTGAACCTCTCGGACATCGAAGGGCTCTTCGCCAGCGGGCTGAAGCCGGTGGACGTCGCGCTGATACAAGTGACCCCCCCGGACGAGGAGGGCTACTGCAATCTGGGCGTCTCCGTGGACATAACCAAGTCCGCGGCCATGCACGCCGACGTGGTCATCGCCGAGGTGAACCCCCACATGCCCCGCCTGGGCGGGGACAGCCGCATCCACATCAAGGAGATAGATCACCTGGTGGAGAACGACCAGCCGCTCATGGAGTTCGCCGGGGAGACGGAGATCTCCCGCGTCGCACCTCGCATAGGCAAGAACGTGGCCGAATTGATACCGGACGGCGCCACCATCCAGGTGGGTTACGGTACCATCCCCGACGCCATACTGGCGTACCTGGGCGACAAAAAGGACCTGGGCGTCCACACTGAGATGTTCTCCGACGGCATCATCGACCTGGTGGAGAAAGGGGTCATCAACGGTAAGAAAAAGACCTTGCACCCGGGGAAGATCGTATCCTCGTTCTGCATGGGCACCAAGCGCCTTTACGATTTCATCGACGGCAACGAGATGTTCGAGATGTACCCATCATCGTACACCAACGATCCGTGCCGCATCTCCCGCAACGACGATATGATGGCCATCAACTCCGCATTGGAGATCGACCTCACCGGGCAGGTCTGCACCGACCAGATAGGTCATCGCTTCTTCTCCGGGATAGGCGGGCAGGCCGACTTCATGCGCGGCGCCGCCCGTTCCAAGGGGGGCAAGGCCATAATCGCCCTGCCGGCCACGGCACAGCACCATACCATTTCCCGCATCGTACCCACGCTGACGGCCGGAGGCGGCGTCACCACCACCCGAGGCGACGTGCAGTTCGTGGTCACCGAGTTCGGGGTGGCCGATCTGCGGGGCAAGAGCATAATGGAACGTGCCCTGGCGCTGATCGGCATATCCCATCCCCGCTTCCGAGCCGAGCTGCTCATGCACGCCAAATCGCTGCATTACGTCTACCAGGACCAGACGGATGCCGGGTACATGGGCGTCTACCCGGAGCAGTACGAGCAGGTCAAGCTGGTGGCCGATCGCGAGCTCTACGTGCGGCCGGCCAAGCCCACTGACGAAGGGATGCTCAAAGAGATGTTCTACTCCTTGACCCAGGCCACGGTGTACAACCGGTTCATGGGCCTGAAGCGCAGCATGCCCCATCGCGAGCTGCAGCGCATCGTCAACATCGATTACGATACCCGCATGACCGTTTGCGCCTTCGCCAACGACGAGGGCGTTTGGTCCATGGTGGCCTTCGCCATGTACGACCTGGACAAGAAGAGCAACACCGCGGAGATATCGTTCGCCGTGAG
>Ga0247841_10011635_pt1 | contig 11660 bp, 7 predicted proteins | sample LaCruzMarch2015__2_FD_192410 | JGI IMG/M metagenome (GOLD analysis project Ga0247841, IMG submission 192410) | Freshwater microbial communities from meromictic Lake La Cruz, Castile-La Mancha, Spain - LaCruzMarch2015_18m | ecosystem: Environmental > Aquatic > Freshwater > Lake | place: Spain...
TCAAATCGCTTAGCCAAGTTCGATTATTTCCCATTTCGGGATTAAGACTCACTTTAAGTTCTTGGGTACGACGGCCGGATTGCTTTTGAACTAATAGTTCATAATTACCATTATTTATATAATCATTTATGCGACTTGGTAAGGAGTATTGTAAAGTGATTTTCTTTTCCGTGCCGGGCTCAACCGTAAAGAAAAAGCCAAAAATTGTTTTGTTTAAAATTGGGTCATCGAGTGTGCTAAAGTCCATAGTGTTCGCATCTAATCCAGAGGAAGTAATAAAACGACTGCCGAGTGGCGCATAAATTCGAGTATAGCTTCGATAACGCGTCGTGCGCCAATCAAAATCACCTTCATGACGATAAGTCAAAGTTAAATTGGCAGAAGTATTCCCGTTTCTTTGGTCAATATTGTAGGCAATTTTTTTCTTGACGACCGCGTCACTTTTAAAGGCAGCCAAATTTGCGTCAACTACCATAAGGTAATCGTTATCGGTGCTTTTTACTTCCCCGCTCGCATTAAGATTTTTAACTAAACCTTGTAAGGTAGAATTAAAAAAGTAAATTTGAATATTTTTATAGGCGACATTATTATCGAAAATCTTTAGCAAGTTTGGCCAGTTGTCGGCCGGTAAATTAAATAATCTAAATTGTAATTCAGCTAAGAGTTCATTAATAATTTCCTTTCTATCCCAAGAAGAAATATTTCTATCCTTGTAGGCTACTTCGACGTTAAATTGTAGTAATTCTTGAAAATTTTCTGGAGTATAGGATTCGCCTTTTATCGTAATTGGCCCTACTAAGCGAAGTAAGTCACTAATAAAATCGGGATTAATAGCAATGATACCGGAAAAATTTGGGGCGGTTTGGCCAACGGCTAGACTTTCGCCAATGTAAATTTCGTTGATTTTTTGAGCCGCCAAAGGCCAATCAGGCACCCAATTAGCATCGCGTAAATACCAATTTTCCACTTCTAAATATTTTTTAATGGGGAGTGGTGCTTCCTTTTTCCAGATATTAACGGCGGGCATATCGAGGTGATAACTGTCGTCAGTTGTTAAGGAGGCGATTGCCCCATTTTTTGTATTGGCAAGGCCAAAGACACCGATAAACCCGCCAGTTGGTCTAAGTTCATCGTTATTTTGCAGTAAAATAAGAAAATTACTTTCGAGCGGATAGCCACCGAGAGCGGGCAGTAATTTGGCGAGTGGAACCAATTTTGTCATTAAAATTGTCGCTTCTTGAAGTTGTGCTTGATATTCACTGATCTGGCTATAGACTGGCCAAAGTATCCCAATGCGATGAATTTTATTGATGTTGAGTAGAGCTAAATCCAGATTGGCTTTGAGACCATTAATTTCCGGTTCTGATTCATAGATTAATTTTAGAAATTGTGACTTTTCCTGCTCGCCCAAATTTACAAAATTACCACCGCTCGCTCCACTGCGAATTCGATCCAGTTCCTTTATTAAAGGCAGGGATCTTTCCAGGGAACGACTCAATATTTCCGTCGTTTTAAAAAGATATTCAAGATCATTAACTTGTGTTTGCAAATACGGAATTTTTTTAATGATGAAATTATTTTTAGTTGCGTCGAGATTGTTTAAGACGATAGAAAAATTGGCTTCGGCGGCAACCGAATTTTTTATCGCCTCATCCCAGTTAGCGGACTTTACTTGGGCGATGGCGTTAGTTAGTTCATTTTTTCCTTGCAGGCCGTGTTGATAGGCCAAATTAAAATTTTTATATGAACTAATTAGAAAAATTAGCATTATAAAAAAAAGTCCGACTATTATAATCAGAGTATATTTCAATAATTTGCCAGCAATATTTAAAAAGTAAAGAAAGGGCCTTTGCATATTACTTGTGAGTAAATGTATCAATTAGCGTAATCGTCTTCCCTTCTATAATATTATAGATGAAAATATCCATTATTTCTTGGCGATATAAATATTCTTTTTCATCAAGAATAGTAAAGTTAATTTCGTGGCCTAAATCTTTTTCCAGTTCCGAAATTAGTTTTAAGAAAGGGGGGCGTTTAATATGGCCGACTATTAAAATATCAGTCTGTGCTTCCGGATAATTTGTAAAAAATCCAGTCAAAGCTAAGAGTCTTGGTTGGAAATTTTTTTGCAGATTAAGAATGAATTTTTGGCTAGATAAAATTTGGGCTTTAATAAATAGCGCTTTTATTTCCGGATAAAGAATAAAGTTTCGATTGGCCTCAAAATATTTCGATTTAACTTTAATATCATTTTTTTGGGAATCTGTTTGATCAGTCGTTAAGTCGCTTAAAGGGTTTGAAGTCTCGACAATTAAGCCTAATTTAAGAATATTTTCGATTTCTCGTCGAACAGAGTTGACCGGTAATTTTAAGTCGCGGGCAATTTGCGGGATGTAATTTTTATTTTCCGGGTGGAGCAAAAAGAGGCTAAGAATTTTTACTCTAATTGACGACCCGAAAAGTGCATTAAGCATATTTTCTTTATTTATAAATTTATAGTATAATATATAACGTAAACAGTCAAACGAACAATGTCAATCAAAAGATTGAAATTTTGCTTATGTATAATAAAATTGCCCCAATAATTTTAAACTCCGGCAAAGCGAGTGGTTTAAGCGATGTCTTTGTTGCTCAACCCGATTCCCTAAAGGAAAGCCTGGCCGGTAAAATTTTTATAATTGCCGAATTAAATGGAAAAAAAACAGATGGACGGAAGATTCTAAATTTCTTAATCTCAAGCTTAAATGACACCTATTATAATGATGAAAAAATACTTTTGCGTGATAAAATTGAGGGCCTTAAAATAGAAAATATTTTTGAAGCCGCTATTTCGAAGACGAATAAAAATTTGGCTGAGTTTATCACTAAAGAAAAAATAAAAATAAACATCGCCGCCGTTAACCTAACCATCGGTGTAATTTATGAAAATAAATTATACTTTTCTAGCTTTGGTAAAAATCGAGCTCTCTTACTATATCGCCACGGCGAACAATACGACGTTATAAATGTTGAGGCGAATGCTTCCGATGTTAGTGCGGCGCCAGAAATTGGCGACAAGGCAAGTTTTAAAGTGCCGTCGATTTTTTCCTCAGTTATTAGCGGCGAAATTCCGACTGGATCTTATTTTATTTTTGTAAGTGAGGCTTTGCCGGAATATGTTTCTAATAAAGATTTAGTAAATATAATCACTAAACTTCCACCGATTGTTGCAGCCGAGCAGATAAAGAATATTTTGACTAAAATAAATTCCTTTTTACCATTTTTAGGCGTTATTATAAAAAATACGATTGGTATCGACAATCAAGAAATACGGGAGGAAATTGATGAAAGCCTAACAGCCCACAGCTCTATTTCTAGTTTAAATTATACTGAACAAAAAACAGAAAGAATGCTTGCCCCAGCCGGGCTTATAAGTATCTCTAAGATTTTTAAGGGTTTACAGAGAATTTTAAGTAATTTAAAGTCCCGATCAAAAAGTATCCCGAAAAAAGTTTATCATGGTGAAACTGTAGATGAAAAAAGATTGCCTCTCACTTCGCCTGATTTAACGTCCGTAAAAAGTTTAAATATCGCTCGAGTCGATTCATTTTTTCCTAAAGGAAAAACATTCTTTAAGAAAAAGTCGAATTGGTTAAATTTCGGTTTTAAAAAATTCATCTTAAATTTAGGAGGTATCTTTAGTTTTCGGCTTTGGTCCGGCTTCGGTGCTACCCTTAAGCATTGGTCAAGAAGTTTAAATAGGAAAAATCGCTTACTTTTTATCGGTTTTGTTGTCGTGGTTGCTATTTTTTCAATTAGTCTTACTTATTCAAATTGGAGTCGAAAACAAAAAGCGGCGTTAAATAATTATAATAATTTAGTGGCGACTATCGAAGAAAAGCAAGGCTCGATTGACTCATATCTTTTATATAATAATGAAGAGGGTGCAAAAAAAGCGCTGATTGATGCTCGGGCTCTTTTGAGTTATTTGCCCCAGACAAGAAAAGAACAGATTGCGGTCTATAGCCAACTGGAAGAGAAACTTAATAAACAGATGGATAAAATTCAAAAAATTGTTAAAGTTGAATCACTAGAAAAAGTTAATGACTTGACCGGACTTCTAACCACAAATCTTATTTGGGCAAATGGAAAAATATATGCCGCTGGTGTCAATTCAATTTTTAGTATTACTCCCCAGTCCGCTTCCTCGACTCGCTTTGAAGTAACGGGTGCATTAAATTTAAATAATCCCCAATTTGATGGTAAAAGTAATATTTATTATCGCGAAGCTAATCGCGTCGTTGATTTTAATCTGAGCACCGGCAAAGCGACTTTAAATGAAAAGGTAGAATTTTCCGATGGCATTGGTTATCGTATTTACGGTAGCTGGCTTTATGTTTTAGCGAAGGATAAAAATCAAATCCTTCGGTATGGTCGCTCGGGAACAGGCAGTATTTTAAATTGGATAAAGGAAGAAGTAAATTTGAGCCAGGCAAGTGATTTTTCAATCAGTCAGGACGGTAAAGTCTATATTTTAGAAAATAATGGTTTAGTTTCTCAGTTCTATTTAAATAAAAAAGTTCCAAATTATTCCGTTTCCGCTATTTCGCCCGTCATGACTAATGCTAATAAAATAATTGCCGGAGTAAAATATTTATTTATATTTGAAGCCAGTTCAAAACGCCTAGTAGTATTAGACATTAAAGATGGGCGCTTACTTGGTCAATATCAAATTAATTCCCTGGCCAATTATAAAGATTTTACGGTTGACGAAAATAATAAGATCGTCTATTTCTTGGATGGCGAGATGGTTTATAAATTAACTTTAAATCCTTAATGATATAAGAGTTTTTGAAAGCTTCCCTTAATCTCATTTCTAATAACAAAAAAGTCGTCACAGTGACGACTTTTTTGGTTTCTATATTACGGCTTTAAATATTATTTTAAAGTTACTTTAGCGCCAGCCTCTTCTAATCTCTTTTTCATGGCTTCAGCATCAGCTTTCTTAACGCCTTCTTTTAGAACTTTTGGAGCGCCATCAACTAAGTCTTTAGCCTCCTTCAATCCCATTTCAGTTAATTCACGAACGGCTTTAATAACATTGATTTTGCTCGCACCACCTTCAGTGATTTCAACATCAAAGCTATCCTTTTCTTCAACCGGGGCGGCAGCGGCTGCGCCTGGAGCCATCATCATGGCTGGGGCAGAAGCACTAACGCCAAACTTTTCTTCTAGAATTTTAACGAGTTCCGCTAAATCTAGCACACTCATTTTTTCGATTTCGCCAACCAACTTTTCGAATTTAGCTGGGACGATTACATTTTTTTCTTCCATAGATTTAAAATTAAATTTATTATTAATAATTTATTTTTTATTTAATTAGGCTTTTTTTTCTTCAATTGCCTTTAAGACATAAAGTAAGTTTTTAATATTACCGGCTAGTACGTTAACAAATCCTGAAATTGGAGCGTTCATTGTACCAACTAGTCTCGCATATAATTCCGGTTTGCTTGGTAATTGAGACAAAGCTTCGACTTCGGCTTTTGACAATAATTTATTTTCTAAAATACCGCCTAAAAAGAATACCCGATTTTCCTTATCTTTATCTTTGCGGAAATTACCCAGGATTTTTGCTGGGGCAACTTCATCTTCATAGGAAAAGATCGCGGCTAATTTGCCATCCATTTCGCGGACATTTAAATCCTTCATCTGGTCTTTAAAGGCAATGTTCATTAAGGTTTTTTTGGCGACATAATACTCACTGTTCTCCTTACGAAGTTGAGCGCGTAAATTTTCATTATCTTTAACGGACAAAGCGTTAAAGCCAGCGAAAACTACGGATTTTGATTTTTTGAATTTTTCCGTCAAATTGCGTAAAATTTCTTGTTTTTGAATTTTGTTCTTAGGCATATATATTTATTTGATTATAAAAAAATCTGTGCATGCACAGACGATAAAGCGCTTATTTTAAGCGGATTTTACCTCGGCGAGACTTATAGGCTTATATAGCCAGGCTAGCTGTCTGTGGTAGCTATTAATTACTATGCCAATATTTTAGCAGTTTATTTAAATTTGTCAAGGTTGACAAAAAAGTGAATTTAAGCTTAAATATGACCAGCAAAAGTAACAAAAAATATACGATAAGTATAAATGATTCTTTAACAACGGAGGGCAAATGAGCAAGGTAAAATTAGCGATTGATTGGTCAAATATCAAGATTCTGGTTCTTGATTGCGATGGTGTCTTCATTAATAACACCGAGGTAGAGATTAATAATCTAGTTAAGCACGCCTATAATTATGTCGGGCGCGTACCCTACAAAACACTCCAAAAAAATTGGGGAGCTTCTATGAGCCATATTTGGAAAGTTATTCAGGAATCTACCCGAGCAAATAATGTTGAGATGTCACTTCTTAAATCAAAGTACCGAGAGGATTTTGAAAACTATCAACTAAACTCAAATTTGTTTAGAATTTTTGAGCGGCTAAACAGCTCATCCTGTTCAATCGGCCTAATTACTGATCGCTCGCACACCGAGTGGTATTATTTGAGCCAAAAACTCAATTTTAAGACAAGCATATTTACATTCGTCCAAACAAGCACTGATTATAATTATCAAAAACCCGATGGTCAGATTTTTTCACCTGTGATTGCGCGCGCTCGCTGGGTTGGCTACAAGCCGGAACAAATTATATATATTGGTGATACGGTCGACTATGATTATGCAGCTATCGTAAATTCACGCACATCAATAAATTTTTTGGGTGTGGCTAGCGGGGCTAGCACTTATGACGACTTTTTAAAAAGTGGCCTACCCCCCGAACATATTATTAGTTCCTTTGACGATCTACCCCGATTTTTAGTTCAATCATTTCAACTAAATTTTGAATGGGCTCAACCGGGCAAGCATCGACCGCACGGTTAAAAATATTTCCTCTTGAATAAAATCAGGAGGTTTTTTTTAATGTATCTTTTTAAGGGAGCGTTTACGTCCGTAATTGGCGAAGCGATGAGCTTCTTCCCGCAATTTTAAAAGAGTTGTTTTAATATTTTTCGCCAGATCTTTAATCTCAATTTTTGTTTTAGGGGTAAAGACGAGTTTGTCGCCACCAAACTTGGATATCCCTACCAGGGGAATATTAATATTATTTGTTTCAAAAATTTTAGACAAAAAACTTATTTGAGGTGAGCCGCCGTCGATCATAATTATATCGGGGAGGGGCCACTCAGTATGTTTAAGTCGGCGGAGCAAAACTTCACTTAAAGCCCTTTCGTCATCACCGCCGGGAGCGTCTTTGATTTTAAATAAGCGGTATTCATTCCGGTTCGCTTCCCCGTTTTCAAAAACAACCATCGAACCATAGCTTTCTTTGCCTTGATGATGAGAAATGTCGTAGCCTTCAAGGCGGTTTATCTTGGCTTCGTTTAAGTCGTCCTCGCGGGTGAGTAAGGAGACATCCTGAATGTGCTTTAAGGCCTTTATTTTATCGGGATTATTTTTTATGAGTTGGGTGCTTAAGCGTTTTTTTTGTCCCGATAAGAGAAGACAAATATTTGAAATATTTTTTTGATAGTCACGAGCGGATATTTTATCGATACAAGCTCCAGGACAAAGTCCGATTTGATAATCAAAGCAAGCTTTACCGCTATGAGGTACACAGTTACCATAGGGAAAAATATGACGAATAAGCCGGAGTGCATTCTGTAGTAAATAAAACGACTGGTAGGGTCCGAAAACTTTTGCTTTTGAGGGTGGAAATTTTTTTAGATCTGTTCCGCGCACAATTAGTAGTTTCGGAAAGTCAGTTTTAGGAATAACCACATAGATAAACGAGCGATCATCGCGATCGACGATATTATACTTGGGCCAATATTTTTTAATATATTTAGCCTCAGATATAATCGCTTCTAATAGGGTATCACTAACTTCATATTTTATGTTTTGAGCGCTTTCGACCATTTCGGCAATACGTGCACTAATATTTTTTTGAAAATATTGGCTCAGTCGACTTTTTAAATTAGTCGCCCGTCCGACATATAATACTTTTCCCGATTTATCTAACCAAAAATAGACGCCAGGTTTCTTGGGGACAGTTTTTATAGAGTTTTTTAGTCGTATTGACATAAATATATAAAATGATTAGAATATTCAAGAAGATTGTATGGGAGCAACGTACAGTTTTCTAATGATTTCAAATCATTAAAGGTTGTTTTAACCATTTTTACCTCCATGGTTAAAGCATAACGAGCGGAAATTGAGGTGATTAACCGTTTAAGTTTTTTAAGAGCTAAGCCTGAAACAGGCAAAACTCTAAAAGATTTAAACGGTTTTCTATTGACAAATAATTTTTTTGTATTAATATTACATTATCACTGGTTTAATAGTGATTATTGAAATCATGAGAGAGAGTTCAGGCGAAATCATATGCTTCAATCATTTTACGACCGAAACTCCGGAACTAGGTTGAAAAAGAGTACGAAAGGAAATTGAAAAATGATGAGGCACTAATTTGTTTGCAATAATTATTCGTCTGAACAGGCAGTCCGTTCATTTAATTAACCTCTACCCAGAGGTAAAGCGGTCTTGATAACTGGTGTTATCCATAAACCGAGTTTAAGATATAAAGCTTAAAAAGAACGTTCGTGATGCGCTGGTGTCACAACGAGAAATTCTTTCTCCCCTTTATTTCGCTCCGTAGTGATACACACTATAACAATGTTAATGTTTGACCGCAAAGACCGAGACGCTATTAAGCGGGACGCACATCGTGCATTAGTCCCTAACTTAGTACTCTCGGTTTTTTTTATTTCAAATAACTTTTTAAATATTTTCCCGTAATACTTTTTGTCTCGCGAATAATGTCTTCGGGCGCGCCGGAAGCAACTAAGCGCCCGCCATCTTCTCCGCCGTCTGGACCAAGATCAATAATATAATCCATTGATTTAAGCATGTGCATATTATGCTCAATAACTAAAACAGAGTTTCCCTTTTCGACTAATTTATTCAAAACCGCAAGGAGCATATCAATATCATAATAATGCAGACCAGTTGTTGGTTCATCGAGCAAATATAGAGTTCTTTTTCCTAAGGTGTGAGTTAACTCTTTGGCAATTTTAATTCTTTGCGCCTCGCCGCCCGATAGAGTCGTGGCGCTTTGGCCAATTTTAATATAACCCAGACCGACTGATTGTAGCACCTTTAATTTATCAGTTATAAAGTAATTATCTTTAAAATGATCAACCGCCTCGTCTATAGTCAAATCTAAAATTTCGGCGATGTTTCTATTTTTATATTTAACCTGAAGAGTTTCTCGATTAAAACGCTTGCCTCGACAAACTTCACATTCAACTAGGACGGGAGGTAAGAAATGCATTTCAATCAGGTTGGCTCCGGCCCCTTGGCAAGCCTCACAGCGTCCGCCAGGGCGATTAAAGGAGAAACGGCCAATAGAATATCCTCTTTCACGAGATTCAGGCAAGGAGGCGAAGAAGTCGCGAATTGGTGTAAATATTCCGGTATAAGTGGCCGGGTTAGAACGCGGCGTGCGACCAATCGGCGACTGGTCAATCACCACTACTTTATTAATATACTCTGCTCCCTTAACTTCTTTCGCAAATTCCAATTTCGCTTTACCTGGGCGATTTTTTATATGGGTTATATTTTTATAGATTACGTCATATAGGAGTGATGATTTACCTGAACCAGAAACGCCACTAATTCCGACTAATCGTCCCAATGGAATTTCGACGTTTACATTTTTTAAGTTATTGGCATAAGCCCCAACAATCTTTAAGGAGCCATGATTTTGTTCGCGTCTTTTTGGCGGCAAACTAATTTCCCGGTGACCGGCTAAATATTGAAGCGTCAGAGATTTCTTAATAGCTGTTTTATTTTTATTTTCATCTAACAAATCTTTAGTGTTGCCAATAGCGACAATTTCGCCGCCATGAACGCCGGCGAGAGGTCCAAGGTCAACTAAATAATCAGAGTCTAAAATGGTTTTTTCGTCATGTTCAACAATGATCACGGTATTATTTTTATCGCGTAATTTTTTTAAAGTATCGATTAAGCGTTCGGTATCACGCTCATGCAGTCCGATAGTTGGTTCATCAAGAACATAAAGGGTGCGGGAAAGATGGGAGCCGATTTGCGAAGATAGGCGGATGCGCTGCGCTTCCCCGCCTGATAAAGTGTGGGCTTCCCTTTCTAAGGAAATATAATTCAAGCCGACTTTAAGTAAAAATTCAATGCGACTAATAATTTGTACGACCACGTTTTCTGCAATGGTTCGCTGGCGTTTAGTCATTTTTTCATAGTAGCGATTAAAAAAATCCAAAGTCTTATTGATCGGTAAACGACAAAGATCGGCGATATTTTTATTAGCGATTCTTACGGACAAGGCCTCTGGTCTTAAGCGGTCGCCCTTGCAGGTCTCGCATTTTTCATCGGTAAAAAAATTTGTTTTGCCTAAACCAGAGCAATCAGGGCAAGCCCCGTGAGGCGAATTGAAAGAAAAAAGACGCGGCTCAACTTCAGGAAAAGAAAAATTATCATTAGGACAAGTCCAGTTAGCTGATAATAGAAACTCTTGATTTTTGTATTTAGCAATCACCAAGCCTTTGCTATATTCCAAAGAATTTTCCACCGCTTCAAATAATCGCGTTTGATCGCTTAAAAGAATTTTATCAATGATAATCTCGATATCGTGTTTTTGTTTCGGAGCTAACTTTACTTGTTCCCGCAGTGAATGAATTTTGCCATCAATCCGTGATTCGCTATAGCCGAGAGACAAATAATTATAGAGAATTTGATAATACTCACCTTTGCGATCACGCACAATTGGTGAAAGAATTGTGACATACTCTTCCTTAAATTCGTGACCGCGATTGATTATAATATCAACCATTTCTTCAACCGTCAGTTTTTCAATTTTAGTGTTGCATAACGGACAATAAACTTCGCCAACGCGAGCATAAAGAACACGCAAATAATCGTAAATATCAGTTAGAGTGCCGACAGTTGAGCGCGGATTATGGGAGAGAGCTTTTTGGTCGATAGAAATTGCTGGGGCGAGGCCAATTATTTCATCTACATCTGCTGCTTTTTTTTGCCCTAAAAATTGGCGCATGTAAGGCGATAATGATTCGACATATTGTCTCTGCCCCTCCGCAAAAATTGTATCAAAAGCGAGCGATGATTTACCGCTACCCGAAACGCCCGTAATAACTGTTAGTTTATTATGGGGAATTTCTAAATCGAGATTTTTTAAGTTGTGCATCCGCGCGCCGCGGATTATTAGTTTTTCTAGTTTATCGGACATATATTAATTTGCGAAGGGATTAGGATCGCTAAAAGTAATCTTTTTGGTTTCTTTGTTTATTACATCGATTGGTGTGCCATACTTTTTGTTATATAACGTATCGACTGAACAGAATAGGGCCTGGTCATAATTAAAACCTAACTTTTCGCTCGCTCTTCTCACCTCTTCTTCTGACTTTCCTTCAACTTCAACATAGGGTTCGAGATATGGCCACTCGTCAATATATATTTCAACCTTATCAAGCAACCAAAATTCACGATAGCTTTCTTGATAGGCTTTTTGTTCAGCACCAATGGATTCAAGAAATTTCACGCCTTCATTAAAATTATCAATTTTTAAACAAATTTCTTTTTGATCTTC
>Ga0247841_10011636_pt1 | contig 11659 bp, 10 predicted proteins | sample LaCruzMarch2015__2_FD_192410 | JGI IMG/M metagenome (GOLD analysis project Ga0247841, IMG submission 192410) | Freshwater microbial communities from meromictic Lake La Cruz, Castile-La Mancha, Spain - LaCruzMarch2015_18m | ecosystem: Environmental > Aquatic > Freshwater > Lake | place: Spain...
ATCTGGCTATCAGGAAAGCACAACGATCGATCAGGGATAAGGGTGATCAGCCTGTTCCCTTGCATATCCGGAATGCACCTACCAAGCTGATGAAGAATACCGGTTATGGGAAGGATTATAAATATGCCCACGATTTTGAAAATAATTTTGTGATCCAGGAGTTCTTACCTGACAGATTATCAGGAATGAAGTTTTATGATCCACAGGATAATTCGAGGGAGAATGAACTAAGAACAAGATTGAAGGCAATGTGGAATAAGAAATATGGTTATTAAATCGCAACATTTATGAATATTAACACCATTCCCAAAATCAAGTTTACAGGCGCAGGGAACTTTTTCCTGATTGCCGGGCCTTGTGTAGTGGAAAACAAAGAGATGCCTTTTGAGATTGCTCAAAAGATACTTACAATCACTGACAGACTGCAGATTCCCTTTATTTTCAAGTCATCATATAAAAAGGCAAACCGTACTAATGTAAACTCATTTACCGGAATCGGTGATGTGCCTGCATTAGAGATCATTCAAAAGGTCGGACAAAAATATAATATCCCGACAATCACCGATATTCATAGTGAGAATGAAGCGATACTGGCCGCAGAGTATGTGGATTTATTACAGATACCTGCATTTCTCTGCCGTCAGACGGAGTTGCTTGTTGCTGCTGCAAAAACAGGAAAGATCATCAATATTAAAAAGGGTCAGTTTGCTTCTGCCGGATCCATGAAATTTGCAATAGAGAAAGTCCGGTCAGCGGGTAATAATAAAATAATCCTTACAGAAAGGGGAACTACTTTCGGTTATGATGATCTGATCGTAGATTTCAGAAATATCACCGAGATGAAAAGCTTTAATGTTCCTGTCGTTATTGACATCACCCATTCACTCCAGCAGCCAAACCAGAGTTCCGGAACGACCGGCGGCCGTCCGGGACTTATCGAAACCATCGCCAAAGCAGGCATTGCCGTCGGAGCCGACGGGATATTTATTGAAACCCATCCCAACCCGTCAGAAGCTAAATCAGATGGCGCCAATATGCTGAAGCTGGAGTTGCTGGAAGATCTGCTGGGAAAATTAGTCAAGATCAGGAAAGCGATTTAAAAAGTGAGGAAGTGAGGAAGTGAGGATGTGGGGATGTGGGAAATTTTTAGCTAACTGATTATTTGGTGGTCCGTAAACAAAATATGCATAAGAGACTAATTTAACATTATGAAAAAATTAATTTTATTATTGACTATTGTAACCTTTTTTGGTTGCCATAAAGATGAAGTTATTGAATCTCCACAATTTATCGTTGGGGTAATTTCCGAAAATTCAGTTTACAAGAAGTTTGATCCTCCCATTCAAATGATCCCGGAAAATATTATGTATTCTTCCAATATCTTAAAAGATTCTATTGATGTTGATAATGATGGTCAGTATGATTTTGTTTTTATATGTTTTAATGTACTAAATAACAATATATTAGATAAAGAATCCTATGTAACAGTCAGCAACAGTAAATTTGAGATAGCCTATGTTGACGTTACAGACACAAATAATGTTTATGTATCTGAACGAAACGATACAATTTACGAATATGAATATAGTTATTTTAAACCCTTTGATATTCCATATGACAGTTTGATAAAAGAGTATTATCAGACATCCGAATCAATAATCTGTGAAAATGGTACTAGACCATCAGAATTAAATGAATGGTCTACATATAACAAACTCTATTTTGCAGTAAAAGATTCCACTGAATACCGGTGGGAGAACCTCAAACAAATCAGGTTTACAAATATAGAAAAAGGAATTTGGAATGAAGCAGGTGCAAAATACCTTGTTTACAGGCTGAAAGAAGAAAACGGGCTAATTTATTATGGCTGGCTGAAAGTAGAAATAAATAATTATTCCAACATTAAAATTTACGAATCCTGCTTCCAGAAAGATGGATTTCACGAATGACAGCCGCCTTTGGTAATGACTTTAAAGCCTCACTTCCTGACTTTCTGACTTCCTGGCTTTGAGATCCCTCTTCACTTCTTTAGTCAACCACAATCCCCTTCACCCCACCGGTCTCTTTATAGAAACTAACTTTCCATTTGTTGACAGGAAGGTAGGTCACGACGCCTAACTGGCTTACAAGGCATTGTGTTTCGTCCTGCAGATTTTCATCCAGTTTAACTGTGACTTTGGCAAGTTCTGGGATGCGATAGAAGAACCCATGATTTTTCTTGTCATCGAAAGTGGCATTTTTCAGATATGCTGAAAGGGAACCCGTGGTACCTGACCGTTGGAGCTTTACAGTCACAACTTTGCCACCCGGTTCATCAAGATCGACAATGCCTTTGGTTTTACTGTATTTAAATACCGGCATCTCTGCATTAACCTGGTTTGGATTTGGAGTATAAACAAAACTGAAAGTAAGGGTTTTGTGGATACTTATACCGGTAAAGAGTTTCATGTATTCCTTCTGCAGGGTTTTAAGCTGGGAATCCATGTACTCCAGTGTCTCTTTATTGTAATTTACCTCCTGGAACCCGCTGATCAGGTTGAAACGGTTATCCTTGATCTTAGAAATAAAATCTGCAGCTTCCTTCGCTTTCTGCTCCGGAGATTTTTCAACAACCGTTCTTTTCAGGTACTGCTTTTCCATCGTCATCGTATCAATATTGACCTTACGGATGATTGTATCCACCTTCTCGAAAAAACTGACATCGGCAGAATATTTGAAGATTTCCGGGAATACATCTTTTTCGGAGATGAGAGGAGGTTCTTCGGATCTGATTATTCTCACCTCCCTGATCGTATCGGCTTCTTCCTGTATGGTTCCGATGATAAGCCCCGATTCCGAAAGCGAAAAAAGACCTGCTTTTTCTCCTTTGGATATTTTATCGCCAAACTCCACAAAATAATATTGGTCAGGATCCGGTTCTGCTGAAGTGGTTACTTTTATGTTATTAATGATGTACTCAACCGAATTGGCAGCAACCACATTTTTCAACCCCAGGTACTTTAATGCATAATCTGCGTATGGACCCTTGTAATTCTCAATCCTGTCAACAGTTACGTTGACTTTAATGACTGTCCTGGGAAGCGAATAATAGACCCCGTCTTTACCGGTTGTGATTGTATTTTTATCAATCCTGTAAACATTGATCTGTCCGAAGACTCCGGGTTGCATAAAAAAGCAGGCGATCATAAAAAAAATTATGCAAGCCGGCCTGGTCAAAGAATTTGTTCTCATGGGTTTATGTTTCTTTATAAAAAAGTATCACTTTATCTTACAAACAACAATTCCCTGTATTTGGGCAGAGGCCATAATTCATCATCTACAAGGAGCTCAAGTTTATCAACATGTTCACGGATTTTATCAAAATAAGGTTTGATAATATCGCAATATGCAAATGCTTTTTCTTCAGTATCTGTAAGCCGGTTAGCAACCTTTCGTTCCTCTATCATTTCATTCACAAATGTTTTGATCCAGGAGACATGTTCAGATATTTCAGTGATCGTTTCCATTTGATTCTGAGATAATTTACCATATGTTTTCAGATCAAGAACCTGTTTTAATCCTTTCACATTTTCGATAAGGGTATTCTGGTATTTAATAGCTATAGGAATGATATGATTGGTGGCAAGATCTCCAAGGACACGTGATTCTATCTGTATCTTCTTTGTATAATATTCAAGCCGGATCTCGTGCCTGGCTTCGAGTTCTCTCTCAGTCAATATTCCATTTCTCCTGAAAAGTTCTATGGTTTTATGAGAGGAAAAACCCTTTAAAGCCGCCGGGGTTGTTTTATGATTGGCAAGCCCGCGCCTGGATGCTTCTTCTGCCCATTCCTGGCTGTAATTGTTACCTTCAAATCTTATCTTCTTTGATTCAATAATATACTTGTGTAAAACCTTTAAAATCGCTTCATCTTTTCTCATTTTATTCATCATGAGGTGATCGACGTCCTGCTTGAACTTCGTAAGTTGGTCAGCCACGATCAGGTTGAGGGTTGTCATAGCTGGCGCACAGGTTTGAGCTGACCCAACAGCCCTGAATTCAAATTTATTCCCGGTAAAGGCAAAGGGTGAGGTTCTGTTGCGATCGGTATTGTCTAATAGTATTTCCGGAATTTTGGGAAGATTTTTTAAAAGTTCCGATTCATTATCCGAATGAAATTTCAGCTTCCGCTGTTTTTTCTCAATATGATCAAGCATTTGCGTGAGTTGCGTTCCGATAAATACAGAAATAATGGCAGGTGGCGCCTCGTTACCGCCAAGCCGATGGTCATTGCCGGGTGATGCAATAATGGCCCTGATCAAATCAGCATGTTCACAAACCGCTTTTATTGTATTTATTAAAAATGTCAGAAACCGAAGGTTTGATCCGGGAGTTTTTCCGGGTGCAAGAAGATTCTCTTTTGTATTTGTGAGCAAAGACCAGTTGTTATGTTTACCTGAACCATTGACTCCGCTGTAAGGTTTTTCATGTAACAGAACTGTGAAATTATGTCTTCTGCCAACTTTGTCTAACAGGTGCATTAGAAGCTGATTATGATCTACCGATAAGTTGACCTCCTCATACACCGGAGCACATTCAAATTGGTTAGGGGCAACTTCATTGTGACGGGTTTTTACCGGAATTCCCAATCGATGTGCTTCAAATTCGAATTCCTGCATAAAAGCCATAACTCTTTCCGGAATGGTGCCAAAATAGTGATCCTCCAGTTGTTGGTCTTTGGCTGATGCATGGCCGAATAATGTTCTTCCGGTAAGAACCAGATCTGGTCGTGCAAGATAAAGCGCTGAGTCAACTAAGAAATATTCCTGTTCCCAGCCAAGGGTTGCAAAAACCTTGGTAATTTCCTTGTCAAAATACTGGCAAACATCGACTGCTGCTTTATCAACAGAATAAAGCGCTTTCAATAAAGGAGTTTTGAAATCCAAAGCTTCTCCTGTATAAGAAACAAAAACAGTTGGAATGCATAAAGTCCGGTCCATGATAAAAGCAGGCGAAGTCGGATCCCAGGCTGTATAACCCCTCGCTTCAAAAGTACTGCGTATACCACCGCTCGGGAAACTTGATGCATCCGGTTCCTGCTGGCTGAGTTCACTTCCTCGGAAATTCTCAATTCCTCTTCCTCCTTCGATCGGATCGATAAAAGCATCATGTTTTTCAGCTGTGGCTCCGGTCAGTGGCAAAAACCAATGTGTATAGTGAGTAGCTCCTTTGGCGATTGCCCAGGCTTTTAAGCCTGCTGCAACCTGGTCAGCAATCCGACGGTCGATCTTTTCCCCTCTTTCAATTGAATTCATCACTTGCATGTAAGCCTCTTCGGTCAGATATTCGCGCATGGCGTCCCGGTTGAAAGTAAGTTCGCCAAAATAATCTGATGCTTTGATTTTTGGGAAATCAACGTTTTTACTTTCTCTTGTCATCGCGATTTCCAAAGCCCTGAAACGTATGTTATTCATGTTTTTTACTGATAAAAAATAATCCTGCAAAAGTAATCATTCCATTAACAATTAATAGCTCAAACCCGAACTTGTAGCCATTGAACAAATTCTCTGAATAAAGGTTCAAAAGATAACAGACAATGGGTGAGATCAACGCTATTAATGGCACCCAACGATCCTTTACACGATTTCTGGTAAACAATCCAAAGGAATAAAGTCCAAGTAACGGGCCATATGTGTACCCGGCAATGGTGAACAATTTATCGATAACGGCCCTGTCGTTGATAGCCCTAAATAAAACGATCACCCCAAGTAAAACAATTGCAAAACAGACATGGACCATATACCTGAGCCTTGTCTTTTGATGCTCAGACATTTTATCGTTTTTATTGATCCCAAGAAAATCAATGCTGAAGGAGGTTGTAAGCGAGGTAAGAGCCCCATCAGCGCTTGGATATGCAGCAGAGATAAGGCCAATAAGGAAAATCAACCCTGCCACAGGACCTAAATGCTGAATGGCAATGATGGGAAAAAGGTCGTCAGACCGCTGGGGTAACTGTAAATTTGTCCTGGTTGCGTATATATATAAAATAGCTCCAAGGAAAAGGAACAGAAAATTCACCAAAACAATTACTGCACTGAACGAGAACATGTTTTTCTGAGCATCTTTCAGATTCCTGCAACTCAGATTTTTTTGCATCATTTCCTGGTCAAGACCGGTCATAACTATGGCGATAAATATTCCGCTCAAAAACTGTTTAAGGAAAAACCGCTTGTCAGTCCAGTCATTATATATCATCCTTGAATAATCACTATTAAAAACGTCCGAAGCGATTGTTGTAAAATTGGTTCCAAGACTTCTGATAATGAAAAAAACAGAGAAGACAAGAGCAAGAAGCATAAAAGTTGTCTGAACCGTATCAGTCCATATGATCGTCTTTATTCCTCCCTTGAATGTATAAAGCAGTATCAAAGTTATAAATATGAATACTGTCACAGAGAAAGGGATGTGCCAGGTATCAAATACAAAAACTTGCAATACATTAACAACCAAAAACATACGAAAGGAAGCACCAATAGTGCGTGACAGGATAAAATAAAATGAACCTGTTTTATAAGACCAGAAACCAAAACGGGTCTCTAAGTAGGAATATATAGAAGTAAGGTTGAGCCTGTAATATAATGGCAGCAAGACGGTAGCAATGACGAAGTACCCGATCAGGTATCCAAAGACCACCATCATGTAGGAAAAATGAGTTGAACCCACCCACCCCGGAACTGACATGAATGTAACACCCGATAACGATGCTCCGATCATTCCATAAGCTACGACAAACCAGGGGGATGCTTTGTTGCCAATAAAAAATGCCCGGTTATTTGCTTTCCTTGCAGTAAGCCATGTCACATAGAAAAGAAGAACTGTATAAGCTAAGAAGGTAATAAGTATTAAAGAAGGGGTCACGGTGAAGGGTTATTTAGTAATAATATCAGGAGGTGAGGAGGTGAGGAAGTCAGGAGGTGAGGAAGTGAGGAAGTCAGGAGGTGAGGAAGAAATTGATAAATATTTTGCGAAGGAGATAAGATCAACGAAAACAAAATCAATAAAATCTGTACCCTTTCTGATCATGGAAATATCGTGAGATAAGAAAACTGTTTTCATTTTCAGTCTTTTTCCAAAGATCATATCCGAAATGGAATCCCCGACCATGACCGATCGTTTGAAATTAATTCCTGGAAAATCCTTTCTGGCTTTTAAGGCCATCCCAATGTTTGGCTTTCTCAGTATAGATTTATCTTCTTCAAGAAAAGGGCAGTAGTATGTCTTATCAATGTTTCCTCCGAATTTTACAATCTCGTCAGCCATTCTTGCATGAATAGCCTTAACGTCCTCATCTGTCATCAGGCCTTTTCCGACTCCCTGCTGATTGCTTACGACAATAGCTCTTTCAAAATTTTCGGAAATGAGTTTCAGTGCTTCCGGAACATGTGGAAGGAATTCAAACTGATCCCATGAATTTACATAGCCTCCAACAATCCGCTTGTTGATAACCCCATCACGATCAAGGAATAATGACCATGACTTATCAATCTTCAAATGGCCTGAATTCATATTGCGCTCTGTAAAAATCTTCAGGAATACCAATATCCAGAAAATAACCCTTTGAAGGAAAGCCAAAAAACTTTGATTCCTGGCAATATTTTTCAAAACAATCCTTTTCTATTGAAAATTTATTCGGGAATCTGGGTGTAAAAAGATAGCTTTTATTAATGAGATAAATACCACCATTGATGTATCCCGGACCGCTTGCGCTTCCCTTTTCGCTGAATCCTGTTATTCGTTTATCATCACTTATTTTAACCGATCCATACCTCTCAGTATCTTCCAGAAAACGGAGTGCAAGGGTAATATCAGCGTTGGCATCAGTGTGCAAATGGCTCAATGCAGTCAGCCCCAACCGGAACATGCTGTCGCCATTCAACACAAATGCAGATTCCCCTTCCACGATTTTAAATGCATTTTTTATACCTCCCCCTGTACCCAGTGGTTCTTCTTCCACAGCATATTCTACCGGAATATTTTTGAACTGGTTACCTAAGTGAGTTTCGATTGTCTCTTTTTTATAGCCAACCGAGAAGATGAATTTTTTAATTCCTTGGCCTCTCAGGTAGTTTAAAAGATATTCGATAAAAGGTCGTCCGTTAATCAGAGCCATGGATTTAGGTATATCGCTCACAACCTGATGCAACCGGGTACCAAACCCTCCTGCAAGAATAATTGCTTCCAAATGAAAAAAATTATTTAGGAAAAATTGAAGATTCTACAAATTCACAAATTATATGCCCTATCATGATATGTGATTCCTGTATCCGGGGTGTATCGTCGGAGGGAACAGTGATAAGAAAATCGCATAGGTTTTTCATTTCCCCTCCTGACTGACCCGTCAACCCAATGGTGATCATTCCAAGCACATGTGCTGTTTCCAGGGCACGCAAAATATTTTTTGAGTTGCCTGATGTCGAAATCGCAACCAGTACATCACCTTCCTTCCCAACCCCTTTTAACATCCTTGCATAGGCTTCTTCAAAGGAATAATCATTGGAAACAGCAGTGAGAAATGAGGAATTGACATGCAACGCTTCGGAAGGTAATGGTGGACGGTCATAATAAAACCTGCCGGAAAACTCAGCGGCAAGATGCTGGGCATCAGCAGCGCTTCCGCCATTTCCGCAAAAAAGCACTTTGTTCCCATTACAAAAGGCTTCAGTACAGGTGTTCGCAACGTCCATGATAGCCTCAATCAATTGATCGTCAGATAAGATCCGTTGTTTTGTGGCGATGGATTCAGCGATTGATTCTTTAATTCTCATAATTATGAATTTCAGGGCAAATATATGGATAATTAAATAGACCAGGTAGTAAGTCCATTGACTGTGAATTCATATCGTTTGGTCTGTCCTCCGAATATGTTCAAGGCTTCAACAACCTTGCTTCTTGTATTGCCCGGACAATAGAAAAACATAAATCCACCGCCACCTGCCCCTGAAATTTTTCCTCCTGAAGCCCCATGCTTAATGGCTGTTTCATAGATCTCGTCTATAAACGGATTCGTAATACCTGCCGCCATGTTCTTTTTGAATTTCCAGCCAAAATCAAGCAATTCACCAATTTTATCCAGTTCGCCTTTCAGAATGGATTCTTTCATCATAATTGCCTGCTCCTTTAATTTATGCATGGCCTCGATCGTCTTTTCATTTTTATTTGAAACATTCCTCGATTGCTGTTCGATAATAGTGGAAGAAATACGACTGGTTTCAGTATGAAAAAGGATCAGGTTATGAGCCAACTCATTAAGATATTTTTCCTTGATTCGTAACGGATTGACAATGACTTTATCTTTGTTCGAGAACTCCATGAAATTCACTCCGCCGAAGGTAGCTGAATATTGATCCTGCTTCCCTCCTGCCATTTTCAGATCGATCCGTTCTATTTCATAAGCGAGGTGAGCAAGGTCGTAATCACCCAGAGGCAATCCAAGCCATTCGGCAAATGCCCCCAGAATGGCTACGACGAGGGTCGATGAGGTTCCCAATCCGGAACCCGGAGGTGCATCCACATAGGTCGTCAACTCAAATGACAAAGGTTTTTTCGAGAAATCCCTGACTACCCTGTTGTAAATCCCTTTAACAAGGTCAAGGTTCCCATCAATATTCAACTGATCTGTCTTCCCGAATTCATATCGTTCTTTTTTATCAATCGAATTCAGAATGATCTTTCCGTCATGTCTCGGTTCGATCGTAGCATATGCATACATACTGATGGTTGCATTCAATATCGACCCTCCATAAATTTCAGAATAAGGGGCTACATCGGTTCCTCCCCCGGCAAGGCCTAATCTCAATGGTGCTTTACTGCGAATGATCATATTTTCTGTTATCTTGTTTCTGGATGCTGAAAAAAAAATGTGAAATTAATATAATTCTTTACTCATCAACTCATCAACTCATCAACTCATCAACTCATCAGCTTATCAATTGTCTCAATCATCTTTCCCCATGAATATTTTTCTTTCTCAACGGAAGCAAATTCAGAAAATTCCTTCTCTTTTTTCTCTTCATAAAATCTGATAATGGCCTCTGCTATTTTTGAAGGATCGGTGTTGACCACATATCCTGCTTTTCCGTCAGGAACAAATTCAGCCAAACCTCCGACATCTGTTATAATCATCGGTTTATTAAAATGATAAGCTATCTGCGTGACCCCGCTCTGTGTCGCACTTTTATATGGCTGAATAACAAGGTCGGCAGCGCAGAAATAATTGACAACCGCGCTATCAGGAATAAAATCGTTACTCAGTAATACAAGATCCTTTAAGCCCAGGTCAGTAATAAGATCATAGTAAAGTTTTGGATCACAATAGAATTCCCCTGCTACGACCAATTTTAATGGAAACTTCCGTAACCTCACATCTGCAAAGGCATTCAGTAACAGATCCAATCCTTTGTAATCACGAATAAAACCGAAGAAAAGAAGATAATGAAAACGATCATCCAGATTCAGCCGTTGTTTTGCAACCTCTTTGGAAACAGGATCTCCAAAGTTATCATAGAGGGGATGAGCACAATAGAGTGTGGGTTTGGGTGCGAGTGTGAAAAATGTTTTCAGATCCTCAATGACGGATTTTGACATTGCAATAAAACCATCGACACTATTAACCCAGTATTGAGCCAATAACCGGTCGCCGGGATGCTTTTCGTGGGGAATGATATTATCGATGATGGAGATAATTTTAGTATGCTTATTTCTTTTGATGATCCTGCATATTGTTCCGAAACAGGGTGCCATAAAAGGCATCCAGAATTTCACGATGACAAGGTCTGGTTTTATTTTCCGTATTTCATTTCCAACACTAAGCCAATTCAGGGGATTGATCGAATTAACACTAATCTTAATGGGAATGCCTTCAGGTGCTGGTTCAGTTGAATATTGTGTTTTACCAGGAAAGAGAAAGCCCGGATATTGAAGGCTGAAAGTATAGATAGATGCTTCATCTCCCCTTTTGCGGTATTCAAGGATAAGCCTTTCATTATATGCAGCAAGTCCACCCCTCAGTGGGTAAGCAGACCCGACGAGGATGACTTTACGGTTCCCCTCCATTAAAGTCCTGTTTTTTTCTCTACCTGGTAATGATTAAGATCAGGAGCACTCCGCGAGATCATTTCCCCTAAAAATCCGGCTACAAATAATTGTGTACCCAGTACCATCGCCAATAATCCAAAATAAAATAATGGCCTGTCAGTCATTTTGACACCATGCATAAAATATTTTGTAAATGCCAAATAACCGGCAATTAAAAAACCTGCAATAAAGATCAGGGTTCCCCATAGGCCAAAAAAATGCATCGGCCGTTTTCCGAACCGGGTTGTAAAGGATATCGTCAGAAGATCCAGGTATCCTTTATAAAACCTGTCAAGTCCATATTTGGTCTTTCCATATTTTCTTTTCTGATGATGAACCACCTTCTCTCCAATCTTTTTAAACCCTGCCCATTTGGAAAGAAAGGGGATGTACCTGTGCATTTCACCATATACCTCGATACTTTTTACTACTTCATTTTTATACGCTTTCAGTCCGCAATTGAAATCATGAAGTTTAATACCAGACATCCTTCTGGCTGACCAGTTGTAGAATTTCGTAGGGATCGTTTTTGAAAAAGGATCATGTC
>Ga0247841_10011641_pt1 | contig 11656 bp, 16 predicted proteins | sample LaCruzMarch2015__2_FD_192410 | JGI IMG/M metagenome (GOLD analysis project Ga0247841, IMG submission 192410) | Freshwater microbial communities from meromictic Lake La Cruz, Castile-La Mancha, Spain - LaCruzMarch2015_18m | ecosystem: Environmental > Aquatic > Freshwater > Lake | place: Spain...
CAATTCCCGCAATGAGCATGATAGAGAAACTATTGTGAAAGTGTTAAAAAAGCAAGGAGAAAAAAAAGCAATGATTAAATAAAAGGCAATCCTGGGTTAGTGAATGCCTGCCAGAAAAATGCCCAAAAGGGCTGTGCTGGACTCTGCATTTGCAAGGATTGTGAAGAACAGGTTTTACAATCCGCAAATGAGCCTGAAAGAAAGCGCAAGAAAGCTAATGCTTCCGTCAGACGTCATTGCCCAAAACATTGCCCTGGCTGCAAAGAGCGGCTATCCTGTAAAGCCAGCGGAATTCAGCCGCGGGACAGAAAGGCTTGCAGAAAAGAATGCTGAAAGAGCTGCAGGCCTGCTGAAAAACACTGCAATGCGGAATTCCGAGATTGCAAGGCTCCTCAAAGTGCCTGAAAGCAGGATTGCAAGATTTTCCGAATTGAGCCAGCCAAGGTCTGCAATAATTTCAAGGGCAATTGCAAGAGGCAGGGGGCTTGACTGGAGAAGGCTTCCAAAGTTGGCCAAAGTGAACGCCAATGAAAAGCTCAATGCGCTCGTGGAGTTCTTGAAAAAGTTTGACGCCAATTCCAGGAAAATTAAGCATTCAGAATACATGAAGCTCAGGGAAAAGCTCGCTGTAGAAATACTGGACTCCCTTGACCATTACACTCCAGAACTGTGCGGGGCCGGATTGTATGTTTTCCTAGTGGCTCAAAGGCATCTCATGCTGTCAAAAAATGCCGGAAGAATAGACATTGAAGCCCTAAAGCCGCTTGGCTAACGCTTGCTTTTAAAATAATTACCTGCCAAAAGGTATCTAGAACAACTGATTTTTTGGTGAGCTTGAAATGAATGGATTTATAGTCAACTACCGAAGGGGCCTGAAAACCCAGACAGACAACCAGTACATTATAGAAGTCGAAGGCGTGAGCTCAAAGGCTGCTGCGGAAAAGCTTCGCGGAAAAAAGGCAGTCTGGAAGACAAGCGCGGGAAAGGCAATCACTGGAAAGATAATGCAAGTCCACGGTTCAAAAGGCGCAGTAAGGGCAAGATTCGAGCAAGGCCTTCCAGGACAGGCAATCGGGACAAAGATTGAAGTAAAGGCTTAAAACGCAAAAGAAAGCTTTTTTCTAAAACTGCATTCCGCGGATTTTTTGGTTTATTGTGTCTTCCTGTCTCTTGCAGGCATTGCATTCATCCAGCAAATCCAGGACAAGGCGCCTGTTTTCTGAAGCGCGCACAATCTCATTTCCTGAAGCATTGCTTCTCCTCAAGGAATCATACTTTCCCAAAAGATAGCCGTAAAGCTCTCTCAAAGAGGCTTGGACTATTGGCTTTTCCTTGGCCACTGGCTGGATGTTCTTGTAGACAGAGCACATCCTGCAATTCTTCCTGACACTGCTAACTAAAGAGTCAAGTTCTGATTCCGAAGGCATTCTTGAATATAGAACACTCGCCTGAATAAAAGAATTGCGGGTTTTTAAAGGGCGAAAACCCAGGCTATTTCAGGCCATTAAGGCTTTTCTCAAGCTCTGAATAAAGCAAAAGCCTTTTTTCCTTCCCAATCCTGAAAAGGCTTTTCTCAACAGCCTTCTCTGAAATCGTGAAAATGTAGTTGGTTTTGATTATGCAGTCTTTCAAGGCACCTTCCTTTTTGGAGACAGGAATTCCCTTCATTGAAGTGTTGCTTGTCATGCCGGCAACGACAATATTCCCAAAATCCTCAAAAAGCACGACAGCCGGGCGCTTTTTTGTCTCAAATGTGTCAGCAAACTGTATTTCAGCAAGCAATACCTCGCCAGCCTCATGCATTGTCCCACTCTTCATCCGCTTTATTATCCCAAAGCTCTTTCATCTTTTCCTGCTGTATTTTGTGCAAAAACTCGTCATACTGGTTCTTGAGCTTGCAAACCTTATAAACCCTTGTAAGCTCGAGAATTATTTCAGAATAAGTCTGCCTCGGGCTTTCCTTCGCCTTTTTTAGCTCTTCAACAACCCTTTTCTCAAGCTGTATTGTCGTAACTTCAGCCACAATAAACCACATATAATTAATATATAGTCAGCTATATAAAGCCTATTGTTTCAGGCAAATTCCTTCACCATCACTAGCTTGTCTACTCCATTCATGAAGCCGTTCGGGATTTCACGCAAGCGCTGGAAGCCATGCCTGTGGTAAAAATCACGGACCTTGTAGAATGGCGCGTGATCGCCGGAATAGCCGAAAGTGTGGAGAAAAACCTTGCGCGCTTTCTTGGCCTTCATGCGCCTTTCAGCAGCCTTCAAAAGCCTGCCTCCAAGCCCCAATCCCTGAAACCTGTCCTTGACTGCAATGTAAGATATGCTGGCGCTAGGCCTTGAAGGCTTGAAAACAATGAAGCCAGCAGGCCTTGAATTAACAGTCGCAACAAGGCAGCCTTGGGTTAAGGCGCTGTCCTTGATTGTTTTAATGTCCTTAAGGCTGAAGTAGCCTGAAACCTTCGCAATCCTCTGGACGCTTTTCACATCTGCAGCCCTGCACTGCCTTAACCTTACCTTAGCCATGAACTCACCGAAAAAACAGCTGACTAATTTGTTGTGGGATATTCGCTTAAAACACCAATACCAGCCACTAAGGCAAGGAACGAAATGCGTTTCGTCAAGGTTTTGCGCCATAAAATCAGTGCTCATTTATATAGGCAAAAACAGCCTTCGGGCTGAAAAAGGTTTTAAAAAAATAGAAAAAAAGAAATCGCCGCATTCACGCGACGACTTCAATGTTCAATCTTTTCTTGAGTTCCCTGTAGCGGTTCCTGATAGTTACTTCAGTCACTCCGGCAACGTTTGCCACTTCTTTCTGTGTCCTGCGCTCGCCTTTCAAAAGGCCTGCAATGTAGACTGCAGCCGCAGCGACTCCAGTCGGGCCGCGGCCTGAAATAAGGCCGTTGCCGATTGCTTCCTCAAGGATTTTCCTGCCCTCTTCCTGGACTTCTCCGGAAAGATTGAGCTCTGAGGCAAAGCGCGGAATATAGTGGATTGGGTTTGTCAGCGGAACATCAAGCTTGAGCTCGCGAACGAGGAACCTGTAAGTCCTGCCGATTTCCTTTTTTGTCAATCCGGAAGCTTCTGCCATTTCATTCAAAGTCCTTGGGACATTGTAGGTCCTGCAGACAGTGTACAAGACTGCAGCGACTACTGCTTCAATCAGGCGTCCCCTGATGAGGCCTTTCTTGACTGTTTTCCTGTAAAGCAATGCCGCAGCTTCTACAAGCTGTTCCGGAATGTTCAAGTAAGATGCGACCCTTCTCAATTCTGCAAGGGCTATTGAAAGATTCCTTTGCATTGAAGAGCTGATTGAAGCCCTTTTGTGCCATTTGATGAGGCGGTACATTTGAGCCCTGCTTTTTGTTGAAAGCTTGTTTCCGCGCAAGTCTGTTCCGCGCCTGTCAATCATTGTAACAAGGCCCTTGTTGAGCTTGACGTATTTCATCGGGCTTCCAGTCCTTGCCCTTTCCTCAAACTGGTCAGAGTCAAAGCTTCTCCATTCCTTGCCAAAGTCGACGGCTTCGTCGCTGATTATCAAGCCGCAGCTAGAGCAGACAACTTCGCCTTTTTCGGCGTCTCTCATCAGCTTTGTGCTGCCGCATTCAGGGCATTTTTCTGTAGTCATTTCAAAATCCACCTCATTTTAGAAAAGAAGCTTGCTTGCTTCCAGCTTTCAAAGAAAGGCAATAGTGCGGTCGTGGTTTGGACAAAAATACACACTTCGTTATGTTGAACTGGTTGGTTGGGGGAAACAATAAGCTATAATAAGAATGCGCCGTCGGAAGTATTTAAAGCTTTCTGTTCAGGTTTTTAAACGCCAAAGGAAAAGGCCCTTTTTGAGCTTTTACTTTATTAAAATGGCGTCAACAGTCCCTGATTGACCAGGGCGGCTTGTGACTCTTGCCTTCACGGTTTCAGAGCCTTTCTTGACCTCTATTAAAGCGCCTTTTGTAATGATGTTTCTCCTTGCAAACTCCCTGTTCGAGAGATTTTCGACAACTGCCTCAATGACCATTTTCTGGCTTTTGCCGCTTGCAGGATCCAAAACATTGGCTGTTTTGGCTTCCCTGAGCTTCAGCTTTGAGTTTCCGCCCAAAGTCTGCATTGTGAAAGAGTCATTGGCTTTTTCGCTGACTTTGGTCGAGGAAAAAGAGCCGCCTTTTGAGGAAAGCTTCTTGTCGCTTCTCCTTGAAGTCTTCAGCCTGCCGCCAGTGGGCTTTCTTTGCGATTTGTTGTGCCATTCAGTCATTCAAAACTCACCTTGTATTTTAAAATCAAACCAAGAAAATTGATTGTATGGTCGGAAAATTGAAAATTGCTTTTGGAAAAGCAGTAATTAAAGAATCAGGCAACATGCTTAAAAACATTAGCCAAATCCTTCGCGATAATGAGTGCTTCGGGCAGCTTGCGGCCTCGAAGGCAATTGCCTCTGAAAGGCATGTCCGGCATGCAGTAGGGCAAACGCTCTGGGCTTTTGAGAATAAAAGGAACTTTGTGGAAAGCAAAGAGCTTGAGCTTTTGATAAGGCTTTCAGGAATAAAGAACGCGCAAAAGGCAATTGGCGCAATTGGCATCAGGGAAGGAGAACAGGAGATTGCAATAATCGCCTTTGGAGAAAGGCCTGAAAAGGCATTGAAGGAAATCAAGGCATTGATTGGATTCAAGGAAGCAAGGCATTCTGCAAACATTAAAGAGCTTGAAAGGCTTTTTGGAATAGGCAAAAAAGAGCTCGCTGCCTTCAAGGACAGAAAGAAGGCATTGGAAAGCGCTGTGATTGAGAAAATTGCATTGCTTGAATTGGAACATTGAAGGGCGTGAATGAAATGCAGGCAAGGCAGGAGATTGAAGAGATAGAGTTTCTGGTCTATCCCAACTGGCACTTGCCTGAAGGAAACCCGAAAGGAAAATTCTGGGACGCGCTCGTTGGAAAAATGAAGCCAAACCACCTATTGGTTGTCGTTGAAGACCAGCCGAAAAAAGCTTTCTCAAAAGAGCAAAAGGCCACAATGCGAAGCTGGCGCGGAAGAATTGGATGGGACAGGCTGATAATAATCCCAAGCTTCTGGAGCATTGACGAAAAGCTCAAGGCGGCATTCAAGAGGGAATTTTCGCAATTCACGTTCAAGAAAGGAGTCAGGATAAATTACTTTGGAGTCCACCATGACATGTGCGTTTCAGCCGGCCTTGGCGAGTTCCTCGAGTTTTTCAAAAAAGTACAGCCAGAATACAGGCTGAGGGACAGGAAGGCGCTTTCAGTGAAAAGCCCTTTTCAGGAATTGTCCAGAATTGCGACAAGAAAGAATTCCCGCGCGTTCGGCAGGCGCGGAGTCTTCAGCCCTGAAAATGAAAGGAGAATGGCTTCTGCAGTTGAAGCCGCATTGCAAAAGGGAGTGGGATTCAGGGAGCTTGCGAAGACAGCAATTCAGGCGCAAAGCGAGGCCGGATTTTTGAACGGAATAAAAAGATTGCATGCTGAAAGGCAAAAGGCGCAAATGCCAAGAAAGCCAATAGTGAGAAAATGAAATTCTGCGGCATCAAGGCATCTTCGCGCTTTTTTCTGGCGCCAATGGCAGCAATCACAAACTTGCCATTCCGTTTGCTGTGCAAAGAGTACGGCGCGGGAATGGGGTTCACTGAAATGGTGAATGCAACTCACATTTCCCGCAAGCCAGAGATTGTCGAAACACTGCGCGAGCTAAAGACTTGCAAAGAGGAAAAGCCTGTTGCCTTGCAGCTTTTTGGGAACAATGTGCAAGACTTCCCGAATGCTGCTGGATTGTTGGAGAAAAAGTTTGAAATGCTGAACTTGAACTGCGGATGCCCCGCAACTGACGTCACAAAGATTGGCGCCGGGGCAGCGCTTTTGAAAGAGCCTGAAAAGATTGCGGAAATAGTGCGCCTGCTCAAGGACTCCTGCGAAAGCCCGGTAAGCGTGAAAATAAGGCTCGGGTGGCAGAAGGACAATTCTCCGGAGATTTGCAAAGTAATTGAAAAAGCCGGAGCTGACGCAATAATAGTGCATGCAAGGCTTGCAGGACAGGGCTATTCTGGAAATGCTGACTGGAGCGCAGTGAAATTCCTTGCAAAGAATTCAGGAATTCCAATAGTGTACAATGGAGACATTAATGGAGAGAACGCGCAAGAGATGCTTGAAAAGACAGGCTGCGGGTTTGGAATGATTGGAAGAGAGGCAATGGGAAATCCACTGGTCTTTAAGGAAATTGAAATGAATGAAAAAGGAAAAGATTGGAAGCCAAGCCTTGCGGAAAAGCTCGGGGCTTTCAAAGAGTATGAAAAGTTGTGCGAAAAGTTTGGCTTGCTGGAATTGAAGGACCTGAAAATCAAGGCAATGTCGCTTTCGCACGGCTTTGAGGGCGCAAAAAAGGCAAGGGAGAAAATAATGAACGCAAAAAGCCCTGAAGCCCTTTCAGAGGCCTTCGGGCAATTAAAGGAATGAGTTGGTTTTTTAAGCAAAATTCTGCCAAAAATAAACGGGCGTTTCCATTGACGGGCTATAATTTGAAGGTTTTTTCAGGCAGCGGGAATGAAGAGCTTGCGCAAGAGATTGCGGAAAAATTGAGCGTAAGGCTGGGAGACAGGGAAGTCCTCAGATTTGCGAACGGAGAATGCCTTGTGAAAGTCCTCGAGACAGCGAGGGGAGAAGACTGCTTCATCATACAGCCGACTTGCTCTGACTCTGAAATAATGGAGCTCCTGATTTTCATTGACGCGCTGAAAAGGTCCTCTGCCGCAAGGATCACTGCAGTCATTCCATGGTTTGGATACGCAAGGCAGGACAGGCAGGCAAGCTCTCGCGAGCCCATTACTGCAAAGCTTGTCGCAAGGCTCTTGGAAACTGCAGGCGCAGACAGGGTAATTGCATTGGACCTGCATTCAGGGCAGATTCAGGGATTCTTTGACATTCCAGTGGACAATCTTACTGCAATCCAGTTTTTGGAAAAGGAAATCTCAAAAAAAGAGCTCGGAGAGTTTGTGATAGTGGCGCCTGATGCAGGGGCTGCAAAGGCCTGCACTAAAATAGCAAGAAGGCTCGGGAAAGAGCTTGCAATAATAAACAAGATAAGGCCGAGGGAGAATGTTTGCGAAACAATCAACATCATTGGAGAGGTCAAGGGAAAAAACTGCGTGATGTTTGACGACATGATAGACACTGGAGGCTCATTGATAAATGCGGCATGCGCGCTCAAGAAGGCTGGGGCTTTGAAGGTTTTAGCGTGCGCGACTCACGGGATTTTTTCAGGAAACGCTTTGGAGAACTTTGAAAAAAGCGAGATTGAGGAAGTCATTGTGACAAATTCAAGGCCGCAGAAGAGCGCTGGCGGCAAGATTAAGGTTTTGAGCATTTCGAAAATTCTTTCAGAGGCAATTCTGAGGAATCATGAGAACCGCTCTGTGAGCGAGCTTTTCCCGAAATGACTGCCCGGCTAATTTAGCCGAAATTGAATTCTTTCAGCTCGGACAAGTCGCTCAAGGAATTTGCCTTCAGCATTTTTTCAGACAAGGTGTAAAGAACGTTTCCAATGAACAAAGACCTTTGCACTTGCGAGTCGTTATTGTAATAATATCCGCTCTTCAAGTCTTCTTCAGGGCTGACGTGAGTTATTCTGCCAAGCTCTTCAAAGCCGTTCTCCAAAGTCAGCCTGTAGACAAAAGCGCCCTGGAATGTTTGAGTTCCATAGACTGGAGACATTGCCTGCTCTTCAGCAGGCCTTTTCTGCTCTGCAGGAATTTCTGCAAGCGAGATTGGCAGTACCAAAAGCTCTTTTTCCCTGTCGTACAGGAATGCCTTGTGGTTTTGCAATGCAAAAGAGTCAGTTCCCCTGTCCCCAATCACTATCTTGTGCATTTCCTTGGGGTTTGCGACATCGCTGACATCAAACACTGCAATCTTCAATCCCTGATACCATGCAAAGTTTCCAGAATAGGATTCTATAGTGTCCTTTCCGATTCCTATAATATGGTTCTCGTCAATTGGGTGCAGGTAGTCAGAATAGCCTGGAATTTTGAGCTTTCCCAAAACTTGCGGGCTTGAAGGATTTGACAAGTCTATGACAAACAAGGGGTCGACTTTCTTGAAAGTCACCATGTAAGCCTTTTTTCCCATGAAGCGCGCAGAGTAGATTTTCTCTCCAGGAGCAAGGCCTTCAAGCTTTCCAATAGTGTTCATTTCACTGTCGAGAACGTAAAGGTTGTTTGAAGTTTGCGAAGCCATTTGCGAAACCTGTCCTGCAGTTGTTGCAATCCTGAAGTTTCCTTCAAACTCGTCCATTGAAAACTGGTTCAAGACATGGCCCGGAACCTGCCCTTGCCCAAGGAAGCCGACTTTTCCATTGTCAAGCCCGAACTTGTTGATTATTGTCTTTTCAGAGTCTCCGACAATGACTCTTTCAACTCCGCCCATTATTGGAGTTTCTGGAGCAATCCATGCTGTTCCAGCAAGGTAAATGCTTTCTTCAGAGGCGAAAACGCTTGATGCGCTTCCTGCAATTGTCTCATTTTCAAAATTGAGAGAATCCAGATTAATTGAAGCCAAAGTGACAAAGCTTTCAGCAGGCATTGGAGGCAAGTAGCCGATTTCTGAAGGCTCTGCAATCTTCTGCTCTGCGCCATTCACAGACATCATTGGAATCATGTCATTCCCGTCAAATCCATTTCCGCTATAGCGCGGATAGCTGTTGATTACAAAGTAAGCGTTTTTTCCAATCAGGCGCGAAGTCAGGTAAGATCCCTCAAAAGAAAATTCTTTTTCCAAGGAAGGGCTTGCGCGGTCTGTAATGTCGTAAATTTGCACTAAAGTATCTCCGCCATAGCCGTAGCCATATCTTTGGCTCAGTGTTGAAACTTTCGCGCCATAATAGCCGCCATTGCTTGAGCTTCCGAAAACCAAGAGCCTGTCTCCTTCAATGAACATTTCCAGCGGGGAAATGCCTTCCAAATCAGTCATTGAGACAATCTCGCTTCCTTCAATCGGATAGGCCTCTGTTATTATCAGCCTGTTTTTTGAGAAATTGTAAATGTACTTTCCGTCAGTCTTGACAATGTCTGCCTCGTCAACTCCTTCCACCTGCACATTTGTCCTTGAAAAGTCGGCAGAAGAATTTTCAGCGCTTCCCGCAGACATCGAATACTGCACTGAAGCGAAAGGCATTGCCACTGTTTTAACAACAGCGTCAACCAAGCCGTAAGACTGGCTTCTGGACTCGCTGAAGTAAGCTGCAAGCTTTTCGTAATTCTCAAAGCGGGGCATTTCCTTGAACTCAATTTGGGGGTTTTGCGGCTGGAATGCTGAAATTGCCAATCCTACAACAGCCAAAGCGCAAACTAATGCAACAAGCAAAAAGCCGATTTTCAAAAAACTGTTTCCTTCAGCCATAATCCAGATTCCTCCAAAGGCAAAAGAATGCCTGAATCAAACTTGGTTTCGGAAGTTTAAATACTTGGGTTTTTGCTAAGGCAGGATGCTCAACAAATTACGGCACGAGGCAAGTTAATAGGTTTCAACCTTAAGATTCTTGACCTTTGAATAATGTTTTACATTGCGGGTTATGACTTTCTCATTATGGGCAAGGCAAATTCCGGCAGTCAAGGCATCCAAATCCCCAATCAAGCCGACCTTGTCAAGAGACGCCATAACTTCACCACAAGACTTAGCTGAGAAAAAATCAAAATAAAGCAATTCCAAGGCAGACAGGATTGACTCCACCTTGAACATTTCAGACTCTTCCTTGGACTTGAAAGCACCGTGGAAAAGCTCCGAGGCGGTTATGGGAGTGACTGTCAAATTTTCATTCTTCCTTTCCAATTCAATGAATTTCTGCAGCGCAGAAGGGTTTTTTCTCATCAGCGCAATCAGAAAATCGCTGTCAAGGCAAGCCATCAAAGCTCAACCCTCTTCATTTTCCATTTATTCCTGTCCTTGTAAACTGCCTCAAGACTGTCGGCAAGCCGCTCTCGGGATTCAGAATCCCAAGAGTTGATGACATCAAGCAATGACTTCCTCTTGGGCTTGTCAACCAAGCGCAGGATTGCCTTTGAGAAAGAGTCATTGTTCTTAAGCCGCTTGAGCTTCGCATAAGCCTCATCGGAAACCGCTATTAGCTTGGACATGATTAATATATACATATACCTATATAAAAGCCTTTTTGTCAAGCAAACCTGAAAATGCTTTCCTGCCTTCCGAAGCCCAAGTCAATGAAAGGAATTGCCTTTTGCAGAATTGCTCCGCACTCCTTCAATTCTGAAAACTCGCTGATTGTTTTGCTGTTGCGAAGCAAGAGGATTTTGTCAGCGGTCTTCGGGCCAATGCCCGGAACTTTCAGCAAGTCCTCGCGTTTTGCGTCATTCGGGTTTAGCGGAAACTCATTGGGAGACTGCAATGCAATTGACTGCTTGGGATCTCTTGCGAGAGGAAGGTTTCCATTCTCATCAAGCGCGAGCTTTAGCTCTTTGAGCTCAAAGCCGTAAGTCCTGTAAAGGAAGTCGCTTTGGTAAAGCCTGAACTCGCGCCTTTCAGGAACTGCCTTTTTTTCGGAAAAGCAAGTTTGCTCGACTGGAGAGAATGCCGAATAATAAGCCCTGTGAAGGCCAAAGTCTGAATAAAGCTTGTCAATCGAATTGAAGTATTCCAAGTCAGTCTCTCCGCAAGAGCCGACAACAAACTGTGTCGTGTGCTTTCTTGCAATCCTTCCAACTCCCTCAGTTTTTTTCAATGCTTCCTGAATCCAGCGCATTCTTTTCACAATGTCCGGCTTGCAGTCTTTTGTGGAGGAAAGCTCGCTGAAGCGCGAGCTGCTCGGGGCTTCAATGTTGATGCTTAACCTGTCAGCAAGCTCTGCCATCCTGAAAATCTGATCCTTGGACATTCCTGGAAGCACCTTCAAGTGAACATAGCCTGTCCAGCCTCTTGCGCGAATTATTTCAGCAGACTCAATGATTTTTTCCGCGCTTTCCTCCGGATTTTTCGTGACTGCAGAAGTGAGGAACAGGCCGTTCACGAAATTGTTTCGCGCTAGGTGGAGAAAGACGCTTGCGGTTTCTTGAGGCTCTAGCTGTGCCTTTGGAGAGCTCTTGCAGGAGTTCACGCAATAATTGCAGTCGTGAACGCACGCATTGCTCTGCAAGACTTTCATCAGCCTGCAGCTCTCAGAGCTTGAAGCGCAGTCAACCACGACAGGCTGGAACTCTGGAGGAATATCAGTACGCTTTTTTTCAGTTCCGCCGCAAGAGTCCCACTTTGCGTTCGCTCCCAAAATCTTCAGCTTTTCGAAAGTGTTCATGCCCTAAACTAGCGCAGGGAGTTTTAAAGCGCTTTGGAGGCGAGAGTTCCGGTGGTCTTTTTAACAAAGTTCGCCAAAATTTGTTTATGGAAAAGAAAATCCTCCCAAGCGCTGAAATTCTCGGCCTTTCATTATGGCTTCCTAAGCAGGGAATTCTGGCGATTGCTGACTTGCATTTGGGAATGGAAGAAGAGTTCAGGAAAAAAGGCGCCTTGATTCCAGAATTCAACTTCAAGGAAACAATGCAGAAAATCGCGCTGATTTTTGAAAAAACAGGCGCTGTTAAGACATTGGTCATTTGCGGAGACTTGAAGCACGAGTTCGGAACAATAAGCCCGCAAGAATGG
>Ga0247841_10011642_pt1 | contig 11656 bp, 10 predicted proteins | sample LaCruzMarch2015__2_FD_192410 | JGI IMG/M metagenome (GOLD analysis project Ga0247841, IMG submission 192410) | Freshwater microbial communities from meromictic Lake La Cruz, Castile-La Mancha, Spain - LaCruzMarch2015_18m | ecosystem: Environmental > Aquatic > Freshwater > Lake | place: Spain...
ATGGCCGGGAGTGTCGATAATGTTGAAACGATGATCATGCCAAAAAGTGGTGATATAGGCGGATTGGATAGTAATACCGCGTTCTTTTTCCTGAACCATGGAATCGGTGGTCGTAGTACCATCGTCGACAACGCCAATTTTGTGAATTTTGCCGGTATAAAATAGTATACGTTCGGTAGTAGTGGTCTTTCCCGCATCAATATGTGCGATAATACCAATATTGCGAACCCGTTCCATAGGGACATCGCGGTTTTTAGTTAGTTTTATAGCTTCAGCCATAAGTAGTATCATATCATAGAATGAAAAAAATAAAGAGTAAGAAAATTGCAATTATTGGCGGTGGAATCGGCGGACTTTATGTGGGATATAAATTAAAAGACAAATTTGAAGTGACAATTTTTGAAAAAGAGAAAGAAATTGGCGGATTGTTGGGCAGTTTTAAACTCAACAAGAAATATATCGAGAAAACTTATCATCATATTTTCAAAAGCGATACATATATTATGGAGTTAATAAAAGAGCTAGGGTTGGAGAAAAAAATGGTTTGGAAAAAAGAAAATATGGCGGTTTATTATCAAAATAATTTGTATGCGTTTAGCTCCCCGATCGATTTACTTAATTTTTTGCCATTAAATTTGATTGATAAAATTCGATTAGGTTTGGTGTCAATTTATTTACAAAAAGAAAATAATTTCAAAAAATTCGAAAATGTAAAAGCATATTTATGGCTGGAAAAATATTTTGGCAAAAATGTCTGGGAAGTTTTGTGGAAACCGTTATTGGCGGGTAAATTTGGAAAATATTATAAAGATATTGATATGTCGTGGTTTTGGGCGAGGATACATTTTAGAGGGCATAGCGAACTGGGGTATTTGAAAGATGGGTTTTATCAAATTGTTGAAAAACTTTCTAAGGGTATAAAAATAATAAATAAAGAAGTAAAAGAAAAAGATTTAAAAAATTATGATTATGTAGTCGATACCAGCCCAATAAAATCGGTGAAATATTTGGGGGCGGTCGATGTATTATTTACATCAAAACAAAATTTATCAAAATATTATTGGCATAATATAAATGATTTGAGATCTCCGTTTATAGCGTTTATCCAACATACAAATTTTGTGGATGATTACGGTAAACATGTGTATTACATGGGCGGATATTATCCAAGCGATCATAAATATTTCAAAGCAAAAGATGAGATGATTTATAAAGATTTTTTTGGATATTTGAAAAAGATGTTTCCAAAATTTGAGGAAAAAAATATTATTGATAAATTTGTTTTTAAATTTAAGTATGCACAGCATATACCAAATCCCCCGTCTCAAACCCCTCTGTCCTTAAGGACATCTCCCCTTGACAGGGGCGAAACACCTAAAATTATTCACATGAATTTTGCGCAGATATATCCGCAGGATAGGGGGATTAATTACGCGATTAAAATGGCTAAGACAACTGTTGCTTCATTGCTTTGAGGCCTTCTTCGAGAGTTTTCATATTTATTCCAAGAGTTTTTATTTTTTCGTTGGAAATGGCCTGATTTTTTTGCCAAGGGCGGGAGCCAGCTGGCATATTTTTAACATATTCTGCCAGACTTCCCTGTCTCACTAATTTTGGATCAAAACCCCATATTTCGGCTATTTTAAGGCACATTTCGTATGGTGATTGATAGGACGAACTAACTAAATGAAAAATACCGGTGGGTTTATTTTCAATAAAATATTTCATACCCATGGCAATGTCATCGATAAAAGTTAGGGTAGTAATTTGGTCGGTAAACATGGGATATAAAGTATTAGCTTTGAGAGCATCGATAACTCTTCTGACTAAATCTTTTTTGTCGGCAAAGACGGCACGGTAAGGATAGGCAAGGCGGATAATAGTAGCGGGAATGCCAGAACTTAGGATTAATTTTTCAGCTTCATACTTTGTCGCACCATACCATTCGATAGGATTGGGAATATCTTCCTCGGTATACGCACCTTCTTTGTTGCCGTCAAAAACAAAATCAGTGGAAATGTGAATTAAATGTTTATTATATTTTTTGCACAAATCGATAATATTTTGAGTCCCCTCAACATTTAGTCTGTAACACAAACCATTTTTGTCACCGTTTTGCGCCCAAGCTTGATTGGTATCGGTAAAGGCGGCAAGGTGTAGAAAACAATCAAAGTCGGGATTTTTGGCAGTGGCGTCTTCTAATTGTTTTGGATCGAGAATAGATATGCCCGTAGCGAGGGAATAATCGATAAATTGGTGATCAGTTAACAATTCTACAATTCGGGAACCAACCATGCCTGATAAACCCGTGCCGATAATTTTCATGGTTAATTATAACAAGAATCAAGGGGTCTTCGCTTCTAAGTTTTTAAGTTTCTTGCGAACACAAAAAACCATCTCACAGTTGATAGGCCACGTAAAATTTGGAGTTTGAGGAAAGCCTTTCAAATACAAACCGTATTTATTGCGCCCGAGCTCAAAGATGCGCTTGAGACTGAGGCCGCCACTGGAAATGACGATTGGTTTCATGACAATGTGAACCCGTTCACCTAATGGTTGATCTTTATATTTAAGACGTAATTCCGGACCAATTTCCGGAGGACAAGGCTCTAGACCCAATTGCTTGGCTCTATCATTTATCTGGTCAAAGGTAGGATTATGAGCGTCAGTGAAACCTAGATCACGAACTTTTAGACGAACTAAATCAAATTCTTCACTGGATTCAAGTGTTTTAAATTCAGAGTTTTTCATCATTTGCTCGGCATCAAAGATATCATCATTGATGATTATTTTATTTTGCTTTAGTTCCCTTATGAGCATTTCATCACTATTGCCACCGGCCTTATTAGATTCACGACGAATTCTGCCTTCTGGAAAAGAGGTATAAATATTTTCAAGATTTTTATAGTCTTCAAAAATACCCAAAAACAGTGGACCGATATAGGTTTTTGTATTATTATTTATTTCGTCTTTGTTCCACGCAATTTCACTTGGTTGGCAATCAAGAACTATTAGGGCATCAGCCTTGGAATCTCTTTTATTTATAAGCTCTTTTATACGAGGGTCGGGAATGCTATAGCCAAAACCTTCAATTTTGCCATCTATTTCGTAAAGAAACATCAGTTCTTCTTTTGTAAGTTCAGGATTTAAATAGGTTTTAACTCCGGTTTTTTCGTCAACAGAGAAAGATTTTTGGTGAATAACTGTCATTTTTTGCATATCTTCAACTCTATTTTTGAACTTTTGGCCATCGGGTAAATGGGCTAACTTTTGCTCGACCACGTCAGTAATATATGGATCCCAATGTTCTTGCTCGGCCACCCCTCGAACCTCATCAATTTTTCCATCTATAGAGACAATAACAATTCTGGGAACAGTTGCTTTGCCGTCTTGATCATTAGAAAAATAAATCTCAAGATCACTTGTTTTTAAATAATTCGTGGCTACTCCCTCACCCCTAATACACCAACCGGTGCCGTATTGAGCCAGGGCTTCGGTGACTTTTTTTGGATCAGAGCCTTGGGGAAATTTGATCCACTCACCCTTTGTTTGACGTAAAAGCTGCTCTGAGATAGGAGTGATTTTGTCAATTGCCCAGGCATAAAGTTTTGAAAAATTAGGATCGCCTGATTCTAAGAGTTTTTTAAATTCTGTTACTTCTTCGAGCTGAATTCCCCATCCATAGTTTAAATTGCCAAGATTGCCTGTTTGTTTGGCGACCACAGCATCGCTAACAAAAGAGAGGGCGTCGCGGATTAATTCAGGAAACTGACCAAGGCTTTTTCCTTTTTTAGATCTTTCAAAAAACTTCTTTTTTCCTTATCATATCTTCCCATTACCAGGACGCTACGAATAGCGTAATACTTAAACCAATCAGGATATTTGGCATCGGCTGATGATAAATAATCGATCCAAGTATCCAAAGACTCCCTTTGATCTTTGATTAAAGAATTAACCAGGTCTTTTTTTGTTTCTTCGGGAATCGATTCAATCGGACGCCCCTCGTTGGCGTGTCTTTGAATAATAGATTGAAAGTAGGCTTCCGGGACCTCCTCTGGTTTTATAATAATTTTGTCGTAAAGAGAGTGTTTTAACATATTAATATTTCTTTGTTTTCTGTCAAAATTAGGATGTCCTTCCATTTGAGGAGGATTGATAAGATCACTAATTCGATCAAGATAGCTTTGGATCTGGTCGGAATAATTATGATCAGCGATACCTACTTTTTTGGCAGTAGCAACAACTTTAGGGTCTTTACTTAATTGATATTTTCTTTGGAGAAATTCTGCTCCAACATTTGATTCACCCATAAAGAGATTATAACAATAAATAAATCTCCTCCTCTCCTTCGACAAGCTCAGGAGGGACCCTCTTTATCAAGAGGGATTATCTAAAATATACCACGAACTGTGTCGAGGTCGCCGAGGAGGAGGTCTTTGTCGGAAATTATATAGTCCATTTCTGGCCAAGGAATGCCGATTTTGGGGTCATTATAGAGAATACCGCCTTCTGATTCTTTGTTGTAATAATTATCACATTTATATTGGAAGTCGGCGATGTCGGTTAAAGCGACAAAACCGTGAGCAAAACCCTGAGGGACAAAAACCATTTTTTTATTTTCTTCGGAAATTTCCACCATTTCAAATTGGCCGAAGGTTGGTGATTTTTCACGACAATCGACAACAACATCGAGAACGATACCTTTGGTACAGCGAACTAATTTACTTTGAGAATGGGGTGGTTTTTGAAAATGGAGACCGCGCAAAACACCTTTTTGGGATCGAGAATGATTGTCTTGGACAAATTTAACCTCAATGCCATTCTCAGTAAAAAGATTTTCGCGGTATGTTTCCATAAAAAATCCGCGTTCGTCGCCAAAAGCATCGGGAGTGATAATAATTAGATCGGGGATTTTGGTTGAATGTGTGAATTGCATGATTGATTTTAGCATAATTTATCCCCTTTCCCTCTAAACCCCTCAGTCCTTCGGACAGCTCCCCTTGACAGGGGAGCAACACAAAATTTATTTATTGAATTTAGAAAATGTCTTTCGCCCCTGTCAAGGGGAGATGTCCGCCAAAGGCGGACAGAGGGGTTTAACGGCCTATCTTCTTGTAAAATTGTTCGGCTTCGGATTTGGAAGCCTGCCACCAATCTTTGTTTTGAGTGTACCAATCAACTGTGGCTTTAATGCCTTCTTCGAAAGTATATTGAGGTGACCACGCTAATTCATTTTTAATTTTTTCCCAATTTACGGCATATCTGCGATCGTGTCCGGGGCGGTCGGTGACAAATTCGATTTGATCTTCGCCTTTTCCCATTAAAGCCAAAACAGTTTTGGTTAACTCTAAATTATTGACATCTTTGGTGAGACCGCCAATAACATAAGTCTCCCCTATTTTTCCTTTCAAAATAATGGCTTCGATGGCACGACAATGGTCGAGGACATGGAGCCAATCGCGGACATTGAGTCCATCACCATAGACTTTTACTTTCTGATCAGTTAATAAATTAGTGATCATACGAGGTAAAAATTTTTCGGGTGATTGATAAGGACCATAATTGTTGGAACAATTGGAAATGGTGATCGGTAGATTAAAAGAGTGAAAAAAACTTCTGACTAAATGATCGGAGGAAGCTTTTGAGGATGAATACGGCGAGCGAGGATCATACGGAGTGGATTCGCTGAATTTATCGGTAGTTTCCAGTTCTAGGGCACCAAAAACTTCGTCAGTGGAAATGTGATGGAAACGAATATTGTTTTTGGAAGCGATATTTAATAAATTAAATGTGCCCAAAATGTTGGTTTTCAAAAATAACTCGGGGTCATCTAATGATCGATCAACATGGGATTCGGCGGCAAAATGGACAATTAAATCAACACCAGTCATGGCCGATTCAACGACATTTTTGTCGCAAATATCGCCTTTGATAAATTGATAGTTTGATTTGCCCTCAAATTCGGCTAAATTTAATGGATTGGCGGCGTAAGTGACTTTGTCTAAATTGACGATGGTGTCGTCGGGGTGATTTTGAAACCAATAACGGATGAAGTTTGTGCCTATAAAACCTAGGCCACCGGTGATTAAAAGTTTCATTAGTATTAGTATATCATCTGGCGACAAGTTCTCCAGCCGCGTTAACGACAATGATGTCTCCGGTTGCCAAAGCCTCATCAAACTGTTTTTTGGTAGCGGGTTCTATGGAACTGGATGGTCCCCAAAAAATAGGCTTATTATGTAAAATCATAAAATATCCACCATATCGTTTTTTGGTCGGATCGTCAAAAATTTTATCTTCGATTAATTTTTTTTCGAGCGGTTTATGATGTAATGTCGATGTAGGAACAGAAGTACTTAATGATTCTTGAACAAGAAGCAACCGATAGGGATCAGTTTCCAGCAAAAATCTATGCTCGTCATGGATATCTTTCAAACGCTCAAAGGCTTTTTCTGGATTCATATTACGGTTCGTCGGTCGGAGTCAGCTTCTTGGTTGGAGTGGCGGAAGTGGTCGCACTTGGAGTCGGCTTCTTGCTTGGAGTGGCGGTGGCAGTTGATTCTTCGGCAACGGGTGCAGCACCGGTTTTGAGATCGGTACCAATAACAAAAACAGCATCGAAAGTCGAGGTCGCCGGTAATTCTTTGAATTCAGCCGGGAAATCGGATAATTTTGTTTTAAAGTATGAAGATGCAGAGGCATTTTTGGTACTTAAACGAATTTCATTACCAGTAACTTCATCTTTGCCATTACCAACGGTAACTGATTCGAAACCTAATTTGGTCAACATTTCTTTGAGCGTGGCAGCCTGACCATTTATTTTGGTGGCATTTAAAACTTGGATTTTGAGAGTTTTGCTAATTTCGGCAACAGTGGGAACTGGGGTATTTGTAGGAAGTTGTTCCTGTGTAGTTTCAGATTCGACAATAGGGGTATTGATATCGGTTTTGTTTCGATTCATGATAAACCAAATAACCATTGAGGCTATCGCAGCTGTAACGATGAAAACGGTGATAATCGGAAGATAATTTTTTTTGTTTTCCATAGGTGTAAATATTATATCACTAAATATGCCAATGACGGGAATCGGTATGTTGCCGGCCTTGCCGGCCTCTTTGGCGATCTGAGCCTCGTTATAAGGAGTTTTGTCCAGTTCGACAGTGGCATTTAACTCCAAATCAATATTGCCTGGGACAAAAATTTTATTGATAGGATGGGAAAAATAAAGACTGGCATAGTTAATAATTTTTTGAATATCCAAACTCGGTCCTTTGATATTAACGGTCAGATAGACCTTGTTTTTGTCGGCCAAAAATAAAGTATATTCGTTTTTTGCCAAAGGATAGATTAAAAAGTATTGCTCTTTGAAAAAACCGGAAATAATATGGGAAACGGCTTGAGAAACAGATTTGAAGGTCAAAAGATTGACGGCAACGGTATTTAAATTAGTTTTGATAGCATCAAGTTTTGATTTGTCATAAATAGTAGTTAAAATGATAGTTTTTTCGGGACCGGGAGACAATTCATATTCGAGATGGTCGGGATCGATTTTGAAGGGAATAAAACTTTCGGCGAGACCGATGACTTCTTTTTTGTCAATAGAATTAATGACGGAATCATAGATAAAAGATTTGGTAACGACAACGTCGTCACCGATTAAAACAGTGCAGTCTTTGAGATTGTGTTGCTTGATAAAGGCGGCTAGAGGGGCGAGTTCTTCGACAGAACGAAGACTTAAAAGATTTATATCTAGATTAAAGACGTTATTGTCTTCCCTATCAAAATATACATCAAGACCTTTGCCTTTGACCCAGAGAACACATTTAGGTTTTGCAAATAATGGCATCTGTATATAGTATGATCAAAAAAGCTTACCAACGCAAGTGGGCAAAGGCCTTGTTGGCTTCTGCCATTCTTTCGACTTCCTGGCGTTTAACGATAGAAGCACCCTCATTCTTTAGGGCTAATTTGATTTCGTCAGCGATTTTTTGGGCAAAAGTATGAAATTGCTTATTGGCTTTGGCACGGGCACTTTGGACTAACCAACGGATGGCAAGAGAATATTGGCGATTACCACGAACCGGAGTTGGGACTTGATAGACAGCACCGCCGATACGTCTGGGACGAACTTCGACTTTTGGTTTGATGTTGTCTAGGGCTTGTTCCAAAACTGTCAGAACATCTTCTTTGGGCATTTCTTTTTTGATTAGTTCAAGTGCGTCATAGACTTGTGCAGAAGCGGCATTTTTTTTGCCTTCATACATGGAACCGTTAATTAATTTGGCAACAGTTATTGAATTGTAAACTGCTTCCGGTTCGATTTTTCTGATTTTTGCTGGACCTTTTCTAGACATATTGTTTAATTTTTGGGTGCGGATGGGCGTTTAGCACCATAGCGAGAGCGGCTTTGCATACGACCAGTAACTCCGGCGGCGTCAAAACGACCTCGAATAACATGATAACGGATACCTGGTAAATCTTTGACACGTCCGCCACGAATAGTGACGATACCGTGTTCGGCTAAATTGTGTCCGACACCCGGGATATAGGCAGTAACTGAAATATGATTACTTAGCTTAACTTTACAGACTTTACGCAAAGCCGAATTTGGCTTTTTGGGAGTCATGGTTTTGACAACGGTTATAACGCCTTTTTTAATCGGATTACAGGTAATTACTTTTCTGTTGACAATACTGTTGAAATTATCCCGAAGAGCCGAGGTTTTGACCTGCTTAATTTTTTTGACACGACCTCTTTTGATTAATTGATTAAATGTTGGCATAAATGTTTATAGTTTGATTCCGACCGGAATCAGTCTGCCGATAATAACATTTTCTTTGAGACCAATCAAGTGATCGACTTCAGCTAAGAGCGATGCTTCGGTCAAAACACTAGTAGTCTGTTGGAAAGAAGCGGCCGAGAGCCAGGAACCGGTCGTCAAAGCGGCCTGAATAAGTCCGAGTAAAATTTTGTGACCTTTGGCGGGATTACCGTCATTCTCTTTGGCTTTGTCGTTAGCTTCCGTATAAACTGCACGAGTAACAATTTGGCCATAAATGAAATTGGTATCACCAGGATCTTCAATCTTTATTTTGTCGGACATTTCCTTGATAATGACTTCGATATGTTTGTCGTGAATACCAATACCCTGTGATTCGTAAACAGCCTGGATATTGTTGATCAAATATCTTTGAGCTGCTTCCAATCCTTTGATATTTAGAATTTCACGGACATCAAGAGAACCAGTGCAAAGCTGAGATCCGGCAGTAACTAAATCACCGTCGGAAACGAGAAGGTTAGCATTGATCGGGACAAAATAGCTAATAATTTTTTTATTACCGTTTTCATCTTTGCCATTGAGTTTAATATCATAACCATCAATATTTTCTTTGATGATTAATTTACCTTCGATTTCGGCAATTGGAGATGGCATTTTGGGAGTTCGGATTTCAAATAACTCCTGAACACGGGGTAGACCTTGAGTAACGTCGACACCGACGACACCACCGGTATGTTTGGTGCGAAGAGTTAACTGGGTACCAGGTTCACCGATAGACTGAGCTCCAAGAACACCAACTGGAACACCAACGTCAACCAATTTACGGGTCGACATATCCCAGCCGTAACATTTTTGACAAAGTCCGGTAAGGGCTTTACAGGTCAATGGAGCACGGACATCAACTGAAGAGACTTCGCAGTTTTCAATATTGGCAACTGTCGGTAAATCGATCAGATCACCCTTTTTGGCAACTATTTTTTTGGTTTTGGGATCAAGAACATCAGAAGCTAAAATACGTCCCAAAATTCGACGACCAAAATATCTTTCGCGACCTTTGTCATTTTTCTCAATAGTCAAAAATTTGGTGGTACCACAGTCATCTTCTTTGATAATGGCAGTATGAGCCGCATCAACAAGTCGACGAGTCAAATAACCGGCATCGGCAGTCTTTAGAGCGGTGTCGGCAAGACCTTTTCTAGTACCGCGAGCACCAGTAACGTATTCGAAAACAGATAAACCTTCGCGGAAATTTGATTTTGTCGGTAATTGAACAATTTTACCAGTAGGATCGACCATAAGTCCTCTCATGCCGGAAAGTTGTTTGATTTGATCTTTAGAAGCACGTTTGATACCGGCGGCCGAAACAACCCGGATCGGAGAATCGACATCAAGTGTCGCCCAAGTTTTTTCGGCAATACTTTCGGTAATGTCCATCCAAAGGGTTTGTGATAGACGTTTCTTTTCGTCATTGGTAATCAAACCCATTTTGTAATTATCCTCAATTTCGGCAATTTTTTTGTTGGCTTCGGTAATAATCCCCTCTTTTTCTTTCAAATAACCACAGTCTTCCATAGCAAGTGAAAGTCCAGAGAGAGTGAAACCTTTGAAGCCAATGTCTTTAAGACTGTCAATTAGTTTGACAGTGCGAAGACGACCACAAGTTTTTAGGGTTTTAAAGATCAAATCGTTCATCGATTTGCTTCCCGCCATAGGATCATTCATATAACTCCATTTTTTGGGTAAAATTGAGTTAAACCAGATACGACCATAGGTGGTTTTGATAATTTTGTCGTTAATTTTGACAGCGATTAATTCACGAAGTTCAAGCTTGCCGGTTTGGTAAGCCAACTGGGCTTCGTTTTTGTCGGCAAGAATCGATAAGCCTTTGTAATCATCGGTTTTTTCTTTGGCAAGATCTTCGGATCGAACTGAAGTAAGGTAATAACAACCAACGGCCATTTCCTGTGAAGGAACCGAAATAGGCATACCATCAGCCGGTTTTAAAAGGTTATGAGAAGGCAACATTAATCTTTTGGCTTCTTTTTGGGCTGAGATAGATAAGGGTAAATGAACACCCATTTGGTCACCGTCAAAGTCGGCGTTGAAACCTTTACAGACACAAGGATGAAGTCGAATAGCCAAACTATCGATCAAAACAGGTTTAAAAGCCTGAATAGAAAGTTTGTGTAAGGTTGGAGCGCGGTTTAATAAAACGTAGCTCTTTTTGGTGACTTTTTCCAAAATGTCATAAACTTCGTTGACCCGATGATCAACAAGATTTTTGGCACTTTTGATATTTGGAGCAATACCGGTAGCGATAAGCTCACGTAAGACAAAAGGTCGATACATTTCAAGAGCAATTTCTTTTGGTAAACCGACTTGGTTTAATTTCAAATCTGGACCGACAACGATGACGGATCGACCAGAATAATCAACACGTTTACCAAGTAAATTACGACGGAAACGACCTTTTTTGCCACGAAGCATGTCAGACAAGGATCGAGGAACACGTTTGCTGGATTTTCGCTTATTTTTGGCAGATTTTTGGGCATCAATTAAGATGTCAACCGATTCCTGAAGCATGCGTTTTTCATTTCTTAAAATGATTTCCGGAGCCCCAAGTTTTAAAAGTTTTTTGAGACGATTATTTCGGTTAATTAGACGTCGATATAAATCATTCAAATCAGAGGTGGCAAAACGACCACCGGTCAATTGAACCATGGGACGTAAATCTGGTGGAATAACAGGAACATTTCGAAGAACCATCCATGAAGATTCAATGTTGTTTTCGATCATGCCGTTTAAAATACGAATCTTGTACATGATTTTCTTTTTCTTTAAGCGGCTGGAAGTTTTGGCTAATTCTTTTTTGAGAGT
>Ga0247841_10011643_pt1 | contig 11655 bp, 10 predicted proteins | sample LaCruzMarch2015__2_FD_192410 | JGI IMG/M metagenome (GOLD analysis project Ga0247841, IMG submission 192410) | Freshwater microbial communities from meromictic Lake La Cruz, Castile-La Mancha, Spain - LaCruzMarch2015_18m | ecosystem: Environmental > Aquatic > Freshwater > Lake | place: Spain...
GATAGTTTCTAGCAGTTCACGTAGCTTGGGGATATTCCATTGTTTATTGCCCAAGTCATAAATAAGCTGTCCCACAGTCTCTTCGGGTTTTACCTTAAAGAAGTCATAAAAGGAACGGCTGACGTAGACTACTCTTAAATCTTGGTCCAGAGCGATTAATGGTTCACGTATAGTATTAATGATGCCATTAACGTATCCAAGGTTATCCTGTGCTTCCCGCTCTGTTTGCTTGCGCTGCTCAATCTCATGGTGAAGCTGTTTATTAATCATTCTTTCTGCAGCTGTACGAGTCTCTAATTGATTCTGAAGCTTTTGAGGTGCTTTCTTTAATTCTGCTTTGCTACGTTTAATAGTAGACTTTAACTTACCTATCCCTGATATCTGCTTCTTCCAAAATTTTATTCCCTCAACAAATTTTTTTCCTTCAAGGAATTCTTTATTTTTCTTTTTATTTTTCATGGTCTTGCCTCTATTAAAGTCTCTCTAAACCTGTCTAAACATATTTTCATAAACTGATCGGGAAAAACATCAAACATTCTTTCCGCATGGCCGCCATCTTTAATAATTGTCAGGGCTTTAGGGTTCTTTGCTTTTTCAAATAAACGTTGACTATGGCTTGGTTTAACAAGCCAGTCTTTTTCACCATGAACAAAAAGAACCGGCGTAGGTGATACCTTATCAATTATATCCAAGGGGCGGATCTTTTTTAAAAAAGGATTGCCAGGCCTAACCCCCTTACCCTGCCCTTTGATCCCAAAATTAAGTTTTAGATCTTCCCACATATCTTTTTCCCAAAAATGGTAATTAATGCTTCTTGAATCTATCGGGGTACTAACAGCAATCAGGCTATCAATGTTCTGATAATTACTCGCTTCAATCAATGCAACCGCTGCTCCAAGAGAAAAACCGATTACACCGACTTTTGCATAGTGATTTTCTTTAGCGTAGGCGATGATCGCTTGCAAGTCTTTTTGTTCATGCGCTGTCCAACTAAACTTATCGCTGCTCTTTCCATGCCCTCGAAAATCAAAGACGATAACATCATACTCTTTACTAAACGCCTCAGTTATCCCCCGGAATAAAAATGTATCCTTATTGTTATAAAAACCATGCGCGATAATCACAACTTTGGAAAAACCTTTTTTAATATGAACCAAGGCGATGCATTTCCCATCTTCGGTAGTTACAGAAGAATTTCCCTGGCTCTCCCCCGCAGGACAAGATATAGCTGCTTTGGAAGGAGTGGTCGTATCTTTAATCTTTTTAGGTTCTGTTTTCTGAAAACCTCCTTCGAATACTGATGTAACTACGGATCTGATATAATTACTGCAAATATCCCACTCCGCTTTCATGCGCCATAAGATGAGATATCGCGAACTATTTTTCTTGCCCAAAGAAACAGATCTTCTTGATCTAACTTTATCATAAATCTCTAACATATGTTTAGCAGAAGACTCGATCGGATATTTTTGTACCGTCATTCTTACGATTTGCTTCATGGTCTGCAACTCTTCAGGAGTTCGAGATAAAGCCCAAATAAGCGCATCAACAAAACTTTGCCTATCCATCTGTTTAAGCAGGCGGCCGTTGTGATAATCTTCCACAACCTCGCGCGCTCCCGGAGCATCTAATGCTACAATCGGCAACCCTGCTGCCATAGCCTCAATGAGAACAATCCCTTGCGTTTCGCTTAATGAAGCAAACGCGAAAACATCCATGGCAAAATAAGCATCAACCAGATCCTGATAATGTAGAACCCCAGTTAAATGTAATCTTTTTTCAAGACCTGCCTGCCCAAAGGCATCCTTAATCATTTGTTCTGATGGACCAAGACCCACGATTAGAGCATGAGCCTTTGGATCTTTTTTTAATAATTCGACCAGACAATTTGTCAGGAATTCCAAATTCTTTTCCGGGGCCAGCCGGCCAGCATGGCCTATCACTTTAGCATCGGGAGGAATCTGATTAAGCTTTCGAAAAGCTATTCCGTCGCCTTTTGAAAAACGTTGTGCATCTATCCCTGTCGGGATAACATCCATGGGAGTCTTGACACCCCTTTTAAACAAGATATCTTTCACGCTTTCGCTAGGGGTGATCACTTGATCTACTAAATTGGCATATCCGGCAGCAAGCTTAACCATAAACCGCTTTACTCCCTCATTTTGAACCGGCCAATCATGCACATACTGCTCAAACATCGTGTGATAAGTAAATACAAGCGGTATGCCGTGCTGTCGACTAAGTCGTAACGCGAAATCTCCCATGAAAAACGGGCCGTGACTATGCACTATATCCGGCACGAATTCTTTCATGTATCGCTTTAAGAGCCCAGAAATCGGAAAGTTAACGGAAAAAACAGTCCTTCCAAATTTTTGGAAAGCTGGGATTCGAATAACACCAGGTTCCTCTGCCGACATCCCCCCAAAGGCCGGAGTAACAATCAAAACCTCATGTCCCAAACTCCTAAATTCTTCACTAAAGGAATGTACCGATTGCTCTAGCCCTCCCACCATCGGAAAATAGGTATTCGTCATCATGAGAATATTCATTATTTATCCTTTAATTCCACGAGCGCTCTTCTGGCCGCCACACATATCGCTTCATAACCATTTTGCGCGCCCATAGCCAACCCTTCCTTTTCTAAATCTTCAGGGAGAAGCGGCTTGCCAAATCTGACTCTAATCGGATAGCGCTTAGGATGCTTTGCCGTACTAGACCAGGCCTCATAAGCTCCTTCTATAGCCACAGGAACAAGCTTTGCTCCTGACTCCTTAGCTATAATACCGAACCCTTTTTTAAATTTTCCAACTTGACCGGTAGTACTACGCAACCCTTCCGGAAAAAAACACAAACCTTTGCGCATTTGCAATACTAAATAAGCGCTACGCAATGATTCCAAAAAATGCGTTGAATAATCAAAAGGAATAAGTCTTATCATCTTTACTAAATTTCTTAAAAAAGGCGAACTTATAAAAGGCCTGAAAAAAAACGGTATAAAAACAAAATAAAAAAGCTGAAAAGCCGGTCTACGCGGCAAACAAGCAGCAATGGCTGGGCCATCAAGATCGCTGGTATGATTAGGATATAGAATATAGGCTCCTTCTTTAGGCACATTTTCTGCGCCTTCAGCCTTAACCCGAAAAAACAATTTAAAAATCAAATAATTTATGGCTATGATAATAAATCGAAGCGACCAAGCAAAAAAACCGTTGCTGAATTCCAGTGCCCCTAGATGTTCTTCTTTTGGAAAAACTTGTAAATGTTTTTTCCAGTAGCCTGGCACTAAAGGTCTCCCCTGATCCTCCTCCGGGCTGATATCCTTAGCCTCTCTCAATGCATCCGTTATTCCCAAAATTAAATCCTTTACGCTAAAAGCTCGCGAGATTGCCTCGTCTTTTATTTCAACTCTAAAAGCCAACTGCAAGCACGAAGCTAATTCTATCCTGCCTAATGAATCTATTGCCAAATCCAATTCTAAAGAATCTTCAAGTATTATCGGCCTTTTAATACCAGATATTTCCTTTAAACATTTTAAAATTTTTATGCCGCTTTCGGATTCTATCAACCGCTGGTCTGAGGCCGTTAGCTCTTTTAATATTGGAAGAGCACCTTCCATTCCTACCCTTACCCTAGGTTCATATACTTTTTTAACCGCATATCTATCCAACTTACCAAACAGGGTATGCGGCAAATCCGCAAGTGTAACCGTAAAACCTTCGAGCCTTTTATGAGCAGGGAGCGATGGCGAAGCCTGATCAAATCTTTCCTTAATGGCTAAACGCAGATTCACTACGGCAAATTTCCTAAATTCGTCAAGATCCGGCTGGATGACAGCCCAAAGGACTTTCGATTTCCTTGTGCCATCCATCCCAATGATTGTGAAAACACACATCTCTTTAATCGGGGCAATCTTTGTATAAAACTCCTCAATTTCTTCTGGGTAAATAATTTTTCCAGAATTCAATATGATAAAATCTTTAAATCTATCTATAAGGGTTTTGTTCATTTACTTGCCTCATATTTTAATGCAAGAGAATTTGTTGCGGGTTTAATTCTTACGCCCTTAAAACCGGGTAATTGAATATCAATCGGCGGTTCTTTCGCAAACCATTCTCCGCGCCATTCAATAATAATATTTTCCACCCGTGGTTTTATGGAAATTTGAATAACCCCAAAACTTGTTGGTGCAGGCCCAAACGAAATCGTTTCATTTTTCTCTAGCCAGATTTGCGGGATCCCTGAACACAAAATTAATCGGTTGCCTTCTTCACGCACAAAACAATTTCTGATCATTAAAACCCATTCTGCTGCAGCCCAAACATGCTGACCGTCTCCCATGCATCCGCCGCCAGTACGGGGATGTATTGACTCAGGCCATTGTCCTGTAGGTGAAGCCAACTTAGCCACCGCTTCCATTAAATCAAAATACTTAGGATCACCTACGCGCAATAGCACTTGAGCTAAATGTAGCGTAAGATAAGGATTAATTCCTGAATGAGTCATGTCATGGAAAAATCCACCATGAACTAAGCAATTTTTCATTAAAAAATCAGCGGTGTCTAAAATCCTTGGATCGTTATGTTTAAAAATACGAAGCGGATAACCAGCAACCAAAGAACCAACCACTCCTGAATCCAAACGCCGATATGGAGAAGCTGGCATCGCCAGTCTTTTTAAACGAAACTCTATTGTCTTTAAACTTTGATTGATGCTTTCCAATAATTCCTGTGATTGGCTTTCAAAATAGATAGCCTGGTCATTATCCTGGTAAGCAGTACACAAAAAAGCTGCTGCTCTTAATCCCGCAACAGCCCAAAAATCATCCCAATAATAAAAATCATTCGGCCCCAAATGCTCAGCGCTAAATCCAGACGGTAATAAGCCTGCATGGGGAGATTGTAGATTACCAGACAAACGCTTTTTGGAAATCCACTTGCCCGCTCTATTGATAGATTCTCTCCACTCTTTTGGCGGGAAATTTCCTGTCATCTCACAATACTGACGCATAATCCACAAAGCCTCGCCATTAGAATCCCATTCCCCTTCTTGAGAAAGGAAATAACCTCCGGCTGTCTGACGGTCGCGGAAACAATCCAAAGCCCGTCTAACACGTTTATTTAACCCGACACTTAATAAGGCGTGTAATATGAAAGCGGCATCGCGAAACCAAAACCGTCGGTAAATATAGGGACCAGGAAAAACTTCCTTGGGAGAATGCAAAACCATAGTATGAATAGCAACTTCGTAAAGAAACTGAAAATGTTTATCAGGAATTTGCAATACACAAGCGCCTTCTAAGCTTTTCTTCCAAGCAAGATGAGCAAGTTCTTGATAGTTCAGATAGGATGCTTTTTCAATTTTGCTTTTCGTTAAAGGCACTGAAATGGTAATCTCTTCTGATTTTCCTGCTTCCAATATATATAACGCTGCTGCGCTCGCCATACCGACTTTACATGAAACCTTTTTTTCATTTTCATTCAAAGACAATCGGCTATAAACATCTCCTCGATGATAATCCGAAAATACATATTGATCTGGAGGCCTATCAAAATAAACAAAATTTTCTTGATTTACTTGCCAACCCAGCAAATCTTCATTAAGAGTAATACTATTTATAAAGCTTACACCCTCAGGATTATAAGGCCTAAGAGAAACAACTAACCGCGCTTTTACAGAAGCAAGCCCTGTGATTTTAATCTGGCAAACTGGTGCTTGAGCCGCACCAATAACTTGCGCTATCAATTGAAGTTTTAATTGATCAAGACAGGATTCTGTAATCACGGAAAGATTGTCCTCCATAACCATCTTTTGTGAAACGTTTGGGCTACGCGAAGGAATTAATGGCGCACCCTCTTCTGAAACAATCCAAAAATCAATAGACCAACTATCGTAATAGGGAGTAACTAGGCCGCGGGGATCTACAAGAGGAAGTTCAGTGCCATCAGGAACGCCCAAAGCTGTCCAATTTCTATGGGTGAGATTAATTTGAGTCAATGAAAAAGACCGTGGGATAAACGCCTCGTTTCGAGGGTTATATTGACATTCCACCCAATAAGGCCAAATCCAATCAAGGTTATGCTGGATGGCTACACTATTAATTAAACCACGAGCATGTAAAACAACACCTGAACGCACCAGTTCCATCGGAACTGCCACCTCTGATGGTTGCGCAAAATTCTGCATCTGAGTGACAAGTTTAATAGGATCTAAAAATCCCTGTCGGCGTGCAACAGCCCTTATTACAAATCTCAACGGGGACCATTTACACCGCATAAAGTTAACTACCCTCTCTTTCAACGAGATTCTAAAAACCCACCATTTAAAACAAACAAAGGTGAATAAACCTGTTAATGCTGTAGCAATGATTAAAGCTACCCAAACAGCTCCAGGCCAGACGTTAAGAATACTTTGATTTGTTAAAACATTTATTCCTAAAGCTAAAAAATTGACTAATGCATATTTGCCAACTTCGGTATAAGATGGTGGTTTGTTATGTTTAAACGTCCAAAATTTATTAAGCAAATACCCAATAATACCCGCGCATATAAAAGAAATTCCTTTAGATATGCTAAAAGACAAAAAATGAAATAAAGTATAATAAATACTGAAATCTGTTGCATTGATAACAATTCCAGCAATTAAAAACCGTACAGCCCCTTTTCTAGCCTTTATATCAATCTTCAAAAAGATCTCTCCTTACAAAATATTAGGTAATACCGGTTCCTTTTACTTTCGGGCTAAGCCTAAAAACCCGACTATACCAGTAATCACTCCGCCAATCAGAAGCCAAAGGGCCTTGTCTGTAGGCGCACCTGTAAAAAAGCGCGAGACATCCGAACTAGCCGAGTGATAAGCATTAAACCCAAAAACTAACAAGATAACTCCTGCGGCCAGAAGTGCAACTGGCATACCTTTATTCATATATCCTCCTGTTTTATTTACCCTCTAACACAAGTCCGGGTGGAGCTTTGTGCCACTTATACCCAACTGCTGCATCGTCATATCCACGCTTAAAGAGCCTCTGCATTTCCTGCTTATCGAACATCTCTTTTTGTTTAGGCGTAAAATCTTCTGGAATATATGCTAAATTATAATCCCATTTTTTTTCCTTCGCGAGTGCGTAAATCCTGTAAGTGTCCCCACTCATTTTTGCCGATCCATTAGTCTCAATCGTACGTGAGATTATTGCCGTCAAATTGTCTTCTACTTGTTTGGAATGCGGCGACATATAACAACAATTTAAAACATATAACCGCGTTTTGAATCCCCTAGACTCCACACCTTCAATTAACTGATCAACATAAAAAATTCCACCAACCACTCCGCCATCAGCATGCATCTCATCATAACGCCTGCCACCAGCTTCAACTTGAAAATAGACCGGAGGAAGCATAACTGGAAACGAGCAAGAGGCCAGAATTATTTTGCGGAACATCTTTACCGAATCAGGGCTCCCTTTAGAGGCAAGCGCCCCCATATCCCAGATCACAAACCCCTGAGCGTCAAGATCCGTAGTTCCCACATATAGCCTGCGCCCCTTCTTGTGCTCTTGTGCGATCTTGGCCATTAAATTCTCATCCATAATATCATTGATTTTTTTAGCAAAAAGGGATGAGGTATTTATTGAATCTCCGAATAAAATACCAAAGAGACTTTTTTGCCTCACCACATCTTTAGTCGATATCGAAGTGAACAGTTCCGCAAGCCGATTTTCATAATCATTTCCTGAAAACGTGGCAACAGCGACAATCGATCCGCTTGAGTAACCTGTAACTATTTTAAATACCGGACGAGAACCTTTCTCTAACCAACCCTTTAACAGCCCGATACCGTAAGCGCTATTGGATACACCGCCTCCAATAATAAGCACCGGATAGGTCTTTATACCACCAACTAAATAATCTGATTTACTTTCATCTTTAAACGAATCTACCAGGCTCTTCCGCATCATTGAGAAAGAATCAGGCTTATCCACATAGTAGCGTATATCTGGCATGCCAATAACGATAGCCTTGCCGACAAGATTTTCCGGTACAGCATATCGCACATGTGCACACCCTGATAATGCTAAAAAACAGGTTATTATAAGTAATTTATATAACGCTTTTTTCCCCACTTTAGCTTATTCCTTCTTTTCTTTTACAATTTATTTTCCAACATTTTCAAGATGTTTTCCTGTATCCGACAAATCTTTTCCAGCACCTCTAAACGCATTACATCCTAAAATTGAAGTCATTAAAATCAGAACTACCAAGCTCAATAAAGTAAGTTTTTTCATATCATTCTCCTTCGTTTTTATTTTTTGTGAAAAATCCCTTAAGCGTAACCTACTCACCTATACGTTCCTTACAACCAAGCGTGTCAGGCCCACTAAAACCACCGCACCTACGAGAGCCATTAGAAACGCACCAATTGAACTACCAGGATATATTCCTATTACTCTACCCATCCATCCGCCAAGTATAGCTCCCACAATCCCGATCACGATGTCTCCGATAATCCCAAACCCCCGACCTCTAATGATCAATCCTGCCAACCACCCAATCACACCACCGATAAAAAGAAACCACACCCAATATCCTACATTATTATTTTCCATGCTTCTTCCCTCCTTTTTTACAATTTAAGCACTTTTAAATTCTTTGTGCTATCCATAATGTCATTCTTTCCAACCGCAATATTAATAAGATCGACCAACGCCTGAGCATTGAACGGTTTTTGTAAATACCCCGCTGCCCCTGCTTTTTGAGCCCTTTCGTTAAGCCCTCCATTTTTATCCGCCGACATAATAATCACCGGACGGCTAGATCCTGATTTCCGAATACGCTGCTGCGTTTCCCATCCGTCTAATCCCGGCATATGGATGTCCAAGAGCAAGCAACCAGAAACGCTATTGGGCACAGCGTTAAAAAAATCCTCTGCACAAATAAAGGTTTTCACGCTAAACCCGTATGTAGTCAACAAAACACTCAACGCACGGCATATGGACCCATCATCATCTACAATAAAAATTTGTTTATTTTCGGGTAACGTTGTGCCGCCATCCTTAGGGTAAAACTTCTCTGACTTCATAGAATTATTATAGAAGCATGAGGAATTAAATCAATTATACCTAGGTATAATCGTAGGATTTTACTGCGCTGTGGGGAAAATTGTTCTTTGAAGTATTAAAGTTTACTTAACGTTGGGGAGAAACAATACCCGCTTTTTGGGCGAAGCGGATGAGCTCTGTTACAGTTTTAGCCTGCATCTTCTGCATTACGCGGCCACGGTGAACTTTGATCGTCTGAAGGGAAGTTCCCCGTTTTCGAGCAATCTGCTTGCTCAACATCCCTTTTACTACGAGTCGAAAAACCTCTAGTTCTCGCAGAGACAAGGTTTCGATGCGGCGTTTAATTTTTAATATTTCAGCTTGTTCTTTATTTTGAGCCTTGCTTTTTAAAATGGCAGGCGTAATAGCATTAAGCAACTTATTTTCAGTAAAAGGCTTGGGCAAAAAATCAACAGCTCCTGCCTTAATAGCTTTAACACTCATTGAAATGTCGCCATGTCCTGTGATAAAAATAATGGGAATAGAAATCCCTTTACGTTTCATTACTTCCTGAAGGGCAAGTCCATTAATACCCGGCAGACGGATGTCCAAAATCAGGCATGAAGGTAATTTAAGGTGCTTAAATGACAGGAATTCTGCTGCACGTATAAAAGTCTGGACCTTAAACCCGTGTGATTTTAACAATAAGGATAAGGCCCTGCATACAGAGGCATCGTCATCAACGACATAGATGATAGGCTGGCTATTCACTCAAGCATCCTTTTTATCAACAGGAATAGTGAAATAAAATGTTGCCCCGCGATCAGAATTATTGTCTACGTCCAATCGCCCGCCATGCGCCTTAACAATGGAACGGCTAATAGACAACCCCATACCCAAACCATCCGGTTTACTCGTAAAAAAGTGAGTGAAAAGCTTAGGCATATTGTGTGCAGGTATTCCGCATCCGGAATCTTTTATCTCCACGATAATCGTACCGGTATCTTTACGCGATGCGCGAATCAATATTTCACGCTCCCCCTTGCTACCTTCCAAGGCATCGAAACTATTACTAATAAGATTCAAAAGAACCTGCTGCAGTTGTATTCGGTCGCCGCGGACAAGCGGAAGATTATTCTCAAGCTCAATTTTTAAGACAACGTTCCTTACGGTGGCATCGGTAGCAATAAGTACGATGGTTTCGTTAATAAGGACATTGATGTCCAGCGGTTTCATTTCAGGCACACTTTTCTTTAACAATAAGCGTAATCGCTGGATAACCTCAGCCGCCCGCTGGTCGTCATTGATAATGAATTGGAGAATCTCCCGAAACTTAGGCTCTCTTTCCGCGAGCATGCGTTGGGCAGCTTGGGCGTAGGAAAGAATGGCCGTAAGAGGCTGGCTAATCTCATGAGCCAAGGACGAGACGAATTCTGCAAGTTTTCCTACCCTAGTGACGTGCAAAAGTTCCTCGCGCTGTTCAGCAATCTCTTTCATACTAATCTGGATCTGCGCTTCTGACTGCATCTGTTTTTCAGCCCCATTCCTTAATTGCCCATTTTTTACCTTCAGCTCATCGGTTTGCTGCCGAATTTTATCTTTTAAATCGTTGCGGCTCTTACGTAAACCAGCGACTACCCCTTTAAGACGCACGCGCTCCCCGTTTCGGATTTTATTTCTCAATACGGGTCTTTTCGTTTTCTCTCTCATTTAATTTATAGTTGTTTACTGACTTTTTTACGCAACAAGAAATATACCCTAGAACTGCGTATAACTTATATCATCTTTAATTTTACTATATGCAAAAAAAACTTCAACAAATTTTTAGGTGACCCCCGTAAGAACGCCCAGAAATGGTTCACCATGAAAGACTCTCTGTATACAGGTAAACAAAAAGGCTATTAATCGGATACGATCAATAACCTTTAAAATCTCCCACTATAGAAGAAGAACAATATTACTGAGGTCCCTCTCGCACCTTGACATAAAGGATTGTCAAGTGCGCCCCTTCTGGGGCGTATGAGTCGAGAAAAAACCTCTCTGATTCTAAGTGACGCTTATATATAGAAATTACCTTAATATATGCCTGATACTACAGCTTTAGAGAAGCAATTCTTCACTGATTACTGGAGTGGTGAGAAACAAAATAAACATAGCGACTATTTTGCTTTATTCGCTCAGTCCGGATAATAACCTGTACCTACGACCCACCCGAAAGGTTCAAAGAGAAGGCTGTATCCCCTTTTTTCTGAAGGTTCGGTCAAGCCAGGTTTCGGGAACCAGTAATCGGTATATCCGCCTCCTGACTGTTTGCCGTGCACTATTATTTCACGTATATAATACACACCTTTTAAGTTCGCGTTGAGCCTGTTCACCCCCTCTACTTTCCTGTCGACCGGTAGAACTACGTTTACTCCATCAACCGTATCCGCCCAAAAGTACCCTAGTCCGTCATCGCCGTAACGCAGCGCTCTCAGCATATCCGCGCCTGCCTTCCGGGCCTGTTCAATAGTTGTCTCACCTTTTTTGCTCTTATCATAAAACGTCTGGAGCATACCTACCGCGGACTGCGTCGCGGCCTTAATCTGGGCATCCTGCTTTTCGTTCACGGAGAATTTTTTTGT
>Ga0247841_10011644_pt1 | contig 11653 bp, 8 predicted proteins | sample LaCruzMarch2015__2_FD_192410 | JGI IMG/M metagenome (GOLD analysis project Ga0247841, IMG submission 192410) | Freshwater microbial communities from meromictic Lake La Cruz, Castile-La Mancha, Spain - LaCruzMarch2015_18m | ecosystem: Environmental > Aquatic > Freshwater > Lake | place: Spain...
GGGATCATACTGGGGCATGAAGTAGTCCACCTTCTCGAACAGGTGTTCCAGACGCAGGAAGGTCCGGACGCGTTCGTTCAAGGGGTGCTCGAAGACGGTCAGTGGGGCCACGGTGAGGTCTCGGGCTGAAGGCTGGGGACGGACTCGACCCGGCCGGGCTGCCATTGCACCCCCCGCCCCGGGAACCTGAGGCTCGGATTCTCCTGGTTTAAGGCGTCCCGGTAAATCCCCTCGCGGGTCGGGCGACCGGTCGGCGTGCGCCAGCCGCCGGGACGGTCCCGCTCGGCGGGGCCTCGCGTGGCTTGCCGATGGCCTTCGACCCATCGACCTCAAGACCCCAGTCGCCCTGCCGGGCCTGCCGGGGTGCGTGGTGAGCCTCGCCGCCTTGTTCTGATCGGTCGTGGGGTGTGCCGCGTCGGCTGGCGGATTTCGACCCGGCGGCAGTGACGACGCGCGGGCGGCGGGTTCCTCAGCCCCCGAGCGCAGGCACCAAATCCAACCCGCCCCGGGTGCCCCCCGTCTCGCCCCCGGCGCTCAAGAACCCGGCGGCGTCCGCCGCGGTGAGCGGGTAGGACACGAGGTAGCCCTGGCAATAGTCGCAGCCCTCGGCCAGCAGGATGCCGGCCTGGCCCGCAGTCTCCACCCCTTCGGCGATGGTGGTGATGCCGAGTTGGTGGGCGAGCAGGATGATTCCATGCAGCATCAACCGCTTGCGCTCGCTGGTCTCGATCTCGCTGACGAAGGAGCGGTCGATCTTGATGGCGTCGATGGGCAGTCCCGCCAAGTGGCTCAGGGAGGAGTAGCCGGTGCCGAAGTCGTCCAGGTGCACCCGGATCCCCAGTGCGCGCAGGCGCTCCAGGACCCGGGCGGCGGCCTGGGTCTCATCCAGGATGGCGGTCTCGGTGATCTCGATGACCAGGCGCTCGCCGCTTACCCCGTGATCGTCCAGGATGCGCGGGATGGCGTCGATCAGGTCCTCGTCGAACAGTTGGCGCGGCGAGAAATTCACCGCGATGCGCAGCGGCGCGCCCGGCGCGATCAGTGGCTGCCAGGCGCGCAGGCGCCGACAGACCTTACTGAAGGCCCAGCGACCCAGGGGGATGATGAGGTTGCTCTCCTCCGCCATGGTGACGAACTGGTCCGGGGGGACCGGGCCCAAGCGGGGGTGGACCCAGCGCGCCAGGGCCTCGAACCCCTCCAGCCGGTGGCCTTGCATGGAGACGATCGGCTGATAGACCAGGGTCAGTTGATCGGTGCTCAGGGCGTGCCCCAGGGCCTTTTCCATCTCCAGGCGGTTGACGATGCGCTCGCGCATGCCGTGGTCGAAGACCTGGAAGCGCCCCTTGCCCTGGTCCTTGGCCTGGTACATGGCGATATCCGCATCGCGCAGGACCTCGTCGGCGCTGCGGTAGGTGGGACCGCTGTGGGCGATGCCGATGCTGGCGCCGGTCTGGACCTCCTGGTCCCCCAGCACGAAGGGCCGGCCCAGGGCGCTGATGAGCCGGGCGGCCAGGTCCGCGGCGCGCCGCCCCTCGGTGACCAGCACGACGAACTCGTCGCCCCCCAGGCGCACCAGCCCGTCCTCCGCCCGCAGTTCGGCGCGCAGCCGGGCGGCGACCGCGATCAACAGGGCGTCCCCGGCCTCGTGTCCCAGGGTGTCGTTGACGGTCTTGAAGCGGTCCAGGTCGATGAACAACACGGCCAGGCTGAGGCGCCGGGTGCGGCCGCCCTGCAACAGCCGCTCCAGGCGGGCCTGGAGCCAGGTGCGGTTATGCAGCCCGGTCAGGTGGTCGTAGAGGGCATCGTGGCGCAGTTGCTCCTCGGCCCGCTTGCGGTCGCTGATGTCGGTGTGGGAGCCCGCCATGCGGATCGGCAGGCCGTCGCCATCGCGCTCCGCCAGCCCCCGCGACAGAAACCACAGATAGCCGCCGTTGTGGTGGCGCAGCCGATACTCGTGGCAGAAGAAGTCCGTGGTGCCGTCCAGGTGGCGGCCGATCTCCAGGTGCACCGCGTCGTTGTCGTCCGGGTGGATGCGCTCCAGCCAATCGTCCGGGGTACGTTCCAGGCGGGTGTCGGTGAGGCCCAGCAGGTCCTGGAAACGGGGGGAGAGGTACAGCGCCTGGGTCTGCAGGTCCCAGTCCCACAGGATATCGTTGGTGGCCCTGACTGCCAGGGCGTAGCGTTCCTCGCTGGCGCGCAGGGCCCGATCCGCCGCGGCGCGCGCCGACAGGGTGTCCATGAAGGCATTGAACCCACTGACCAGTTCGCCGATCTCGTCACGGGTGCGCACCGGCAGCCGCGTACTGGGGTCCAGGCTGTTGGATTGGAGCCGCTTGAAGCTCGTGATGACCTCCAGGATCGGCCGCACCAGGTCCTGGGAGTAGACCCAGGTGGCGCCTGCCACCACCAGGAAGCTCAGCACCAGGGCCACGAACGCGGTCTGGCGGATGACCCGAATCTCCGCGAACAGGGTGCGTTCCGGGATGGCGTGGCAGAGGGTCCAGTCGGCGCGCGCCACCGCCTCGCAGTTCAGCAGGTAGGGGCTGGCCCGCCACTGGATCCGGACGGCGCCGGAGCGGTTCACCGCGCGGGCCGCGGCGGTGAGGAGCCCGGGGTCCGCGTCCTGGCCCACCCGTTGCGGGTCCGGGTCATAGAGCAGGCGGCCCTGCTGGTCGATCAGGGTCAGGAAGGCCCCGGTGCGCAGCCGCGCTGTGCCGAACTGGCGCCCCAGGGACCTGGGGTCCAGATTGACGACGATGAGCCCGGTGGGTTTGGTGTTGAGGGTGGCGCGGTCCGTCTGCATGAGCACCCGGGCCGCGGCCAGCACCTGAGGGTGACGGGAGGCCTCGTTGACGTTGGCGACGGCGCCGGCCCAGTAGACGGTCCGTCCGGACGCCTGGGCCTGGGCATAGAGGCGGTCGCGAGCGGCCTGATCCAGCCGGCTGTCGTCCAGGGTGTCGCCGACGTGAAAGTGCTGCCCGTCGGCGGCGAACAGGTCGATCGAGACCAGTCCGTCCAGGTTCAGATAGCCGTTCAGGATATAGCCGATCCGCGCCTGGGTGGCGAGACGGCCATAGTCATCCTGCGGTTCATCGCGGGCGAACCCGCGGCCGATGTCCTCGATCCCGGAGAGGTTGGCAATCAGGCTCTCCACCTGGTCCAGCGTGCGGTCCAGGAGACGCACCTGGCCGTCCACCAGGGCCGCGACAGTCTGCCGCGCCTGGGCCATGACCGTGTCGCGCGCACTCTGATAGGAGGCATAGCTCACCGCCAGCAGCGGCAGTACGCTCACCATCATCAGATAGAGGATGAACTTGCGGGTGATCCGCGGGGTGGCGCGCAACAGGGCCATCGTGGTTCCGTTTGTCCTAAGGCGACGCGGGCGCCGGCTGATCCGGCCCCGGTTGCCGCGGCACCGGCGGCGCGGCCCCGGCCAGGGTGTCGCGCGTGATGACACGGGTCTCCACCATGGTTTCCGGCGGCACCTGGTCCCCGCGCAGGGCCTTCACCGCGTAGACCACCCCCAGATAGCCCTGCTCGGCCGCCTGTTGGTCGACCGTGGCCGCCAGCCGCCCGGCGCGGACCGCCTCGCGCGCCTGCTCCAGGGCGTCGAAGCCGATCACACGCACCTGCGAGCGCCCCGTGCCGGCCAGGTATTTCATCGCCCCGATCGCCATCATGTCATTGGCGCAAAATAGGATCTGTACGTCAGGATGCTGCTCGAAGATGCCCCGGGCGACGGTCAGCGCCTCGTCGATCTTCCACTGGGCCGACTCCTGGGCGACCACCCGGATCTGCGGGTTTTCCGCCAGGGCCCGCAGTGCCCCGCGCTTGCGCTCATCCGCGTTCGCCGCCCCGCGGATGCCCTCGATGAGCGCCGCCTGCGTCGGCCGGTCCACCCCGGCGGTCACGGCGCGCACCGCCGCGTAGGCGCCGGCCTCGTTGTCTACGCTGATGAAGGGCACCCCGACCAGGCCCATCTTGCGGGAGAATTCGGGACTCAGGCGGTTATCGACGTTGACCACCAGCAGGCCCGCGTCCTGCGCCTTCTTGAGGACCGGGATCAACTCGACCGAGTCCCCCGGGGCGATCACGATGGCCGCCACCCGCTCCCGGATCAACTGATCCACGATACCGATCTGCTGCTCGATAGAGGTCTCCTGGGCGGCGGTGCGCACCAGCAGTTCCAGCCCGAGTTCCTGTTCCGCCCGGCGGGCGCCCCGCTCCATCTCGATAAAGAAGGGATTGGTCAGCGTCTTCATGACGAGCGCGATGCGCGGACGCGCCGTCGCGGGCGCCGCCGCCGTGGGCGCGGTGGCGTCGTCGCAGGCGGCCAGGAGCAGCAGGATCAGTCCGGCGGTCAGTCCGGTGATCAGCCGGCCGCCCCGGAACGGGGGGCGGCTGTGCGGTGCAAAGCGGTGCATCATCGGTGCCGATCCTGTCGTGGTTATTGGGTCGTCGCGGGTCCGGCGGCGGGGGGCTGAGATCCGAGACAGCCGGCATTATACCCCCCGCTATCGGCGCCTCGGCCGATTGCCGCCCCGCGCGCCCTGGGAGCGCCGCACCCCAGTGCGGCGCGATCTCGCAGCTAACCCCGGCGGTGTGGGTTGCGCAGAGACCGCGCCGCACTGGGGTGCGGCGCTCCCAGTCGCCGTCGCGGCTTGACCGAATGGCAGTACCGCGCGCCCCCCACCCCTAATCCCGCAAATCCCCCCACAACGCCTGGAGCACGGCAATCGCGGCGAGCGGTGCGGTCTCCGCGCGCAGGATCCGGGGCCCCAGCCGCACCCCGACCACCCCATGGCGATGCGCCAGGTCCAGTTCCCGCGGGCTCAGCCCCCCCTCGGGCCCCACCAACAGGGTCACCTCGGGCCCCGGCGCTGCCAATTGCGCCAGCGCCTGGGGCGCCCGCGGGTCCAGCAGCAGCGTCCCCGGCGCCGCCGCGGCCAGCCACTCCGCCAAGGGCAGGGCCTGCGCCAGGGCCGGCAGGCGACGGCGCCCCGACTGCTCGCAGGCGCCGATCGAGACGCCCCGCCAGTGCTCCAGCCGTCGCTGGAGCCGCTCGCCTTGTAGCTGCACCATACTGCGCTCGGTAAACAGCGGCCAGAGCCCGGCCACGCCCAACTCCACCGCCTTCTGGATCGCGTAATCCATGCGCTCCCCCCGCGAGATCCCCAGGCCCAGGCAGATCCGCAGGACCGGCTCGGGCTCCACGGCACCGGCCGCGCCGATCGCAAGGAGTACCCCCGGCCGTCCGACCGCCACCACCTGCGCGGTCCGGTCCCGCCCGTCCCCATTGAAGCACGCCAGCCCGTCCCCGGGCCCGAGCCGCAAGACCTGTGTCAGATGGCGCGCCGGCCCCTCCGGCAGGCGCAGTTCGGTCTGCGGGTCGAGGGGGTGGTCGAGATAGACGCGGGGGATACGCATGGGCGGCGGGGGCGGGTGCTGATGGTTGGTGGGGGAGGGGGCAATCTTAACGCTTGAAGCGGGCGTGGGGCCTGCCGCGTGGACCGACCCGTTGGCGGGCCGAGTGAGCGAGACCGCGTCAGGCGAAACCGGGCAGCACGGTCAATGGGGCATTAGGTAGCGAACGCACCTGGCTATTTATTCAGCTTCCATCATTGACCTTGGCCCCTTTTCCTGTTGCGGCATTATCTTTGTCAGCGCGAATACCGTGGTCTGTCCACAGATTCCAGCAGATTCCACCATGAATCGGGCACCCTGTTCCCGGTGGAAGAGATGGCCGAGCTGGCGCGCTCCGCCGGGGTCATGTTCCATACCGACGCGGTCCAGGCGGTCGGCAAGATCCCCATCGACTGAACAAGCAGGGCATCGCCGCCTCCTCCGGCTCCGCCTGCACCTCCGGGTCACTGGAGCCATCCCACGTCATGCGCGCCATGGGCATCCCCTTCACCGCCGCCCACGGCACCGTGCGCTTCTCCTTCTCCCGCTACAACACCATGGCGGAGGTCGACACGGTCATCCGCGCCGTCCCGCCCATCGTCGCCCAGTTGCGCAAGCTCTCGCCCTATTGGGCGTCGATGGTCCGGACGCCGACCCCGAGAAGGCCTTCGCCCCCGCTTACACCTGAAGCCCTTCCCCTGGAGTCCAAGGCTTCAGCCTTGGACGTCTGATTTCGTCTCCCAGGCGCCGGGCGAACTCCCGCTCCCGGCGCCGTGGGCCAGCGCACGCGCGCGATCCGCGCGAGTCCCAACCCCCCAGGCTCACGGTTTGAGCCAACCCCTGGTATGCTGCTGTTCGTAAACCAACGAGGGAGCATCGATGGGCGAACAGGCTGCACACTGGCATTACTGGGGCAAGGCGGACACGAATGACGAAGCGGGTACGGGCCCCCGCTTTGCCGACCTCTCGATCGCGGCCCGCTCGCTGTGGGCCAAGAGTGGAGACCCCGCAGGACACGGACTGCTGGCGCACATGCTGGATGTTGCCGCGGTGGCGGAGGCGATCCTGCGCCGCGAGTCCCCGCAGACGCAGGCGTGGGCCGCAGCATCGCTCAGCCTGCCGTCAAAGAGCGCGCCCCGGTGGATCGCGGCGGTTGTCGGGCAACACGATTTCGGCAAGGCGATCCCCGGCTTTCAGTTCAAATGGCCCGACGGCCAACGGGCCGACGAGGCCAGCGGACTGGTCTTCAAGCCAGCAGCCCTTGATGTCCACCGTCACGACCTGGCGAGTGCTGCGCTCCTGCGTCGGCAGTGGCGTTTGAAATTCCCGGAGGCTGGCTGGATTCTGGCCGTAACCCAAGCCCTGGGCGCCCACCACGGCTACATGCCCAACTCCCTGGAGATCAGTCAGGCGATGCCCCGCAATGAGGGCAGCGGATGGAGCACGGCCCGATCCGAGATCTTCGATGCCTATCAGCAAGCCCTGGAGCCCGGCGACGGTCCAACGTTGGAAGATATCCCCTTGCCGGCGGTCGCCTGGCTCGCGGGCCTGACCAGCGTCGCGGACTGGATCGGGTCGAACGTGGACTGGTTCCCCCTGGGCGAGCGGGCGGAGACCCTTGCCGGCCACTACGCGAAGGCCAGCGACTTGGCCGAGGACGCCCTGAATGCTATCGGCTGGCCCAGATTCCAACCGCTGCTCGATGCTGCCGCGGAGACCGATACCCTGATCTGGCGCATCCTGGGCCAGCCTGACCACCCCGTCACCGCGCGCCCACTCCAGCAGGCGGCGGACGCCTTGCTGGCCCAGGCCACCGGCCCGACCCTGATGATCGTCGAAGCCCCCATGGGCGAGGGCAAGACAGAGCTTGCCCTGCTCGCCGATCTGCGGTTACAGGCGGCTTACGGTCACCGCGGACTCTATCTGGCGCTGCCCACCCAGGCGACCGGCAACGCCATGTTCGATCGGACCCTTGCGTTCCTGCGCGGCTTTGCCCCCGAACTGCGACTGGACATCCAGTTGGCCCACGGCGGGGCCATGCTGGACGAACGCATCCACCGGCTGCGTGGCGTGGACGCCTCAGCGACCGAGTCCATCGCCTCCTCTGCCTGGTTCTCCCAACGCAAACGCCCGCTGCTCTCGCCCTATGGCGTCGGCACCGTCGACCAAGCCCTGTTCGCCACCCTGAACGTCAAGCACCACTTCGTGCGCCTGTGGGGGCTGACGAATCGGGTGATCGTCCTTGACGAGATCCACGCCTACGACACCTACACCAGCGGACTGATCGAGGCCCTGCTGCGCTGGCTCAAGCCCCTGGGCTGCTCGGTGATCCTGATGAGCGCAACGCTCCCGGCCAAGCGGCGCGCCGCGTTACTTGCCGCTTGGGGCGCCCGGGACCGCGCGGACATCGCCTACCCGCGCATCCTGATGGTGCGCGACTGCGAAACCTTGGGGCAGACCGTCGCCTGCCGCCCCTTGGCGCCGATCCGCATCGCCGGGATGGCGGAGGACCTGGACACCCTGGCAAATGAGGCCCTGGCCTGTCTCGCTGGCGGCGGCTGCGGCCTGGTGGTCGTCAATACCGTGCAGCGTGCCCAGACCCTTTACCAACTGCTGCGCAAACGGGTCACGAATCCCGCCCAGTTGATGCTATTCCACGCACGCTTTCCCGCGGACGAGCGCGCACAGCGCGAGCTTGAGGTATTGAACCGTTTCGGACCGGTGCCGCAGACCCAGCGTCCGCCGCGCTGCCTCCTGATCGCCACGCAGGTTGCGGAGCAAAGCCTGGATCTCGACTTCGACTTCATGCTCTCCGACTTAGCCCCTGTGGACCTGCTCTTGCAACGGGCCGGCCGACTGCACCGCCATGAACGCGAGCGCCCACCTGCCCACCGGGAGCCATGCCTGCGCATCGGCGGGCTCCTGCCGGAAGGTCCGCCGGACTTGAAAGAGACTGCCTGGGGCTTCGTCTATGACCCCTACATCCTCTATTGCACCTGGGCGGTCGTCCTGCGCGAGCCACTGTGGCGGCTGCCGCAGGACATCGACCGATTGGTCCAGGCCGTTTATTCCCAAGACCCCTTCGAGGAAGAGGACCGCCCGGATCTGCTGGCGACCCTGGACCGGGCCTTGGGCGAACACTACGCGAAGGTGCAAACACAGCGGCAACAGGCCATCAACGCCGCCATCGACGCCGAAGCCGAGCCGCAGAACGCCTATCAGCAGCAACCCCGCGCCAACGAAGAGCGGGACGGCGGCGGCACCCCCATCGTCACTCGCCTGGGCGACGACAGCCTGACCGTCGTGCCCGTTCTGGTAGCGGACGACGGTTGGCGCCTGCTGCCGACCGATCCGTCCTTTGACCCGGCTGCAATCCCGGATGACGCGCTCGCCCGGCGCATCTACTCGCGCCAGGTCAGGATCAGCCGCAAGGGCGTTCTTCACGCGATTCTGGCCCAACCGGCTCAGAAAGGGTTCGATGAGCACCCTCTGCTCCGCCACCTTCGACCACTGCCGCTGTGCGCTGGTACCGCTGAGATTGGCGGGGTCCTGGTGCGCCTCGATCCCGAGCTTGGTATCGTCTACGAACCCCTCAGCAGCCCGGAGCCAGCATGACCCACGAGACCCAACCGGCCTTCAATGTGTTGGACGAGCCCTGGATACCGGTGCGACTCCCGGGCGGGGAGGTGCGCGATGTCAGTCTGAGCCAGGCCCTGCTGGAGGCGAACCGGATTACTGCCCTGGCCGAAACCTCGCCCCCGAACCTGATCGCCCTGTATCGCCTGTTGCTCGCCGGCCTGCACCGGGCACTCAGCACCCATCACGGACCCTGGAAGGATGCCGACCGTGCCCGCTGGTACCGCGAGGGTCTGCCCGAGGCGCCGATCCGTGCCTATCTGGAGGAGTGGCGGGAACGCTTCTGGTTGTTCCATCCGGAGCATCCGTTTATGCAGGTGGCGGCGTTGGCGGATTCCGAGAAAACCAGAGAGAAACTTAAACCATGGACGCAAATCGCGTTAGAGCGCTCCGGCGCGGACACACCACTGCTCTTTGATCATTCTCGCGATGCAACACCGGAACCGGCCTCTTATTCCAGAGCTCTAAGAAACTTGTTGGGGTATCTCCAGTTCACGCCAGGCGGATTGGTTAAGGTCTTCAAAACATCGGACTACGCCGGCCCATTGGCAAGCTCAGCGGCAGTGATGCCGGTCGACGACACACTTGCCAAGACACTCACCCTCATTCTCCATCCGCACTCAAGGTATGCAATAACCGACTTGCCAGCCTGGGAGAAGGAGTCGACACAAACAGCTAGTATTCTCGCCGCTCCAACTCTCCCAAGTGGTGATAACGACCGGTACACCAGACTGACCCGCTCGGTGTTATTTGCTCTATCGGACCAGCCAGGGTTTGTGACGCATCTTCACTTCTCAGAAGGGATCGCACTCGATGAAGACAACAAAGATCCGATGATCTGTGCAAGAGTGGTAGACGGAGAGGCGCGGCGGGTTTCCTTTTCCGAAGGAAGGAGCCTTTGGCGCGATCTACCATCCATGGTGCCAGACACTTCCGGAAAGTTCGATATTCAGGCGTCCTGCTTGACGCAGGCGACAGAGCTGCGGACGAGAATGGGCGATGATACGGAGAAACTGAGCGTCATCGCTGGCGGATGGAAGAATGCTCCAAACAAGGCGGCGAAGGTTATTCGGTGGCGTCTTGATCAAATCCAGTTACCGCAAAGATTGCTTGAAGATCCAGACTGCGCTACGACGCTTCGCTCGTTTATCAGAAAAACTGAGAGCTTTTTCTTTGATCTCAAAGGTGCCGGTATCGACATGATCGCCGCAGCGATGCCCAATCCAGCACACAAGGAAACCAAGAAACGCGCCAGAGCAATCCTGGACAACGGGCCGACCGCCGCCGTCTTCTATTCGGGCGCGGAGCGCGCGCTGGCGGACTTGATGCAACAGATTGCCGAGGGTGATATCGAAGCAGCACAGCAGCATTGGATGCAAGCCCTGAAGACCGCCGCCCTGCGCGCCTGGTCAGCGACCAGCCGCGTTCTTGGCGACTCGCCGACGGCGCTACGCGCAGAGGCCCGTGCATTCCCAAGATTCCAGAGGCTGTTGCATTCGCTCGATCAGCCGGACACCGAAACCACCGCCGAGGAGGCTAACACATGAGCGAGCACGCTCAATCCTTCATCGCCTATCTGACTGAGCTTGCAAAGCATGATCGGGGGGCACTGGCCCACCTGCGGCGCAGCCTGGGCTTTGCCCCCGGCGCCTATGCCCCGGTCTATCCTGCAGTGGAGCGCTTCGTCGGTCGGGACCAGCATGCCAATGATCCCCGGCGCAAGGCGCTCTATCTCGCTGCCGGACTGTTTTCCTTACACCCCGAACACCGCTCGGGCCAAAGCCTGGCCACGGCCCTGGGTCACCTGGCCAGGGTCCGTGAGAGTGCGAGTATCGAACAGCGTTTCATCGCCCTGCTCGGCGCCGAAGCGGAAGGCTTGCCGAATTTTCTGCGCCAAGCGTTATCGCTCTTGGCCGCAGACGGTCACCCCTGCGATTACGTCCGCCTGCTCAATGACCTGGGCGTCTGGCTCAGGCCCAATGACGCCAAGGGTCGTGATCAGGTACGTCAATTTTGGGCACGGGACTTTTACCGCGCGTACGACGGCGTGCCGGATAGCACCGAGCACGCCCCCGCCAACCTCGATTCGACCCAACCTGCCGTTTGACCAGGAGCGCATCATGAGCCTCTTCATCGAATTCCATCTGATCCAGAACTTTGCCCCCTCCAACCTGAACCGGGACGACACCGGCGCACCGAAGGACGCGATCTTCGGCGGTCAACGCCGCGCGCGGATTAGCAGCCAGTGTCTGAAGCGTAGTGCCAGAAACTGGTTCTGCTCCTCTCCGATAATCCCCGACAAGAACCTCGGCACACGCACGCGCCACCTGGATCGTACCCTGATTACGGAATTGCAAGCGATTGGGTTGACAAATACCGATGTCTTCAACGAGATCGTAAAGTTCGCTTTGAAAGAGAAGACAGCAAAAGACACGCAGGATCAAGAGAAGCCCGAGAAAGATGCAGAAAAGGAGAAGGTACTATCCTACTGAAGTTTCCTGCTTTCAATTACGCCACAAGCTTCATAACCGCCGCGATCAGCGGATTTTGTGTCGGTTTGCCAGGATCCGCGCAAGCGATACCGAAACCCTCGCCGCCGAGGTCTTGGGCGAGC
>Ga0247841_10011645_pt1 | contig 11653 bp, 7 predicted proteins | sample LaCruzMarch2015__2_FD_192410 | JGI IMG/M metagenome (GOLD analysis project Ga0247841, IMG submission 192410) | Freshwater microbial communities from meromictic Lake La Cruz, Castile-La Mancha, Spain - LaCruzMarch2015_18m | ecosystem: Environmental > Aquatic > Freshwater > Lake | place: Spain...
CGAATAGTTGGGACACCTGATTTTTCGCGGTGACAATTTGAGTTTTGAGTTTTTTATAAGAGTCGCTGAAAACGGCCCGATAGGCTGCAATCAAGGGCAACTCTTGAATATCTTGGCCGCAAAAAGGGCAACTTTCGCCAGAAACATAAGTCATGCCCTCAGCAATCCACGTTTCACCGTCCTTGACCATTTTATTTGCGGTGAGGTGTTGGGCAAGCTGCTGTTCCGCATCCGTGGCAATGTCATCAATGGTTTTTGCCAGCAAAGCACTTAATCCGGCTGGCATAGTTGGCAATGTGATCTCGGAAAAGGGAGGGCGCGCCTTAATCTGATCCGCGAGCTTTAAGGCTTCAATCGTTCGTTGCTGTCCCTTAATTTTGGCGTCAATGTCCGGGTCGGCGGGCAGGGTAATAAACTTTTCAAGCTTCATGCCCAGAGGAATAAACGGCTGTAGCGTTTTGGCTGCCGTAGAAATCTCGCTGGTTTTTGTCTTGCTTGCCGCAGAAAGCCCGGCCTCCGTCTCGGCAAGCTGAACGCCTTCGCGCCCAATAATAACCCGATAGAGGTTGCGCTTCTGGTCAATCTCCACAACCTCGCCGGAATAAACATTCTCGGCGACGAACGTTCCGTCAAAAATTGCAAGGCTCGGCAAGGTGTCGGTCCAGGCCGCTCCGTCAAAGCGGACATTGCCAGTATCCAAAAGCAACTCAACCGTTGCCTGGCCCGTTACGCCAAGAGTTTTACGTCCGAGAACATGCGCGGCATCGCCTGTTTGCAACGATCTAAGGATAGCGCAAATGGTCGTCTTGCCGTAGCCGTTCGCGCCTGCAATCAAGGTGTGTTTGGCAAGCTGAAGATTGCCAGGCGCAGCAGAGTTTCTGAACCGGCCAACATTCTTAATCCCAATGATTTTTTTAAGCATCACGCCCCCATTTTTTGAACCCGTGAAGGTATGCCAAGGAAAGCGAGTAGGTTTTGCATCAAAGCCGGCCCGCTCAAGACCAAGGGCTGTCCGCCTCCGCCTGCGCATAGCTCTGGAGATGTAAGCCCTGCTTCCATCCTTCCCCCACCATTTTTATTGTACGCAATCACAGGGCAGGACGTCAAGGAGCTATATCCATGCCACGCCAGGGGCTTTCTCTTGGAAAGGGCATTTGACCGCGTCGACGAGCACCGGAAAGGTGCGCATACGACGCATGCGGCAGGTTTGGCCGAGGAATAGGATGCGCTCAACCCAGCGGTCACCCTTTTCACTGGCTGTTCCCAGGCTCGATTTTATCCACAGCACCGCAAACCGCAACAGGCGCTCGGCATGATTGTTCGTCGCAGACACGCACTCCTGACGCAGAAACAGCCAGAAGTTTTCCCTCTCGGATTGGAGGCGGCGCACAAGCTTCCCCGCGTCGGGTGAAGCTCCAGCAGTTCTCGTCGGGGGCAACATCGCTTGCCTGTGCCCAACATGCCCCACTTTCGCCTCAGGCCGCCCGTTGGTCTTGCCTTTGACCTTGACGGGAACCAAAGGCGAATCTAGGGGGCTTTGCCAAGTACTCGGGCGTGACCTCGATGTCGGCATGGAGATCAGATGGAAGTTCGAGAATGCACCCTTAGCCGAAGAATATTGAAAAACTCTAGACCCTGTGATCGCGTACTAATTTCTCATGCTAAGCAATCATTAATTGTTTTACAGGTTGATGCGTTGTTGTGGTATGTATTGAAAACGCTATGGAGATGTGTTGTTTATGGGCAACCTACTCATTATATTCATTGCTGAAGTTACATTGCAAGGGGGCAGCATCTCGCGAACCCTTCCAATCCCCACCAGCCGAGCAAATTTCCGATAGTCACCCGTAAGATAGCGTACACGCCCCGCGGCGATGGCCACGGAAACGCCGCAGCGTTGGGCTAGCTCAATTATTTCTTCCAGCATCGCCAATTCAGGCTGGGGGATGGCCTGGTCAAAGATATCCTTTGGGATTGTAACGGCTTCGACCAAGCCGTTTGCCTCCTGCTCGATCTTTTCACTTTGTCCAGGGTCCAGATACTCATCGGCCAGGAAGTCTTTCACATGGCCGAGGACGATGTGCGCGACCTCGTGGAGAAACGTGAACCAGAAATAGTCCACCCGGTCATAGCGCAGGCTCAGGCCGATTGCAGGGCGACCGCCATCCAGGATGATGACGCCCCCGTCGATTTTTGATTTCTTGTAGTGTGGCGCGATGACGACAGGGACGCCGCGTTCGGCCAGATACTCGATTGCTTTGGGAATGCCATCCAGCGTCTTGGATAGAGACGCAAGGTTTTTCAAGTCTTCCCGCGTAAGACCCTGATACGGACGGTCGGGCTGGCTCTCTTGCGCGATTTTGGCGACCTCGATCAACCAAGCCATCACCGCGTACGGATCGCTCGCCGGACCTAGTTTGAGCCCCTGGCGCATGCGCGGTTGGCTGTTTGCATCGAGCTTGGCCTCTTCGATTAGCTTGGGCATCAGCTCTGCCGCCGCCGCGTTGAGCGTTTTTGACTTCGACGCGAGGTGCTCTGCGCCAAAAAGGTCGCGCCTGGCCATTTCGACCAAGGGGAACTTTGTCCAGTCCACTTCCGGTCCTGGCTCGGGATTGCCGCAAATCAGGGTCTCGGCTGGAATGCCCAGCTCTTTGCTCAGAACGCGGACTTGATGCAGCGAAAGCTCTTTCTTCCCGTTCAGTATCTTGGAGACCGCGCTCGGCGAGCCCAGATAGGGGACCATGTCCTTGGGGGCAAGGCCGTTTTGCTCCATGTACAGCTTCAGCACTTCAAAGGCGGGCGCGTCGGGAATAGGGTAGTGTTCTTCCTCGTATTTTTCGACCAGAATCGCTAGGACCTCCAATTCTTCAGCTTCCGGCGATCCCTCGGAGGCCGACATGAGCGCATCGATACGAGCAAGCGCTGCATCATATGCGACTTCGGTGCGTATAAGTTTCATTGTCCCGGCCTCCTATCTCGATTGATCCACAGTATCGACGTCGATGGCGTCGTACTCGGAATGACTTCCAACGAATTTCACGTAAACAACTCCCGACGCATAATTAATGAACGTCACGATCCGCAATTTGTTGCCAGCGCAGTCGAAAACAACGCGCCCACTTGGGCGAATCGACGCCTTTCCAAAGGTCTCTTTGACGTCAGTAGGTGTCTTCCAGGCTTTCAACTTGACCAGCTTATACCAGGCTGTGAGTGGCCCCTGCGCGTATGCGGTCCCGGGGCTTCGTTCCCAGTATTCACGCAACAGTTTTACAGAGATGACGTGCATTGGAAAAATATAGCTATTTTTCTGTGGCTGTCAATGGGATGGTTTCTAAAATGGAAACCTTTAAGCAATGAAAAGGCGTGGAAATATTCTAGTGATAGGGTCTAGAATGAAGCAGTCCTCCCGTTTGATCGAACACCTCCCGCGAAGGTGGTAGTGTTAGATGTATGTCCAAAGCTAATGTTCATGCCGTCTCACACTGATCAATGTGAAAGTTGCTAAAGAGCCAGAACAGCTTAGAATCATAGTTGCTTAAGTGTGTCGTATCCCCGCCTGATTATGTCCGTCATCAATTAACGCCGATGCCCGCCGAGGCATCATTTTCACTGTTTCCTTAGGCAGCTTTCCTTGTGATCTCATCACTTGCCAGGGCGCTGTCGATTTCCCTGACTTTGCTGATAATGCGTTTGACGATCTGCTTGAAGCTCGTCAAATCCTTGAGCTGGAACAGACGGCCCGCGTAGAGCAGCCCGGCGACGTCCATGAGTTCGTTATAGAGGTAGGGCAGGTAGAGCGGGTCGTGTCGCAGGTAGAAGTGTACCTGGTTGAGTGTTTCCCAGATTTCCTTTTGCTTGGTGGGCATTTTTCTGAACAGCTTTTCGAGCCGCTTTTGGACGTGACGCATGGATTCGTTCCAGAGTCCGGCATTGGCGTTGAACCCCGGACGTGGGCGCGGATGTCTGGCCGTGGCCATGGCCTGGCAAAAGCGTTCGGGCGCGCCTGGCGCAGAAGTCAGGATGTTTTGGGTGTGTAATTCGTCGAGCGCGAGGTGCGTGGCGCCTTTGACGTTCGCGCCGCCGCCGTAGAGGTTGAAGACCGGAATATTGGTGCTGGCGATGCTTTTTTCGAGATCGCGCAAGCCGGTGATGTAGGAGAGCGTAGAATAAATGGTCTGGCCCTCGCGGTTCTTGAGCTCCACGGTGTTGGGGTGTTTATAGCCCGCGGCGTGGTGTCCATTGACGTGCGATTGTTCCCCTTTCCATGCGAAATCCTGGCCAGCGAGCGCGACGCGTTCGACCCCGCACCAGGCCAGAAACCGGAACAGCGCGACCGAGACGTTGCCGCCTGCGTCGAGAATCAACTCGGCGCCGCCCATGGTGAAGGTGCCGAAGCCGCCTTGCGTCCAGATAGGCAAGGTCGGGCCAGGGTATTTGGCCAGGACCTCGGGCATGAGTTTGGTGGAGTAAAAAAGCGGGATGTCCTTGGCAAACGCGGGGTCGAGCTTGTCGAAGACCCCGAGCATGCCTTCGCTATAGTCGATGGCCATGGCGAAATCAGGTTTGAGCCCCAATGCCTGGAGCGCGGGCAGGGTTTGCAGCGCTGTGGCGTAGAGCGCCTGGCCGCGCGCTGCGCCGAGGGCCGGAGCAAAATCGGCCAGCGACGGCCCAGCGCCCAGAATCACGACCGTCAAACCCTTGGCTGCGCCTTGCAGGCTTTTGACGCTGCCGTCGGCCATGGCGCGCTTGAAATTTCTGAGTTCGTTGCCGACCATGACATCCTGGCGCATACGCAGGGTAGCGAGTTCGACAGAAAAGTTTTCGAGCTGTTCTTGGGCGTAGCGCGTCCAGCGTGCGTACTCCGGCCCGATCTGCTGGCTCGCGGAGTCGGGCCTCAAGTAGATGCGGCCAAACAGAAACTGGACGTCTGCCTGGAGCAACGCGTGCTTTATCGTTTCTTCGTCGGGCGGGAGCAGGATAAGCTTGCCCATTTCGAGGAAAGGGGAGTAGTCTGTTTGGCCCAGACAGGCCACGAGCAGCGCGGCGTTGGGCTCGATGAGCAGGACCTTGTGGCTGTTGGGCGTCGAGGTCAGGACGTGGTTCAGGCCGTAGCCCAGGTTGCAGCCTACGATGATCGTGAGGCTGGTGGCGGCGTTTTCCGCTTCTGCGACCCAACTATTATAATGAACGGGCGGCGGCAGCATTTCGAACAGCCCTTGGCCGTTATCCATGCGCCAGTCGCGTATTTTCCAACGGTTGGAGAACACGCGGGCATCGATGGCGTCGAGATCGATGGTTTGCTGCGAAAGCCACTGGGCAATCGGCGCGCCGGCCTTGGCCAGGGTTTCGAGATTTTTTTGCATAAAGGGAATGTTCGTCATCGCGTCCTCCGCTTGTCAGGCCGTAACGCCATCTGTTTCGGACTGAGATGCAAGTTGTCTGCCAACCATCGCTTTCCCGCTTGCCCAAGCCGCGCGCAGGCTTGTCACTGTCTGGATTATAGGCTAATTTGGACCTTGCAGACAAACGGAGCGCGACATGATCCACCCAAATATTCTTTCGACAATAGGCGCAACCCCGCTCGTGGCCATCCAGCGGCTCAACCCCAATCCCAGCGTCAGGGTTTTGGCCAAGATCGAATACTTCAATCCCGGCGGCTCGATCAAAGACCGCGTTGCGATATCCATGATCGAGGCTGCCGAACGCGACGGCACGCTCACTCTGGACAAGACCATCATCGAAGCCACCTCGGGCAATACCGGCATAGGGCTTGCCATGGTCTGCGCGGTCAAGGGCTACAAGCTCAAGCTGCTCATGCCGGCCACGGCCTCGGAAGAACGGAAGAAGACCATGCTCGCCTACGGCGCGGAAATCCAACTCACGCCCGGACACCTGGGCACCGACGGCGCCATCGAAGAAGCCTATCGCTTGGCGCGCGAAGAACCCAATGCCTACGCGCTCATGGACCAGTTCAACAACCCCGCCAGCATCGAAGCCCACTACGCGGCCACGGGCCAGGAAATATGGGACCAGACCAATGGAGAGGTCTCGCATGTGGTCATCACGCTCGGCACCACTGGCACGGCCATGGGCGTGACCAAACGTCTCAAGGAACAAGCGCGGAAGGCGGGTAAGGAGGTATGCATCATCGCCGTCGAGCCTTACGCAGGCCACAAGATCCAGGGGCTCAAAAATATGCAGGAGTCGTACCCGCCAGGTATTTACGACAAGAAAACACTGGACAGGATCATCCACGTGGAAGACGAGGTCGCCTTTGAGACCGCGCGGCAGATGGCGCGCAAGGAAGGGCTGCTCGTGGGCATGAGTTCGGGCGCGGCCATGGCTGGCGCCCTGGCCCTGGCGCGCGAACTCAGCAGTGGAACCATCGTGGCCATCGTGCCCGACAGCGGCGAGCGCTACCTGAGCACCAAGCTCTTTGCCGCCCCGACCAAGAAGGGCGTCCAGCTCCACAATCTGGCCACGGCCAGTAGCGTGACCATCGAGTCCGGAGCGGCCGGCGCCGGCTTCTTCACCATGGGACCGACCCTCGATCGCCTCGACGACCTCGACGCCTGGCGCCGCATCGCGCTTCTCGACGTCCTGGCTGCCTACCTGGAAACACGCGGCGCCAAGGTCGTGGTCGGCGTCGGCCTGCCAGACCTGGACGACCGCGCCATGCAGGCCGGACGCGAGGCCGGGCTTGCGCCCGCGGGCTTCACCGCCCGCAGCCTCGAACGGTTGGCCAGGCTCGCCCAGCTAGTCGGGGTGGGGCGTCGCGTGCAGTTTTATCCGGCCTCGGCCAGTGTCACGACCACCCTCGAAATCTGCCGCAAGCTTCTGGCCAAGGGCGCGGCCTACGAAAAGCTGCGCTCAGTCTACTTCGACGTGCTGCGTTTCGAAAAATACGGTCAATTGAGCTCGATGAACATGGAAAAGCTCTCCCTGGGCAAGACCGTTGACCTCGAGGCCTACGTCAAGGACAATCCCAAGGATTTTACGCTGCTCAAACGCGCCTCGCTCCAAGATCTCAAGCGCGGCGACTGCCTGCAGACCGAATGGGGCAACGTGCGTCCGAGTTGGTTTCTCCAGCTCGCGGCCACGGCCCTCGATCGGCTGCCCGAAATGACTGTATTCATGGCCTCGGAGACGCACTGCTTCCCGCATCTGGAAAACTTCCGCGGGATCTGGTCCTTAGGACGCGGGGTCGAGCCCCAGGTCTGGATGGTCTGCCACGCGATCCAGGTCGCGGAGCTCGGGGCGCCCAGCCTGGAGGTCCTGCTCGCCGACGAACCTGGCCGGCGCGCCTTCCGCATGTGGCTCTTGTCCACTTCGTACCGCAAGCCGTTGGATTGGTCAGCTGAAAGCCAGGCAATGTGGCGCAAAAACTGGTCGCGCGTGCAAAGCCTAGCCGTGGCGCTCGCCGACGCGCGGTCTGCGGCCAAACCCGGGGTCGCGACGAGCCTCCAATCTGAAGTGGATCAGGCCCTGGCAGCCTTGAAAGCAGGATTCCGCGAGGCCATGGAAAACGACCTCAGCCTGCATCGCTTCTGGCCTGCGCTCTTCAAGTTCGCCCGCGACATACGCCAGCGGCTGGACCATGATGGGCTCGCGCCCGCGGCCGCTGTGGAATGCCTGGCCACGCTCAAATCCCTGGACGCGGTCCTTGGCATACTCGACGCTACGCACATGCCCTTGGCGCGGACTTCCTGGCCGACAGCCGCGTCCGAACTGGTCGCGCAGCGCGAACAGGCGCGCAAGGACAAAGCCTTCGACCGCGCCGACGCGCTGCGCCAGGAGCTGCTCACTGGGGGGTACCGCGTGGAGGATACAGCCGAAGGGCCGCGTTTGTATCCGGCATAGCAGGGGGGGAAACAATGGCGTGATGTAAGCCAGCTCTCCGCGTCGGTTTTCTTGCCCTGGTCATGTCTAGGATCATGCGGAACTCAGCGCATCCTGGGTCCTTGCAAGGCATGTGGCCTTACCTCAGTTTTATAGCTGCTTGATTATGCTCGAACATCGCCGCCGCTATTTCAGGGCTGCTCGGCCACTGCCCGCGCCGTTGTCCGGCGTGCGTCGCGTAAGCGTCCAGGCGTTCGGGATCGGGCTGCACTGCCTTGCCATTTTCCAGAAACAACAGACCGGCCATCTCCGTCGGCATACGCGTCACAAAGTCCTCGGCCTCGTCAAGGATCTTCCTAAGACGGGCGTAAAAGGCCTTGGGGTCGATTGGCGCCGCCGTCGGCACGCTCTGAAGCTCTTCGGTCCGGTAGTTGGACGTGCGCCTGATTTCGGCGATCAACCCTTCGGGCGTGAAGCCGGGCGCTTTTTCAACAGCCGCCCAGACCACCGCGCCTAGGGGCAGGATATGTTCGTGAATGGCCAAAAGATCGACGAGATCAGCCGGGCGCCGGCGTCCTACAGCCGCCATAAGCTTGTTGGTGGCAAGGTCCACGGGGTGGAGCACGTACCCAAAAAGCTCATCTTTCATTGTCGGAAAAAAACGAAAGTCGCTATCGACCAACCATTCGAGGCGGGTGCTCTCCCCGGCCTCGCGGACTTCCGCAGTATAGATCAGCGGTTCGCGCCGCAGCCAGATCACCTCGAGCTGCTCCGCTCGCAGAATGGCGCTGTCATTTTCAGCGGCGCGGCCGACCCGTTCTTCGCGGTCGTGAAAAATATCGATGTCGCCCGAAGAGCGTAAGGTATTGCGATGCAGGGGGGTGCTTCCCGCCACGTAGCTCTCGGTGTCGCGCTGCGCGGCAAGCAGGCGCAATATCTTCGACTGAAGCCTAGAGAGCGCCATGGCACGCCCTCTCAAGCTGTTCCGCCAGACGCCTAGCTGGCAAATTTCCTTCGGCCCGCAACTGCCGCGTGATGGCCAAGGCCTCTTCAGGAGTAGGATTCGCCAGCCGGCGCACATTCCAGAGCGCCCGCGTTCCAAAGTCCTGAAAAGCGCGGTTATAAAGGGCTGTGAACTCTTCAGTTTTTTTCAGCACGTCGCTCATAACGCCCCTATCATTGGCTGGTCTACAACCGGCAATCACGCTCGTCGGGCGCGTCTCGATCAATACGCCTCGTCGTTGGCGAGGTCTTTTTCTGAGAGTTTGAAGCTAAAAGTCTTGTAGACCCAAGTTTGGTACGCGATCACAATCGGCACGCAGGTCAGGGCCACGCCGAGCATTATTTTCAGGGTCAAGGGGCTCGAGGACGAATTGGCGATGGTCATAGACCAGGCCGGGTTCAAGCTCGAGGGCAGGAGCGCGGGATACAGGCCGATGATCCCGAAGAGCGCCACGCCCACGATGCCGATCGACGAACAGGTCCAGGCTGCCCAGAGTTTGTTCATGCCGAGGAAGATGCGCGTGAGTCCGAGCCCGAGCAGGGGCATGAGCACGAAGACCTTCAGGGGCGGGATGTTCTGGTAGTTGTCGTAGAGCTTGGTGGCGTAGGACGAGGCCACGAGATAGACCAGGGCCAAACACAGGACGTAGGGCCAGACCAGCAAGGCGGTGCGTACGGCGCGACTGTGTAGCTCGTCCTGCGTGCGGATGGCCAGCCAGAGCGCGCCGTGGTAGACGAAGAGTACGACGAAGAACAGGCCCCCGGTTAGGGCGTAAGGGTTGAGCAGGCTTAAAAAGCTGCCCTGGTTCACGCCCTGAGCGTCGAGAGGGATGCCCATGAAGATGTTGGAAAAGGCCACGCCCAGAAGCAGCGCGGGGAGAACGCTGCCCAGGAAGTGGCAGCGGTCCCAGATCCTGCGCCATTTGTCGCAGTCGATCTTGTTGCGAAACTCGAAGGTCACGCCCCGGAAGATCAGGGCAAAGAGCAGCAGCAGCAGCGCCAGGTAAAGGCTGCTGAACATGACCGCATAGGTTTTTGGGAACGCGGCGAAGGTCACGCCGCCCGCGGTGATGAGCCAGACCTCGTTGCCGTCCCAGAACGGTCCGGCAGCGTTGTACATCAAGCGTTTGTCTGTCTCGGTACGACCGAGAAAGGGCAGCAGGGTTCCGATGCCGAAATCAAAGCCGTCCAACATGAAATAGACGGCCCACAACACGCCCCAGATGACGAACCAGGTTGTCTCCAACATTGCAGTGTCCTCGCTTGCTTGTCTTTTGGTCGGGGGATTCTGTCGCCTCGTGCGCCGCGGCTAGGCCGGCGTCGGTCCCTTTTGGGCGTACTTCTTGAGCAGGTGGATGTCCACGGCGCCGAGGATTGCGTAGACGATGATAAAGAGGACCAGGGTCAAGGCCACCTGCATGGGGTCCACGGGCGATGCGGCGTCCTTGGTTTTCATCAGGCCGTAGACAATCCAGGGCTGCCGGCCCACTTCGGCCACGATCCAGCCTGTTTCAATCGCAAGATAGGGCAGCGGAATGGCGTAGACGAGGATTTTGAGCAGCAGTTTCTGGTTCTCGATTCCCTTGCGCAGGACAAATGCCGCGAAGGCTAGAATTGGGAACAGCGTACCCAAGGCAACCATGACGCGGAAGGACAGAAAGGTGAGCAGCACGGGCGGCCGTTCGTCCGCGGGAAAGTCTTTGAGGCCTTTTACTGTTGCGTTTGGGTCGTTGAAGGCCAAGAGGCTCAAGAGATTCGGGATGGCAAAGAGTTCAAGGGCATTACGCTCGTTCTTTTCGTCAGGAACGACGAGGAGATGCATGGGCGCGCCTTTTTGTGTCTGCCAGTGCGATTCCATGGCCGCGAGCTTGGCTGGCTGGACCTTGGCCACCTCGTTGCCGTGCAAGTGTCCAACCGCGGCCACGAGCAGCGAACAGACCAGGGCAAAGCCCACGCCAATGTTGAACGACTTCTTGAAGAAGTCCAGCTCGCGCGCTCGTAAGATATGCCAGGCCGAGACGCCCATGACGAAGAACCCAGCCAGAACCCAGGCGCCGAGCACGGTATGGAAATATTCATGCCAGGCAAAGCGTTGGGTGACAATAGCCATGAAGTCGTCCAACTCGGCGCGGCCGTTGCGGAGCACGTAGCCGACCGGATGCTGCATCCAGGCGTTGGCGACCAAAATCCAGAACGCCGAGATGTTCGAGGCCGCGGCCACGAGGATGATCGCCAGGCAATGCAGGCGTTTGGAAATCCGTTCCCAGCCGAAGACCCAGACCGCGACAAAGGTGGATTCCAGGAAAAAGGCGACCGTGGCTTCGATGGCCAGGAGCGCGCCGAAGATATCGCCTACGTAAGCGGAATAGCGCGACCAGTTGGTTCCGAACTGAAATTCGAGCGTGATGCCGGTCACGATGCCCAGGGCGAAGTTGATGAGGAACAGCTTGCCCCAGAATTTAGCCATGCGCTTGTAGTTTTCGTCGCCGGTGCGGACATATTTTGTTTCCATCACCGCGATGATCACGGACAAGCCCAAGGTCAACGGCACGAAGATGAAGTGAAACAAGGTGGCCACGGCGAATTGCAGCCGCGACAACAGGACGACATCCATAGTTACCCCCTTTTTCTGGTTTGGCCCCTGCCTGGTTTTCACCGTCCTAGCAGTAGCCTGACACCATGCCTGCGCGTGGCGCGCTCCTTTCTTCCGATTCCATCCTTACCTGCGAGCTCGGAATCTGTCAATGAAAATGAGACACCTTTTCTTCGTAATTAGTGTAGTTTTTCCTCCCTCTCAGGACGATTTATCCAG
>Ga0247841_10011646_pt1 | contig 11653 bp, 15 predicted proteins | sample LaCruzMarch2015__2_FD_192410 | JGI IMG/M metagenome (GOLD analysis project Ga0247841, IMG submission 192410) | Freshwater microbial communities from meromictic Lake La Cruz, Castile-La Mancha, Spain - LaCruzMarch2015_18m | ecosystem: Environmental > Aquatic > Freshwater > Lake | place: Spain...
ATGGTGCGCCCGGCAGGATTTGAACCTACGACTTCCAGGTCCGCAACCTGGCGTTCTATCCGGGCTGAACTACGGGCGCACGATCGAAAGAAAGAACAAAACGCTAATGCCTGAAGAAAGGCCGAGAAAGCGTAGCATTCACATTAGAAGGAAACAAACGTCTTTCGCGCTTTCCTGTGGCATCGACAAAGCTTTGACGTAGTGGGACGTCCCTCAAATTGAATGGCTGCGCTCCGCGCGACAAGTTATGGGACTTGCCCGAGGCGGAGCCGAAAGATCTGATTGGTTGATGCAAACTGCTGTCTTGTATCCAAAACTATCCTAAAATGGGCTGGTGAAAGAAGCATCCAGCAAAGGCGAATTACGGAAAAATAAGATTGATCGTAAATCATTTTCCCAAGTAAAAAGAGCACCAATTTATATTGTATTAGATAGTCTGAAATCAGCATTCAATGTGGGGTCAATTTTCCGGTTAGCTGATGCACTACTTATTACAAAGATATATATCTGTGGACAAACAATCGTCCCGCCGAATCACAAGCTTAAAACAACTTCGCGGGGCACCGAACGATGGGTTCCTTGGGAATATCGCAAATCAGCACAGGAAACGGTACAAGAACTCAAAGAAGCAGGCGTATTCATCCTGTGTGCCGAACTCACGGCAGAAAGCATTGATTACAAAAAAATCCGCCCTTCGTTCCCTGTTTGTCTCATTCTCGGACGAGAATATGACGGCGTGTCACCGGAAGTATTAGATTTAGCTGACTCTATCGTTTCTCTGCCCATTTATGGCATGACCAACTCGTTGAATGTTGCTTCAACAGCAAGCGTTCTACTCTACGAACTCTCACAAATAGCAAAGAAGCTTCCTGCTCGGGCATAATACCGGAAGAAGATTGTCTTTCTGAGATGTGATAACATACGGCTGATGGTCGAAGACACTCGTGAACCAATCCCGGAAAGCGCCAGAAGTCCTGTTTCTTATCTCACCATTGAACAGTTCAATGCTTTCATGGGCCAGCTCGTTGCCTTTCTGTTGGATGGACCCGATAAAGGAACGATCATCGCACACGCTCCTCTCGATTTTGCCTATCCTATGAAACCGAGAATCGCTGTCCATGAGCAGGTTGCGGCATCGGCATTCCATGATCGCCGCTATCAATTGCGGCAGATTCTTGATACTCCAACCATCGAAAAACAATAAGATCTGGGGTCCCGGCGCTTTTTTGCTACACTAGAGCCATACTCGTCACCCTTCGACTACGCTTAGGGTAACTTACCTTCCACTTCCATGAAAGTCACCCTCCTCCTCGGCAGCAAGACAGACATGGAATTCGCACTCAAGATCGCGGAGACGCTCAAAGAGTTCTCGATTGCAAATGAGATCGTGACCGCCTCGGCGCACAAAGTGCCCGAGAAGGTGGTGGAAGTCATCCAGAAGCTCAATGAAGATCCGCAACCGCAGGTCATCATTGCCGTGGCCGGTATGAGCAACGGACTCGCCGGAGTCGCCGCCGCAAGCTCTGTGCACCCCGTGCTCACCTGCCCCCCCGCCAAGTCGCTGGAGGAGTATCAGGTGGATCTGAACTCAAGCCTTCGCATGCCCTCGGACGTGCCGGTGATGACCGTGCTCCACCCCAAGAATGCCGCTCTGGCGGCCGTGCGGATACTTGCGGAGACGGATCCGGAATTGAAAAAGAAAGTCGCCGCGCGCATTGAGAAGATCAAAGCGGAGTACTAGGGATTGGAGTACTGGGGATTGGAGTACTTGAATACTGGATATGGGAATACTGGGGATTGGAATACTCGAATACTGGGAGGTGTACGGTTGTTTTGTTGTATGGGAAAGCTCTCCATTGCAATATTCCCTTTCTATGGATTCATACAAGGATCTTCAGGCATGGAAAGTCGGGCTCTCGCTCGTAAAGGAAATGTATGGCCTCACCAAAAAACTCCCGAAAGAAGAACTCTTCGGACTCGTCAGTCAAATGCGACGATGCTCCGTGAGTGTTCTCGCAAACATTGCCGAAGGTTTTGGGCGTTTCACGTTTGCCGACAAAGCGAACAAATACACCATTGCCCGTGGGGAATGCACGGAAGCCGAAGCTCTGATCCTGATTATCCTAGAGCTCAGTATGGTGAAAGCGGAAGAAACGAAATCCATTCTTTCCCTGATCGACCGTGAAGGGAAATTACTCTCCGGTCTCATCGCCTCCTGTCGCCAACATCAATAGTTTCATTCCCGTTCCCTAGTATTCTAGTATTCCAGTATTCTATTATTCTCGTATTCCACTATTCCAGTACTCTCCCCTTCGATCATGGTCCTCACCCTCCCTGCCCTGCAGGAAAAATTGAAGACATGGAAAGGCTGCCCACTGCACGAAACGGCTAACCCCGTACTGGGCGAAGGCAATCCACAGGCAAAGATCATGTTCATCGGCGAGGCGCCGGGCGAGCAGGAAGACCGCCTCGGCCGCCCCTTCGTGGGGCCCGCCGGCAAGTTTCTGGATGAGCTTTTGGAGAGCATCGGACTTAAACGGGCGGACGTGTACATCTCAAACGTCGTAAAGTACCGGCCACCGGCGAATCGCGACCCGACGGACGAGGAGAAGGCGCAGTGTATGCCATGGTTGAAACTGGAAATTTCTCTCATCCGGCCGTCCGTCATCGTGCCGCTGGGCCGCCACGCACTGGGGCACTTCTTCCCCAAACTCAGCATCACCGCCGCGCACGGCAAACCGCAGAAGCTGACTGATACCATCACGGTCTTCCCCATTTACCATCCCGCCGCCGCACTCCACAACGGCAACTTGCGCCAATCCCTCTACGATGATTTCAAGGCCCTCGCATACTTCCTCCAAACCGCACCCACGAAGGAGTGCGACTCTTCTGCGCATTCCCTACCCCCTACACCCTAACCCTAATCCCTACCCGTGACTTCCCTCCTCTTCGGTCTCTCGCTGGCGTCCCTGCTCTCGATCACCTCCCTCGTGATCATCCTGCTGCGCGTGAGTCCGCTCACGGCGCCCACGCAGGCGATCCCCGCATTCTTCCTGAGTCTTTTTCTCTCCGTCGGCACGGTCGGATCGCTGCTCTTTCTCGCACTCTGGAAATGGCTGCCCACACACAGCTGGGATGCCGGCAAGGTCATGAGCATCGCACTGCGGCAGGGAATTTTTCTGGCTCTGGCCGTGGTCATTCTCGTACTCTTCCACCTGTGGGAGCTTCTGACGTGGTGGATCGCGATCCTGATCTTCCTCGTCTTTGGATTGATCGAATTGGCGCTGGATCAGTAAGGAACGAATTGGCGATTGTATGATTGGCGATTGGCGATTGTTTCCGCTTTAAGATGCAGTATCGCCAATAGACAAATCGCCAATTGGCAATTCATAGGATCACCGATGTTCCTCAGTTCCCTCACGAGGTACACTGTGTCCGACTATGACCGATCCACATTCCAACTGGGAATCCTTCGATGCGCGCATCCGTTCCGCCAAGACGGCGGATGAACTTGCGGCAATCGAGCAGGAATTGTTCGGACGCAAGGCCGGCGCCATGACCCTCGCACTCAAGTCGCTGCATGATGTTCCCGATGCCGAACGTAAGGCGGCAGCCGCCACACTCAATACATGGAAACGTACGTTTGATGAACTCATTCAGCTGCGCAGAAAAGAGCTCGCCAGTCCGTCGGATGAAACGCTCAAGTCCGCCGATCGCGTTGATGTGACGCTGGAACTGCCGCAGCGTGAGCGCGGGCATCTGCACCTGATTCCGGAATTCATCCGCGAGGTCGAAGAAGTCTTCGGCCGGCTGGGATTCGACGTGGCGGCGGGCCCCGAGGTCGAGACGGAGGAATTCAACTTCAATCTGCTCAATATCCCGCGCGATCATCCTGCAAGAGACGCGCAGGATACCTTCTGGCTCAAGACCAGCAAAAAAGACATGACCGCTACTTCTCTCCCCCTGCAGGGGGAGAGACTGAGTGAGGGGAACGTGGGCGGAAGAAAAGGATTGCACGATCGAGACCGAAAAAATCCGGAGGACCGCCTGCTCCTGCGCACGCAGACCTCCCCGATGCAGATCCGCTACATGCAGAGTCACAAGCCGCCGCTGCGCGTGATCGCGCCGGGCAAGGTCTACCGCAAAGATTCCGACGCCACGCACTCGCCCATGTTCCATCAGTTCGAGGGGCTGATGATCGGCGAGGATGTGACGCTGGCGAATATGAAAGCGGTCATGATCGAAGCGATCCGCACGCTCGTGTCACCCACGGCGGAGTTCCGCTTCCGTACGGGCTTCTTCCCGTTCGTCGAACCGGGTCTGGAGGTGGACATGCGCTGGCAGGGCGATGATGCCGCCAGCCGTGAAGGCAAGTGGCTGGAGGTCGTGGGCTGCGGCATGGTGCATCCGAACGTGCTCAAAAACTGCGGCATTGATCCCAAAAAGTTTCAGGGCTTCGCCTTCGGCTTCGGAGTTGAACGCATGATCATGATCAAACATCAAATACCGGACCTGCGGGCATTCTTTCAGGGGGATCTGAGATTCTTACGGCAATTTTAATAAACCGGCGAAATGGCGGATGGCTCTGACGGAATATGGGCTGAAGTCACTCTCTGCCATACGTATGACAACCCTCTCCCCGAAACGGAGAGAGGGTAATTCCTACCGGACATATTTCCACCCTGATCCGGCACAATCGGGACAGGTGTCCCACTTTTTCGTTCCATCTCGTTGTTCCACTTTGCGCTGGCCTCGGCCATTGCAGTCGGGACAACGAATCTGGCGCGGATTGGGGTTGCGATCCGGTGGGAGCGATTTCGTTGCCATAGGCATTCCCTCCTTTCCTTGGAAAAAAAGAATGACTGTTGGCTTTGATATTTTAGATCATAAAGCAATTATGTCAATTCATGTGGAACGGGCTGAAATTGGTGTTTCGATCATAATAATCCTCCTTTTCCGCTTTCTTAAGGAAGGCAACGATCTTATAGGTGATTGGTGTTGCGAGGACCTCGATACCCACTTTGAAGACGAAATTCGCGGCAATCAGGCTCGCGGCAATCGCCCACGGAAAGACACCGAATACGCACGCCAGCGTGATGAAAATGACCGTATCCAGCCCCTCGCCCACGAGCGTCGAGCCGATCGTGCGCATCCAGAGGTGGCGGCCCGCCATCCACACTTTCATCTTTGCAAGGACAAACGAATTACTGAATTCGCCGAAGAGATACGCGAGCAGACTGGCTGCGACGATTCCGCCGGAGCTCACACTCCCGAGAATCGCGCCGTACGCACTGTCACCCGCATAGCCGAGCCACGCTTCTTCGCCGGGCAGAATCTGGATGAGCCACATGCTCGCGCTCATCAGGAGCGCCGCGGCAAACCCGCTCCAGATCACCCGTCGCGAACGACCAAAGCCGTAGACCTCGGTCAAGATGTCGCCGAAGATGTAACTCAACGGAAAGAGAAGCGTGCCAGCGTCAAAAGAAAGCCGCAGTCCCAGAATGGAAAACCCCGCATCCACGATCTTGGCCGAAGAAGCGACATTGCTGATGAGCAGCACCGCGACAAAGGCGGCCATGACGAAGTCGAAGTAGCGGTAGGGGCGCATGGGTTCAGTGTAATGATTGACCGCAGGTTTGTGGATAGATAACTGTAGGCAGGAATTGGCGATTGTCTGATTGACGATTAGCGATATTCAAAATAAGTAATAAAAAATGAGAAAGAAATATCGCCAATCACTCCATTAGCTTTTCCAGTTCTCAGGATCTCTTATGAACTGTCTTGCCGTCTCAATGTGCTCTTCTGATAGCCTGCCCTGCGCACTCGCAACATCGAGCAGCACGGTAAATGTGGAGAGCGGATGCAGGTACACCTGCGCGATCTGGGCCTTTTCGATACCGGTAAGGAGCTCGTAACTGAAGATTGCCACGACATCCGAAACCGTCGCTTTGCCCTCTTCACGCAGCGCCTCGACCGAGGTGATGGCGCTGCCGCCGGTCGAGAGCAGATCCTCAATGAGCACGACGTGCTTCCCTTGCTTCAGATCCCCTTCGATCAGCTTCTTCGTGCCGTGATCCTTGGCCTTGGAACGGACGTAAATGAACGGAAGATTGAGCCGGTCCGCCACTAGCGCCGCCCAACCGATGGCCGCCGTGGCCGTGCCCGCAATGACATCCGGCGGAACGGAGAGGGACTTCACGCGCGAAACGAAGGCATCCACGATGAACTTGCGCGCATCGGGATGGCTAAAAAGCATGCGATTATCGCAGTACACCGGTGATTTGATGCCGCTGACCCAGGTGAAAGGCGGATCCACCGAGAGTTTGACGGCACCGATATTGAGCAGCAGTTCCGCGATGCGTTGTCCGTGAGGCACGAGGGAGAGGGGAAGTGTATTCTGACGCTAACATGTTCGGGGCTCAGTCTCAATTCCCATGATCACAGAAGATACGCACCATCGGCTGGAGATGCTTCGCGATGCCTTCCTCGCGGAGAACATGAAGCTCAACCTCTCGGCCTTCCGCACACCCGAAACCTGCTGGACGGGAAATATTCTGGATTCACTGGCGGCACTGGAAACAGAACCGCTCCGGAGTTTTTCACACAACCCTACCCCCTACCCCCTACCCCCTCATCCTAGATTTCTCGACCTCGGCACCGGAGGCGGCTTTCCGCTGCTACCACTCGCTCTCTGCCTGCCGCAGTGCACATTCGTCGGACTCGATTCCGTGCTGAAAAAAATCACGGCGGTCCAGCGCATCATCACTGCACTGCAGATTCCGAATGTCACTCTGCTCTGCGGCCGGTCGGAGGAACTGGCACGGGAGAATACGCACCGCGAACAGTACGACATCGTGCTCGTGCGGGCGCTGGCGGAACTCAATGTCATCCTCGAATTCGCCGCGCCCTTCCTCAAGGTCGGCGGACACCTTCTCTGCTGGAAGAGCCTCACCATCGAACAGGAACTCAAGGATTCTCTTCTCGCCCGATCGGAGCTCTCGTGTCAGATGGAAAAACCCTACGAGTACGACCTCGGTGGAAATTGGGGCAAGCGGCAGATCCTGATCTTCAGAAAGCGTGCGAAAACCAGCACGAAGTATCCGCGGGAAGTCGGCGAACCCAAGAAAAATCCCCTTCTCTAACGCGCTTTATCCTTCGCCTTCAGCCTCGGCGGGAACACGCCTCGCGAGAGCCTGTTGGTATTTTTGGCGCGCCTCCTCAGAAGACAGCTCCGAATAGAGATCTTCCGGTGGGACTCCAAGGCCGCCATGCAGAGCGGCAGCTTCAACTCCCTTGTTGTCGGACTCCTGACCGTTATTGCGATCGAAGAGACAGAGCGGGACGCCAAGACCATCAAAGTGTTTTGCCATGGGCAAACTGTAAATCATGCGAGGGACGAGTCAATCAAAGAACTCGGGAAATGCGAGGAGTACACTTGTGAACGGGAAACCTCGTAATCGTCGATTTCCTCTGTTTCTTCTGCTTCCTCTGTTTCCTCTCATATGCCCAAGCCCTACACCCCCAACGACGCATGGAGCCGCAAGGCGGCCAAAGAAGGCTTTCGGGCCCGTTCCGTCTACAAGCTGATGGAACTCGACGAGCGGTTTCACCTGCTCAAACCCGGACAGACGGTGCTGGATCTTGCAGCCGCACCGGGCAGCTGGTTGCAGTACGCGAGCAAACGCATCGGCCCCAAGGGGCTCGCCATCGGATTTGACCTGAAACCCATCGCTCCCATTGCGGATAACGTGCGGACGTTCGAGCAGGACGTGATGCATCCGGAACAATTGGATTCACTGCTCGAGGCGGAGCACCTGCCCAAGATCAACCTCGTACTCTCGGATATCGCTCCTTCCACGAGCGGCATCCGTGATGTCGACCAGTGGAGATCGATCGAGCTCAATCAGGCCGTGCTCGCGATTGCGGAGCGGTGGCTCGCACCCGGCGGCGCCTGCGTGCTCAAAGTATTCCGCGGCGCGGATTTCGACGCCTTTCTGCGCGAGGTGAAACTGCAGTGGAAGGACGTGCGCATCGCAACCCCGCGGGCCAGCCGTGATCGCAGCAAAGAGGTGTACTTGGTCATGAGAAAAGCATGATTGAAAACTACGAACGTTGTTCAATGGTTACATTGCTAAATTGTTTTGCATATCCTCCAGAACGATTACTCAGCAGGAATGTAACAATGTAACAATTTAACCATGTCACCATTACTCCAGAGTTCTTTTCATTCGAGTCATCAACAATAGCAGCTATACTTCCATCCATGATCGTCCTTAAAGACGTAACCAAAATCTTCGGGAAGAAAATCGTCCTCGATCACGTGTCGCTCACGATCAATCCGGGGGAATTCGTGTGCATCGTCGGGCCCAGCGGCGCTGGAAAATCCACCCTTTTGAAATTGCTCATCGGTGCGGAGCGGGTGACGGATGGAGGGATCGAAGTGGATGGCGTCAACCTCAAAGTCGTTCCCCCGCCGGTGCTCCAGCTCTATCGCCGCAGGATCGGCTTCGTCTTTCAGGATGAGCGCCTGATCCCCCATCGCACGGTTGCTGAAAACTGCGCGTTCCCGCTCGAGGCGAGCGGCTGGAGCGACGACGCCATTCGTCAGCGCGTGAAAGAAGTCCTGCACATTCTGGGGCTTTCCTCACTCGCTTCGGCCCTCCCTCTGGATCTCTCGGGTGGCGAGCAGTCGCGCGTGGCGATCGCCCGGGCCATCATCCACGAGCCACGGATTCTGCTCGCCGATGAACCGACGGGCAATTTGGACCCGCGGCAATCCATGGAAATTCTGCGGCTCTTCACACAGATTCATGAAGCCGGAACAACCGTCATCCTCGCCACGCATGACAGCGGTCTCGTGGAGGCGCCGCAGACGCGCGTCGTGCATCTGAACAATGGAAAAATCGTGCAGGATGCGAAAGGCGGTTACCCCGGATCCGTGCAGTCAGAGCCCGCCCGACACGAGATCCTCGAGAGAGAACCCGTAACGATCCCGTCGGGCGAATTTGCGCCCGAGAAGCGAAAAATCAAAATCACCGCAATTCACTCGTAACTTCTGCGCTGCTGCGATTTGTGAAATTCACGTTTCGTATGCAGGTTTGTTCAAACTCTGAAAGAAACGCCGCTTGTTTCCCGTTGATTAATTTTGTACAGTTTGTTTGTATTTCCTGCTTTCGCACTGCTCGCTTGATTTTGCATCCCACCACTCCATCCGGCACGAGCGAAACGCGATTGCAGCGACAAGACGCTGAAAAAGTAGCCACATTCCTCACATGGGTGGAGGAAGCTTATGGCAAGCCGGTACGTGATCTCTGTGATGCATGCATTGCAGAGCTTCCATCGGATGCAGCGTTCGACACCGAACAAGTCCTGGGCGAGTGCGTTTCCGAGTACAGCGCGCCATTGGTTGCTACGGTTGAACGCATGGCCTCGGTGAGTTCAACAACAAAACATTTGCTGTGGGATCCTGAACCAACCGGCGCTGCTGAATGATAAATTTTTAGTTCTGCGTCTGTTCCTGACTGCCGAACAGATGTATGAGCCGATGCCGCTTGCTTTGCCTCGCTTGTACATCCAATTGTTTTTTTAACTCACAGCCAATTTCAAAAAGTGCTTGGGCGAACTCCGGAGATTCCGCGAGATTATCAATGGCCTTTTGTACTTCCGCCTCCAGCCCTCCTTCTTCAAAAGAATCAGATGACATAGAAAAATGTTATTGCCCCGAAATTTCGGGTACCGGTTTCGTTTTCATTTTATCCGGTTCACTGATCTGCCCTACCGGAATAAACCGCACCAGACCGACGATCAGCAGAACAAACGCAACCATCTCGGGCAGGAGCGCACCGAACGTCATCTGTCCGCGCACAAGCGTGATCACATCGACGAGGAAGAAGCAGAAATAGGCCACAAGAAGTACGATGGTCATGGCACGGAACCCAATGGGCCGCAGAAGAGCGAGAAGAGCAATCACCGCAAGGAGCAGAAACGCCGCCGCGCGGCTGAGGGCAAGATACGCATGCATGCCATCGAGGAGCGGCAAACCGTAGAGGCGTTCGACGAGAGCGGGCGCGAATGCAAAGAGATTCGCCCATGTCAGATTGAGGACGAACGCGATGGCAAGGATGACGCGGAGGGTGCGGGTGTGCGGCATGACAACAGAATACACGGAACGAACTGTTACATGGTTACATGGTTCAATGGTTCGCAAGCGCGTTCGGAGATTGTTCAAATCCGATTCAAACAACGAAATCACCAATTCTTGAAACAATTTATCCATGGAACAATGTAACCATGCGACAATGAGGTAACATTTCCGCTATCCTGCCTCTGCAATGACCACCTACAAAGACGCCGGCGTCGACATCCGCGAAGGAGACCGCGCCTCCGCACTCGCCTACGCGCACGCCACCTCTACGTTTGCCTCGCGCAAAAAGATGATCGGCGCGCCTGTGGAAGAGAAAGACGGATACGGCGGCTTTCTGGACATGGGCGATCACTACCTCGTGATCAGTGATGATTCGACGGGATCGAAAATTGATCTCGCCTTTGATGTGGGCAAATTCGACACGCTGGGCTTTGACCTCGCCGCCATGGTTGCGGATGATGCCGTGTGCACCGGTGCGGAATCCCTTGCCATCAGCAATACCATCGACGTGCCCAGGATCGATGCTGCGATCATTGATCAACTGATGGGCGGGTTCGCCAAGGCGTGTTCTGAACAGAAAATCGTCGTGCCGGCCGGCGAGATCGCCGAGGTACCCGGAGCCGTTGCCCGGGGAGTCTGGAGCGCGACCGTGGTGGGCATCGTCGCAAAAGATCGCGTCCTCAAGCCCGAAACGATCAAGCCGGGTGATGCCATCATCGCGCTCAAAGATAACGTGGCACGCTCAAACGGATTCTCGCTCCTCCGCAAAATTCTCTCCGATGCACATGGCAGGGAGTGGTTCAGGAAAGAATGGAAAAACGGAACGACGTGGGGGGAAATTCTGCTCACACCCAGCATCATCTACTCCGCCGCGATCCTCGCACTGATCGGACGCTTCGGGGAACCGGTACACGTTCCCGTGAAAGGCATTTCGCACATCACGGGCGGAGGCATCCCCAGTAAGCTCAAGCGAGTGCTCAAGAAGTCGGGCTTCGGCGCGGAACTGACGGATCTCTGGGCACCGCATCAGGCACTATTGGATATCATCAAGTTGGGCTCTGTCCCAACGGAAGAGGCCTACCGCACATGGCACATGGGCAGCGGCATGCTTTTGATTGTGGAAGAGAAGCACGCAGACAAAGCGATTCAGCTGCTCACGCAGAACGGAGTAAAGGCGAAGAGAGCGGGAACCGTGACGAAAGAACCCACGATCGAACTGAAGGCATTTGACGGGAAGGCGCTCTCCTTCGCGGCAAAATAACAGTCGTTGTTCTCGTGCTCCGACGGAGCGTACGCTCGTCTCAATGGAGAAACCTGATTTGCCTTCTTCTCCTGACCCGGACGTCACTCCTCTCCCTCTTGCCAAGCCGCACGTCGGCACCTTCCGCAAATGTGTGCGGATCGCTGTCGCTTCTTTGGGATTCTTTGCCGCCGACACCTACCGCGTGGCCCATCCGATCGATCAACCTGCCCGGCTTTCTCGACAAAACTCCCCATCAGCCTCCGCCG
>Ga0247841_10011647_pt1 | contig 11652 bp, 10 predicted proteins | sample LaCruzMarch2015__2_FD_192410 | JGI IMG/M metagenome (GOLD analysis project Ga0247841, IMG submission 192410) | Freshwater microbial communities from meromictic Lake La Cruz, Castile-La Mancha, Spain - LaCruzMarch2015_18m | ecosystem: Environmental > Aquatic > Freshwater > Lake | place: Spain...
TAATGCCATCAGATGTTTTAGGCGCTGTTTACGAAAATTATTTGTCTCATCGATTATCAAAGTCAAAAAAGGGGACAACTGTTGCCAAAGACGCGGGTAAAAGAAAAGAGCAGGGAATTTATTATACTCCAAGCTACATTGTAGATTACATTGTTGAGAATGCATTAAGTCCAGTTTTAGATAAATGTAAAAGCGTTTTAGATGTCAAAAAAATAAAAGTTTTAGATCCAGCTTGCGGTTCGGGTTCGTTTTTAATTAAAGCAGTTGACATTATAGCTGAGAAATATAAAAAATTTGGATACAATGATGAAAAATTGCTAAAACGCCAAATTATTGACGAAAATATCTATGGAGTTGATTTGGACCCTCAAGCTGTTGAAATAACAAGATTGAACTTACTTATTAGCGCCTTGTCGGAAAGGACAAAATTTTCTCCCCTAAAAAACATCAGAAATGGGAATTCATTAACTTTTGATTGGAAGGGAGAATTTCCAGAAGTTTTCGCCCAAGGCGGTTTTGATTGCATAATCGGCAATCCGCCGTACATAAAAGAGTTTGTCAGTAAGGATGCTTTTGACGAACTGCACAATAGCCCATATTATCAGGGGAAAATGGATATTTGGACGATGTTTGCGTGTATATCAATTGATTTGCTGAAAAAGAATGGCCTTCTGGGCTTTATAGCTCCAAATAACTGGGTAACCAATGCAGGAGCAAGTATCTTCCGAGATAAGATTTTAAAAGATGGAGAATTAAAAACCTTTATTGATTTTGGCGACTATAAGGTTTTTGAGCAGGCAGGAATACAAACGATGATTTTTGTTTTTGAAAGGAAAGAACCTAGTAAAAAATATTCGGTTAATTATTTAAAAATTACCGATAAAGATATCGCAGAGGATAAATTAATAGTCGATATTCTTGGTAAAAAAGGAAAAATAAATATCGATCCAGAAAAATTGATTGGTAAAAATATAACCTTTTCTACGACGGAATATGGTTCTATTTTCGACAAAATAAAAATCAGAAAAAATTTTGAATTTACTGCCAAGGAAGTGGGGCAGGGTATAGTGGCTCCACAGGAGTCAGTTATAAAATCACATCTTTCTGTGATGTCTGGTATATCCATAGGGGAAGGTATTTTTGTCTTAAGCGACAAAGATATTGATAAACTTGGTCTGTCGCAAAATGATAAAAAAATTTTAAGACCCTTTTATACATCTGAGCAGATAAATAAATATTACGTTCAGCCAGGTAATAAATATTGGATAATTTATACAACAAGTAAACTATCAAAAGAGATTGATAAATATCCTAAAATAAAACAACACCTAGAAAAATTTAAGGATGTCATTACTTCGTCATTCGGACCGTTCGGCTTGCATAGGGCTAGAGAGGAAAAGTTCTTTATCGGGCCAAGCATTTTTTCAATTAGAAAAACGGACATGCCCAGGTTTTCTTATGTCAATTTTCCTTGTTATGTTTCACAAACGTATTTTATTATAAATACTAGCCGATGTAATTTAAAATATTTGAGTGGTCTTTTAAATTCTAAGCTCGTTAATTTTTGGTTGCATGGTCAAGGGAAATTACAGGGCGACATGTTGCAGATAGATAAGGAACCATTGTTGAATATTCCAATTTACGTTGGAGACAAAAGTCAGCAAAAGCAAATTATAATTTTGGTTGATAAAATGCTTGAGTTGAATAAGGAACTCCAAAAAGTTACTGAAAATTCGGACAAATGGAACTCAGTAAAAGCTGAAATTGAAAAAACCGATAAAAAAATCGACCAAGAGGTTTATAAATTATACGACCTCACGGAAGACGAAATAAAAATCGTGGAGAAATCGATAAAAAATTAATTAAGAAATAAAAATTATGAATATAGAATCTGAAGACAATACATTTAAAAATTTAATGGAATATGCGCGGGCGATGCATAAAAGATATTTTCACGCACTTTCAGCTTTTTATGTGTACGAAGGTCTCAGCGAGGCAACAGCGCCAAATATTGTGGGGCAGGTTTTGGCTGAAAACAACACAAAGGTCATAAGTAATTTCATAAATTTTTTTATGCCAACCAAAGAAGCTTTAAGGGTCTATTTTCTTTTAGAGCTCGCTAAAATGCTTGACTCTTCAGAAAGTGCTTTACATATAAATAAAATTTTGACCATAACGGAAGGTAATTTAAAAAATCTTACTGTCGATGCGTTCAAGGAATATAATCAAGGGCGTGTTTTTATTGAAGAATTGGCCGCCGAATATAGGAGTTTAGATTATAAAGAGGTATCTTTATTACGAGATATGATAGACAAAAATAAAGTTCTTATTGAAAGATTAAAAATTTATCGCGATAAATGGCTGGCTCACGACGATATTAAAAAACCAGAACCTCCATTAATCAGCAGGGGAGACGTAGGTACTTTATTTGGAGTCCTGGAAAAGATACTGAACTTTATAACCGGAAAATTAAATAGTGAGTCATGGGCTTATTCTCGCGTTGAAGATGAATCCAAACACCACACTAGGTTAGTAATAGATTATTTAAGGAGGTTTGAACCGTATCGTTTAGCGGAGATCCAAAAAGAATTTGACGAAGATATGAGACTGTATGGTTCGGAAAATAAAAATTAGTCATCTTAACATATGTTAAGATAAAAATAATATGAAAGGAATAATTTATATAATGACAACAGCTGTTTCTGGTTTGATAAAAATAGGACAAACCAGCAATAGTAATTACCAAGAACGAATGAGAAATCTTGAAGCAAACGGTTATTATAATGTCGCTGGTCTGAAAAGATTTTTTGCAATTGAGCTTGAAGATTACGCGGAAAAAGAAGCTCTATTGCATGATATTTTTAACAAACATCGAGTTGGCGAGAGCGAACTATTCGCACTTGATCAAGAATTGATACGTCAGCTTTTGCTTTCATTTAAGGGTAAAATTATTTATCCTGAAAATATTGACCAAGAGAAAGAATTTGACGAGGTATCAGAAGTTAGAAAACAGAGCAGGTTATTTAATTTTTATAAAAAAGGATTGAAAAATGGGGATATGATTGTTTTTAAGGATGACGAAGGAATAACGGCAAAAATCGTTGGCGAGCGTGAAGTTGAATATGAAGGTCAGATTTGGAAATTATCGCCACTTGCATACAAGCTTTACGAACAACGAGGCGAACTAAATAATAGCGGTGCTTATGCGGGCGCAGATTACTTTAAATATAAAGGCAAAATATTAAGAGCTTTGCCGGATATTTTAAATTAAAAAATAGTTTTATGAATGGGCAAGATAAAAATAACCAAATCATTATTTATAACACCGAAGACGGCGAAACCAAGATTGAAGTAAAGATGAAAGACGAGACTGTTTGGCTTTCGCAAAAGCAAATGGCCGAGCTTTTTGATAAAGACAGAAAAACCATCACAGAACACATCCAAAATGTCTTTAAAGAGGGGGAGTTAGCGGAAAATTCAGTATGTCGGAAATTCCAGCATACTGCCGAAGACGGAAAAAAATATGATGTAAACTTCTATAATTTAGATGTTATTATTTCCGTGGGCTATAGGGTTAATTCTCTTAGAGGCACGCAATTCAGAATTTGGGCTACGCAGAAATTAAAAGAATATATTATCAAAGGTTTTGTTATGGATGATGAACGACTGGCGGAAGGCAAAGTGAAAAAGACATATTTTGAAGAATGGGAAGAGAGAATCAGAAAAATCAGGACTTCCGAAGCCAATTTTTATCAAAAAGTCCGCGATGTTTTTGCCACTAGCGCCGATTATAATTCCAAAACAGATTATGCTAAATTATTTTATTCTGCAGTGCAAAACAAATTTCATTATGCGATTACGGGTTTGACCGCGGCAGAAATTATTTCCGCGAGAATCGACAGCCAAAAAGAAAATATGGGGCTTACAAACTGGAAAGGCGAAATTATCACCCGGGAGCAGGCGCAAATCGCCAAAAATTATTTGGAGGAATTGGAGTTAAAAAGATTAAATTTGTTAGTGGAACAGTTTTTGTCTTTTGCCGAATTGCAAAGCGTGGAGCAAAGAGTAATGTATATGAAGGACTGGGTTCAAAAATTAGACAATTTTTTGGTTTTAAACGAGAAAGAAATCTTGCAAAGCGCTGGTGATGTTTCGCATTTGGAAATGGAGAAAAAAGTTAGAGAAGAGTTAGAAAAATATAATCAAAAAAGATTAAAAGATAAAAACTAAAACAAAATTATGAAAATTGAATTTACGAAGGAGCAATTTGAGGAGTTGCTGAAAGTTGTGTGTCTTGGTAATTGGATGGCAAATGCTTTTCATGATGGGAGCAAAGAGGATCCGATGGATAAAAAAATCGAAAAAATTGAGGATTATGTTTTTTCTTTCGCAAAAGAAGCCGGATTTAGCGAGTACGTTGATTATGACGATGAATTTAAAAAATATTTTCCGACAAATGAAATGGATGAATTGTGTCAAACGTATATAAAGGATTATGACGAGGAATGTTTTTGGGATGAATTATTCCATAGGATGGCGGATAGGGATTTTGATCGGGCATATTCTTTCGAAGAGATATCCAAAATGGAAATGAAGGAACGATTTGAAAAGGAAGAACCGTTTAATAAAAAATGGGGCGATGAACTTTACGAACACGGGATAGATAGATTAGAAGTTAAAAATTAATTGAGAAATAAAAATTGTGGAAGGTAAAAAATGATGGATAATAAAAAAACACTCCGCCCTTTCGGGCGGAGGAGTGAATACAATCCTATTATCCTATAGGAGAGGGTAGCTTTCGCTACAATTTAAGTATAGCACGCGCCAATATTAAAAGTCAATTAACCTGTGGATAAGTCAAATTAATTATGAGTCAAGAGAATATACGTAATTTTTCAATAATTGCCCACATAGACCACGGAAAGTCCACATTGGCGGACAGGCTTTTGGAAATGACCGGAACCATAGACCCTAAAAAAATGATGCCTCAATTTTTGGATTCTATGGATTTAGAAAGAGAAAAGGGAATTACCATAAAATTGAAGGCCATTAGAATGAATTACAACTTTGAAGGAAAGGATTATATTTTAAATTTGGTTGACACACCGGGCCACGTTGATTTTTCTTATGAGGTTTCTAGGTCAATGGAGGCCGTTGAGGGCGCAGTTTTGCTGGTTGATGCAACTCAGGGAATTCAGGCGCAAACGCTGGCTAACTTAGAACTGGCAAAACAACAGGGTTTAAAAATTATTCCGGTTATAAACAAAATTGATTCGCCAATTGCCAAAGTTGAGGAATCGGTTGAGGAATTGGCAGTGCTTTTAGATATTTTGCCAGAGGAAATTATAAAAATTTCTGCTAAAGATGGAACGAACGTAGAGCAGGTTTTAGAAACTATTATTAAAGAAGTTCCTGCGCCCGCCGAGACAACACCCGGTGTTACGGGTGTTTTTCGCGCTCTCATTTTCGATTCGGAATATGATTCTTTCAAAGGGGTCATTGCTTTTGTGCGCGTTATTGACGGAGAAATTTCTAATGGAGAAAAAATTGAGCTTATGGCAACTAAAACTCCGGCCGAAGTAAAAGAGCTTGGTTATTTGAATCCTCTGTTTTCAGCAAAAGAAAAGATTTTTGCCGGAGACATTGGATATATTGCAACCGGAATTAAGGAGCCCGGAAAAGTTACAGCCGGAGATACAATTATTAAACTGCAAAATATAAATACAAAAGGAAGTGTTCAGCCCTTACCTGGTTATCAAGAACCAAAGCCAATGGTTTTTGCCAGTTTGTATCCTGAAAATCCTGACGATTTTGATGTTTTGAAGGTTGCTTTATCTAAATTAAAGTTAAGCGACCCGGCGCTTATTTTTGAGCAGGAGATGAAGGAGGCCTTGGGCAGGGGATTTAACTGCGGATTTTTAGGAACCCTGCACATAGAAATTATTTCGGAAAGATTGCAGAGAGAGTTTGGGTTGACTTTAGTTATTTCAACGCCATCGGTTGTTTATAAGGTGTTCGACCAGAAGGGAAAAGAAATTTTTATATATTCTGCGTCCGATTGGCCCGACCAGTCTAAAATAAAAGGCACCGAAGAACCGTGGGTGTCTTTAGAGGTTATTGCTCCGTCAGCTCAGATGGGAAAATTAATGGACATTTTAAAGAGTCTAAAAGGCAAATATATAGAAACAAATTATTTAACTCCAGAAAGGGCAATTATAATTTTTGAGACCCCCTTAAGGGGAATTATTGCCAATCTTTACGAAAAAATAAAAACAGCCAGCCAAGGGTATGCCTCAATGAATTATAAGATCATCGGGTACAGGCCGGCAAAATTGGTAAAAATGGATATATTGGTTGCCGGGCAGAAAGAAGAAGCGCTTTCAAAAATTGTTGCAGAAGATGAGGCCTATTATGAAGGAAAAAAAGTTGTTGAAAAGCTAAAAGATGTTTTGCCTCCCCAGATGTTTTCTGTTGCTTTGCAGGCAGCCATTGGCGGGAAAATTATTGCCCGGGAAACAATTAAGGCTTACATGAAAGACGTTGCAGGATATCTTTATGGCGGAGACATAACAAGAAAAAATAAGCTTCGCGAAAAGCAGAAAAAAGGAAAAAAGCTTATGAAACAGAAGGGCAGGGTTAATATTCCCTCTAAGGCGTTTTTGGAGGTTTTTAGAGCATAGGATAGGCGGGGAGGGCTTACCTCTTGACGTATTGCCTTGTATCTGATATAGTATATATTATATTTAGTTCTTTGACATTGTAGGATTTGATCACAGCTTCTAGAAAATTTACTAAAAAAGGCAGGCAAGTGGTGGTTTTTTGTAAGCTGTGATCTATCTGAATAATCAAAAATACTTCGGATAGAAGTGTAGTGAGTTAAAAAATAATGGAATCAATGGAGTTGTGTTATGAAGAAAGGATTGTTGTGAACGGTCATGGTTTAAGAGCAGCCCGGAGGGAGAAGTTTCTTTCCCGTCCCTCGGGAAGTGGCAAGACGCGGTTCGCAGTTTTTTGTGAATCGGGCGCATTTTTGCGTCGGCTCGACCACCATGTGGAAAGGCGAAAAACGCGCCACGAATTGGCGCACCTGGATGTTTGGGGTGTGGACGAGTTCGAGTTTTGCCCCGAAATCACGGTGCGGCCGCCCCGCCAGTTCGACTGGATGGCCAAAAAGGCGCAGGGGTGTGTCTGCGCGCACGTGACGGCTCGTCGCGTATACTTCTCGTGACCATGGGTCGCTCATCGCTTGCTTGCAAAGGCCAGCGACGAGCGACCCGCTTTTTTTACAATTTGTTACAAAAGGTTTTAAAAGCTTGATTGAGGCTTTTTTTTGTGTTAAAGTAATTTTATCAACCATTTAGGTTGGCATATCGGGCCGTGGAGGAGTAGTACCTCGGCAGTCTCATAAGCTGCAGGCCCCCGTGCAATTCGGGGCGGCCCAAAAGTATTTAAAATGTGGTTTGTTTATATCATTAAGTGTATCGATGGTTCTTTGTATACCGGCTCGACCAATGACTTGGAGGGGCGGTTTAAAAAACACAAAGCAGGAAAAGGAGGCAGATATACCAGGTCTCACGGCCCGGAGAAAATTGTATTTTTTGAAAAATATGTTAACAAGATAGTAGCGCTGAGAAGAGAAAGAGAAATTAAAAATTGGTCGCGCAAGGAAAAATTAAAATTGATAAAAAATAAGCCGGTGTAGCTCAGTGGTAGAGCATACGTTTCATAAGCGTATGGTCACAAGTCCGATTCTTGTCACCGGCACCAAATTGAAAATTTATCGCCTGTCGCCTACGCGAACTTGCGGGCTTTGCCTCGCCGAAGGTTCGCTACGGCGAACCGCAGGCGGGCATAGTCCAGCCTGGTTTAAGACGCCTCCCTGTCACGGAGGAGATCAGGGGTTCAAATCCCCTTGCCCGCGCCATTGTGAACGAACAGAGCCAAAAAGCTCTGTTTTGTTCGTAAAAGTGCCTGTTTTTGTTGGTTCTAACCTTAAATATTCCGCTTCCAACGCCGGATAGCCATTTTTTATTGGCTCGAGCCAAGGAAACGGCTCAATAATCAGTTTTCCCTCTTTGATTGTTCTATTTTTTCCTAATGCCATAAGTATTTCTTTCTTCGGTTCTAACCCTCCGGATAGGAATTTCTTTCTGGCGTAAGTAACAAAGTTAAACGTCTTCTCTGTAAGCTCTCGCCATTTCTCTGCTCTTGATTCGGTTTCATTTATTTTTTCTTTCAACTGGGATATTTTTGATTGAAGCTCCCTTTTCTCTTTTAAAAAAGTTTCATCATCAATAAGTTCTCGGTATCTCATTTTCGTAAGGCTGTCTAATTCCTTTTGAGTTTGTACCATAGCCTTTTGCTGTGTTTCGTAAATCTTACTTCTGTCGTCAATCTCTCTGTCATTTTTTTCGTTAAGAATCTCTAATGCCCAATGAAAAAATTCTGGAAGTATAGTATACTTCTTAATTTCTTCGTCGATTTGTGTTTCTAAATCCTGTTCTGTTATTACTTTCTTTTGCGTACACTCAATATCTTTCTTCTTTCGGGTGCAATAATAATATGCATACCTTTTAACTTTGCCAGTGCTTTTTATAATCTTTTCTTTTTCAAGGGCCGTAAACATACAGCCACATTCTGCACAACGGAGAGACCCGGTGAAAGCAAAATGATGTGTTTTGGGTCTTGGTTTTCCTTTTCTCCCAAGAATAATCTGCACTCTGTCGAACTCTTCAAGAGTTATCATTTTTTCGTGCTTTCCCTCGTATTGTATTTTTTCTTTACCCCATAAGAAAATACCTGCGTAAAAAAGATTGTTAAAAATTTTATAAATAGCAGTTCTTGATAGTGGAACGCCTCCAGTTCTTTTTGTTTTTCTCGTTCTATATCCCCATTTATTATTGGCAATTTCCAAAATTTGCGGAGGAGTGTAATTACCTGTGAGCATTAAATCCCACATTTTTCTAACTATTGGAAATCTTTCTGGGTCAATCGGGATATCGTTGTCGCCCCTATCTTTTATTTTGCTATTTAAATACCCAGCTGGCGCGCTCCCGGGTCGCCACCCTTTTGCCAGTTTGCTGTTTATCCCTCTTTTAACGGCTTTCCTTAAATCCAAAATGAATTGGTTGGCCGAACCAGTTTCTACGTTAAAGAGAATCACATTATCGTCTGGCAGATATTGCTTTTCCATCGTCTGTATGGATTTGATTACTCCTTGTTGCAATAGCCAACTTATTTTTCCGCTATCTATCGGGTTTCTTGATAATCTGTTTATATGCCAGCACAAAATTCCGCCAGCCTCTCCATTTTCAATTTGCTTGAGCATTTCATCAAACAGAGGACGATTGTTTGGTTTCTTTGCAGATCTTGTTTCTGTGTATTTTGTTTTTATCGTTAAATTCAGACGGTTTGCCAAATCTTTTAAATCATCTATCTGATTATCGATTGACTGAATCTGTTTATCTTCTGACTCCTCTGATTTGCGGGCGTACAAGAAATATTCAATTTTACTATTTATTTTCTGCATACTTAAAGGGGCACCTGGAAGCCCAAATCCGTAGTCCCGAAAGACAACCTCATTGGCAGATGCCCCTTAAAGGCAACGAAGTTGTCATAAAAAAACGGGACGATATTAAATTTGGGCTTCATCTTAATTATAGTATTCATTTTTAATAACATCAAGGTTTGAGTTATTTGGCTTCATAATTTTAAAATCGACCAACTGTTTTCTGCAATCATCAAAAACCTGTTTCAATGTAAAAGAGGGCAGGGAATGTTGGCTTATAATTTCTCCTAATTTTTCATCAGCCACTGCGCGTTCCTGTTTTGTATAAGATTCATCTGATATGAGTTTTAATTGGTATGAACCTGTCTGTTGAGTGGCCAAACATCTCCCAAGCCAAGTATATGCATCTTGAAGTGGCATATTGGCTCGTTTGGCTCTTCTGAAAAATTCGTGTATGGGGAATAATGGTGTGTCCATAGCCCTAATGTTTAATGCATTGGCGATTTTATCAAAACTCTCTAAAAGGATGTCTTGGCATAGTTTATCTTCGAAGACTTCTCCAAGATGCCTTTCTTGCTCGTAGGTACCTCCAATTTTTGTTTTAAGATGTCTTTTGAGGGTATATCTGTTTTGATAAGTCAGTTCCATACGGATTATCTTATTTGGCAGTTCGTTTCTTTTTAATTTAAAAGCGAGGCCTTTTTCTACTCTGTTTTTTGCGTTGGCTATTATCTCGGCGCCTTTGTCATACATTTTCCAACTAACCTGCTTATTGTAAATTCGACCGCAGAAGCCGAATCCGTCTGCCTCAGTATAATATGTATCTTTTCTTTTGTCGTAATTTTTTCCTATGTCCAAAAAAGGTATGACCTTTAAAAATTCTATTGGATAGCCATATTGTTGTGGAAGGATGAAATTAAAGGAAAATGCTACCTGCTTTATGTTCGCGCAATCAAGTATTTGTCTTGGGATGGGAGACCCCTTGAATATGTGGCAAAGCTTCCTATAAAGGGAATCCATAAGAAGCATTTTATCTATTTGGGTTATCCCATAATAATTGGTGTTATGAACTATCTTTGGTGCCGAAAATTCAATATCTGTGTTTTCGGTATATAGCCCCGAGACACCATAAGCCTTTTTTACGGTGATTCTTGGAAGATATTCTCCGAGTGAAGCGTCCGGATTAAAAATGTATCTTGCCCCTTTATTGCTTTTTATAAATTGGAAAAATTGCAAGTTTTTTTCGGAAATATCTAATCTTTCTATCTGTAAAGTGATGGTATCTATTATCATAATCAAAATTACTTGGTTGTAGTATTACTCCCTTTGTCAGAAGCAGGGTTTCCTTCGACCTTTGGTTCTACCTTAAATTGTTCATATTCTTTCTCTGTCATCGGAGTGTAAGTCAATTCAACCAAGCGGAGCAAGGCAATTCCTTGTTCATATGCTTCCTCTTCGCTGATTTCCTTATTGAAGCGTTTCCGGTACAATTCCCGATAAGATTGGATGTGTTTTTTAGACAACATAAAAGCTCGATTTGGTCGAGCTAACAATAAACTATTCCCTGTTGGCTAAATTCAACTGAATGCCGGAATTATTACATATATTTTGGGTTTATTCTGATTTCTTTTGTATTTTTAATGATAAAATCTTCTATCTGAGTTTTTTTTGCGATAGCTGTATTTATGCCGTTTCCGGCACTATAAAATATTTTCCAAGCCGGCTTATTCCCCAGCCATCCATCCACGCCGGTTTCGTCCCAATCTAAATCCGCTGCTATTTCATCGTACGGCCAATTATACGTCGATTTTTTAAATAATATCTTCAGCAGATATTTCTGGTTTTGCTTGTTATTAAAATCTATCTCTTTATTTAAAAAATACAGGGTACCATTCTTATAGGTTGCTTTATGCTCCTGCTTTACTTTCCTCTGTTTTATTTGAGGTTGGTTTTGAGGAAAAACGCGAGCAATACCCATATCTTTACCCCTAATTAAATTCTCATCGAAACCGTTATCGTAAATATCGTGATCTTCGTAACCGTAAGGCATAAAATTTATTTATGATTCCATTTTGGCACTTTTGGGGATTGATTTCAACAACAGGAATAAGAGGTTGAAATTTGTCAAAAAAGAGAGTAAATTT
>Ga0247841_10011649_pt1 | contig 11648 bp, 15 predicted proteins | sample LaCruzMarch2015__2_FD_192410 | JGI IMG/M metagenome (GOLD analysis project Ga0247841, IMG submission 192410) | Freshwater microbial communities from meromictic Lake La Cruz, Castile-La Mancha, Spain - LaCruzMarch2015_18m | ecosystem: Environmental > Aquatic > Freshwater > Lake | place: Spain...
AGATCCTGACCGCCATTGCCGCGAAGCTGACACGCCCCGCAGAAGTCGATCTCATGTTCGAGGAGGACCACCGCCTCGTCCGCGCCGTCGTCCACGTTCTTCTCCGCAACGAGGTCCAGGCTGAGTTTCTCCACTCCTGGGTCGACCGGCTCGCACACATGCCGGACGGGAAGACTTGGGGCGCCGTGCTGGGTCTCCACGAGTGTGATCAGGCGGGTAACCGAGCGCGCGTGAACGTCCGCAACTTCCTGCGCAGTCTCCACTTTGTCCTCCTCTGGGGGATGCGCGGCCCGGGAGACGCCGCGGAGGCCGGCAATCCCTATCACGCCTACTACGACCGACCGATCGAAGCGCGCGGCGCCCTTCTCGCGGACATCGAGCAAACGCTACGCGCCATGAATCGCCCGATGTACAGGGACAAGGAGACTCCGTGAACGCTCGCACTACGGTGATCAAACGATCCATCAACCGCGACATCTTCGAGCGCCACTGGCCGGACGCTCTCGCCCGTGCGGTGGCGTGTCCGGACTTCGAGGAGGGGCAGACCCTCCTCGTCCACGGCGACGACCTCGCCCGCCCCGAGGGGTTCTGCGACTACGCATGGGTGACGTTCGAGCGGCTCGTCGCTCGAGCCTGTGCTGGCGAAACGCTCATGATGGGCACCGCGTTTCCATGCTGCGCCGATAGGCTCCGGCCGGTAACCTTCCACATTGAGTCCGTCGCGGGCAGCTGGCGGAGCGGAGAGAGCGGATGCGCATCATCGGAGCCATCGGCAAGAGCGGCTCGGGCAGGGACGAGATCCTGAAGCGCCTCTCGAGCCGTTACGGCGTCCCGTTCGTCTCGACCGGCGGCATCGTGCGCTCGCTTGCCGCGGAAGAGGGCCTCGAGCCGACGCGTGAGAACCTCGGCGCGATCTCCGCACGTACCTTCGCCGAGCGCGGGCCCGGCTGCTTTGTCCGCCTGGCCGCCGAGAGGATTGCCGCAAAGGGCTGGCCCGTGGCCGGCATCAGCGGCATTCGTTCCGGCCGACGACGTGCGCCTTCTGAAGGACCTCTACGGCCGGGACTTCGTCCTCGTGCACGTCGTGTAGTGAGCGACAATGACGTCCGTCTCGAGCAAATGAAGCAGCGCGCCGAGGCGCGCGATCACGTCGACGTCGAGCACTTCCGCGACCTCGACGGGCGCAAGGGAGAGCTGTTCCATGTCTCGGACGCGGCGGCCCGTTGACTCATGACTCGGCAGGGGCGGAACTGCTCCCCCGTGCCGACTCATCTTCGCGCTGGCTCGGCAACTGCCGGGTCGCGAGGTCCGTTCCCGCGCGAAGCTCCTTCTCGTAGAACACAGACTGACGAACGGCCCGCATCCCGGCGCGCTCGTAGACGCGCAGCGCCCCGGTCAGGTTCTCGGAATCCATATCCAGCTCAACCGCCGCGTACCCGCGTCGCCGGAACTCAGCAAACGTGTGATGCAGAAGAGCGAGCGCGACGCCGCGCTTCCTCCACGCCGGGCGCACGCCAAGGCCCTGCACGTAGCCGCGCGTCGTGTCATCGGCGATGTGCGAGTTGCAGAGAGAGATCCCGACGATCTCGGTCCCGTCGACGGCGAGGAACCACAGGGTCGGGTCGAAGCGCTAGCCCTCACTCTCTATCTGCTCGCGCCAGTCTGAGAGAACCTGGTCGAACGGCCGCTCGATGAAGCCCCAATGGTCGCGCCACGACTCGAAGTAGATAGCCACAATCCCGCGAAGGTCTCGCTCGACGTTCACCGTCCGGACAGATACGCCCTCCGGCCAACGCGGCGCCGGGATCTCCGACGAGAGATCGATACGCATATGGTTCGCGACCCGAACAGCCGAGAACCCGGCGCGTTCGAGAGCTGCAGCACGCGCTCTATCCTGCTTCGCGATCGCCGACGATCCCGCGACTCGAATCCCTTCCGGCGCAAGAGGGACGAGCTCGCGGGCGCGCTCGAGGCTCCACTCGTGCATCCAGTCCCAGACATCGGACCGCCCCTCGCACAGCGGGTGCGTCACGCCGGCGCAGCTGATGTCAGCGTACGGCTCCCCCGGGTTCCCGATGTTGGCAATCCCAGCAAGGTTCCCGCGCGCGTCGAGCACGAGCCGCATGTCCTTGTCCAGATCCAGCCACGGACTCTTCCACCACGCTTCGATGTCTTCGCGAGTGATCTGGTTCTCACCATAGAGCCTCTGCGACCGCGCGTTCATGAGCTCAAGAACGCGGCCAACATCGTCCATCCCCGCGGCTCGCGTAACCCATCCCTCCGGCCATTGCCTGATCTCCATGCGTCTCCTCCACTCGCCCGACAGCCTCTTCCCGCCGACACGGCCACTGCACAGGCACACTCTGCGGCAACGAAGCTCAGTGGTACGCCCGTGCCGACGCCTCCACCCATTGTGTCGGCGCGACAGAAGAGAAGGTTCAACCGTCCGCGGTCGCCCGAGCCCGGGATCTGGTCCAGAAGTGAGGGTACGTTCCACCCGCCGAGCACCGCGCCAGGGCTGGCTACTTGCCGGCCCTGCGCCTCGCGACGTACAGGCCTCTTCCAGTGAGACCCTGAGGACCGTAGTCGACGGCCAAGCCCTCTTCCTCCATGGCCGCCACCATCTCTTCGACATCGAACAGGCCGAGTTCGTGGTGTTCAATGACGTGCTCCGTCCCCTCCGGAGTACCGATGAGGTAGTGCAGATCGAAGATGGAGGTCCTGCCATCGACGAAGCTCGTGTTGATCCTTGCGATCTTGAGCTCCGTCTCGTCGATGTAGAGGGCGTGCACCGTGTTCGGGCGCCGAGTCTCCGGCGTGAACCACGGCTCGACGGCGAGGATGCCCTCGGGCCTGAGGTGCGCGGCCATGGAGCGCACGGCGGCCCGCAGCCGGTCGAGCGTCTTGACGTAGCCGATCGAGCTGAAGAGGCAGGTGACGACATCGAACCGCTTGCCCAAACCGAACGCCGTCATATCGGCGAGGTGGAAGACAGCATCGGGGTTCCGCTTGCGCGCGATCGCGAGCAGTTCCGGGCAGATGTCAAGGCCCTCCGCATCGAAGCGCCGCCTCAGGTGCTCGATGTGAAGGCCCGTGCCGCAAGCGACGTCAAGCAGCGTTCCGCGCCTCGCGCCATGCTTCGCACTCAGAAGGGAGATCAGGCGCTCGACTTCGCCCGCGTAGCTTGTCGTAGTACCGCGCCGTCTTCGAGTAGATCTGTTCCATTCGGGTCTTCCTCGTCCAGCGAACCGCCGCGCCGCCCGCGGCGCCATGAGCAATCCTCCGCCAGCAGGCCGTGTTCCTCCGAGAGAGCGCCACGTCCTAACGGAGCGGAGTGCAGACTCCAACCTCGCGTCCTTCGGTCTGCACCGGAGTCAACCCAACCCAGCCCCCCATGGTGAAGCGGCCATGGTTCCCGTTGTTGGCAGGAACTGCACCCGGGAATCCATGGCTGTCTTTTCAAGACTTGACCCTCAGGCCCGCGTCGTTCGCCAATTCGCGACCTACGAGAAGGAGCTGCGACCCGGCATCGACCTCGCGACGCGGTGACTTGCGACGTAGAGAAGCGTCGCCTCGGGTCCGTTCGTAGCACAGCTTCCGATGGCAGATCCTGCCGCCCGTCATTGCATGAGGCCATAGACAACGCACTTCCTCCAGCGGCCTTCCCGACGCCAGTATCCTCCCACGCTGAACAGGTAGATGATAACGTTGGGTGCGATGAGGGCCCGGTAGAGAGGAGTCTCTGCCACGACGAGAAGAATGCCGAGAACCAACCCCATCAGAATGCAGGTCCACCGCAGTCCGGCCTCAGAGTAGTAGCGCAGCACGGGCCGAGTCTCGAGTTCACCTTGGGAGATCTCTAGATGTCGTTTGAGCGAGTTGCTCGCCAGGAAAAGAGCGGCTGGAGCAAGGATGACGGGCAACTGGCCGACGGCTAGCTGCCCGAAGAGGACAAGGCCGGTCACAACGCGCAACGGGTGCGTGATCGTGTTCACAAAGAGGTCTACGTAGGGTAGGTGTTTGAGCTTCCAGCTGTAAGCCATGTTGAGCAGCACGAAGCCGCTTTCGATGGCCGGCAGGAACGGGTGGACAAAGTAGCCTGACGCCAAGCCGGCGAGGATGAGAAATAGAGACCACCACGCTGCTTGCGCTCTCGTCATGACCCCTGACGCCAGCGCACGGCCATTCTTCAGGGGGTGCCGCCGGTCACTGGCAACATCGGCGATATCGTTGATGAGGTAGATGCCGGTGTAGGTCAGGCACGCAAACGAGACGAAGAAGAGCAGAACGCGGGGAAGAACTGACAGGCCCTGCGCGATCGGGGTTCCTGCAAGGACGCCAAGGATGCAAGAGAGGAACGTGACGTACTTCGGTGGCTTGGCGATCAGAATGACGTTGCGCATCACCTGTCTTGGTTTCGACATCAGCCTATGCGCCTTCCCGTCCGTGCAGCACCCTCGCGTAGAATTCCAACGGTTTCCTCCCCTTCCGCGTGAGCCAGCCGCCCACCCCCGCAAGTAGGGGCAAGATAGCAGACCGCTGAGCGTATGAGAAGGGATGATCCACCCCGGAGAAAGGTCCACTTCCCAAACCAGTCTAGCCCACCTCCAGCGACGCAGGCCAACGCCTCGGGGGCAGGTTGGCCGGTGTCCCCTCCGAGAACCGATCCAAGGCGAATGCTGGGATCGGTGCGAGGGATGCCGAGAATGCCGAACCGATTGGAGGAGATCATCGCTGTGTTCCGTGGTGCCAGCGTCCTGCTGATCCAGGAGGAGTGGCCGCGGACACAGTGACTAATCTTCGCTCTTGCACCTCCCCATCCGTGATGACTGGACCGCCAGGGATCACAAGGCCATGTCGGGTTCGAGAACAGTCGACCACGGAGAGCCCATCACGAGGCCCGACGATCTCCATCGTGGGGCCTCGTTCGTTTGGGCGCCGGGGTCCTCCAGCGACCGTCGATGCGCTGCGACGGAGGCGGAGTCCCTACTTCTTCCCTCCGAGAAGGCCGCCCAGCCCTTTGGCCAGCCCTTGCAGGTCCGCCTTTCCTCCTGCGAGGAGACTGTCGATCTGGCTGGCCAGCGGAGCCGGCAGCTTCTTCTTGAGGAACTCTGCGACTGTGGTCACGACCTGCTTTGCGGTGTCGTCCTTGAGTCCGAACTTCTGTCCGAGGAGTTTCACCAACTCGTCCACGGTTGCGCCTCCTGGTCGATTGACCGATCTCGCAACGCACGAGGCGCGCGAGGCCTAAGGAAGTCTGACCAAAGCACTCGCCATGGGCAAATCCATCCGCTTCAGCGCGGTGGCGCCGCTCAACGGCGAGCGAACGCCACTTCACGACAGACTGAGTTGCGCATACACTGACTTCCGATTCGTGGCAAAGGAGGTGTTGAGATGTGGAAAGACTTCCGTGACTTCATCACGAAAGGGAATCTCGTGCAGTTGGCCGTCGCGTTCGTCATGGGCGTGGCTTTCGGCACGGTGGTGAGCTCGTTCGTCAACGATCTCATCATGCCGATCATCGGGAAGCTCATCGGGAACGTTGATTTCGCGAACCTCTACATGAACCTTTCCGGGACGACGTACGAGTCCGCAGCTGCAGCTCGCCAGGCGGGCGCGGCGGCGATCTACTACGGGGCGTTCATCAACACGTTGATCAGCTTCCTCGTCATCGCGTTGGTCGTCTTCTTCGTCGTCAAGGCCTACCAGCGCTCCCAGAGACCGAAGGCGGGCGCGGCGCCAACGACCAAAGCGTGCCCGCACTGCAAGGTGGACATCGCCGTAGGGGCGACACGCTGCCCGCACTGCACGTCGCAGCTCATCTAGCCGGGCGTCCGGCGTCGTTTTGACACGGCGCGCCGAGGAGTCGCCTGCAGAGTGAGTGACAAACGAGATGCCACGGACAGCGAAGCCCGACGGGACGAGGGAGAAGAAGAGCCGCACTACGCGCCAGTGCCCACTCACGACCCCATCCGCGACTCAAGAGAAAGCGGACTCTGGAAGCACGCCGGAGTCTCTTGCATACGGGCAATTCCTCGACCTAACGACGGATGGGGTCTGGCGATACGACGTTGTGCCGTCCGTGTCGACCAAGCTTCCCGAGCGTGAACAGGCGGAGGCCATTCTAGGGCGCGCGCACATGGGGTTCTGCAATCGTGCGTTCGCACGGCTGTACGGTTTCGAGAGCCCCGACGAACTGATCGGGATCCCCCTCGGGCGCCTTCTTGCGGGGACCGACGAGGACAAGATCCGCTTCGTGGCGGCATCGATCCGCACGGGATACCGATTCGCGGACGTCGAAGTCATGACGCAGAACCGCGAAGGACAGACCGTGTGGACGCTCAACAACATTGCAGGGATCGTGAAGCGCGGACGTCTCGTGTGCGGGTGGGGCACGTCGCGCGACATCACGGATCTCAAGGCGGCCGAGGAGGCTCGCCAGGAGGCGCACGCGGAGCTTCGCGCGACACTCGCAGCGTCTCCGGATCTCGTGTTCGAAGTAGACGCCGAGGGGCGGATCTACGAATACCGTGCGCCGGATCCGGATCAGCTCTACGCACCGCCGGCCTCGCTCCTTGGGAGAACCATTGCGGAGGTGCTTCCCCCCGATCCGGTTCGCAGAATCCTCGGAGCGCTGCGTGACGCCGTGCAGCACGGAAGCCACCGCGGTACGACGTACTCGCTGGATCTTCCCGACGGTCGTCGCTGGTTTGACCTGTCCGTCGCGATGAAGGGTAACGAGCGCGGCCCGCTCGCCCACTACATCGCGATCGCGCGCGACGTGACGCTGCGGGAGGCGGCCGCAGCCGCAATGCGGGCAAGCGAGGAGCGCTTGGCGCTCGCGCTCGACGCGACGAGCGACGGACTCTATGACATCGACTTCGAGACCAGTACCACGCACTACAGTCCTCGCTACGCGACGATGCTCGGGTACGAGCCGAACGAGCTGACGCCGAGCCATGAGACGTGGGAACGCCTGCTCCATCCCGAGGATCGGACGCGGACCCTGGAGTCGCTCAACGAGTGCCTGGACGGGAAGAGGGACGAGTACGAAATGGAATTCCGTCTGCGGACGAAGTCGGGAGCCTGGCGCTGGATTCTCAGTCGCGGGAAAGTAGTGGCACGCGACGCGAGTGGAAGGGCGCTGAGGCTAGTCGGCACGCATCGCGACATCACGGCGCGGGTGGAGTCCGTGGCGGCGCTCGCGGAGAGCGAGCGCAGGTACCGCGAGATGGCGAATGCGCTTCCCACTTGCGTCTTTGAAGCGGATCTCAACGGCCGCCTGACCTACGCCAATCAGACGGGGCTCGACTGGTTCGGATACTCCGAGGGCGAGATCGTCAGGCAGAGGAGCGTCGCCGAGATGGTGATCGAGGAACAACGCGAGCGGGCAGCGCGGACGTTCCGCCGCGCGGCCGAAGTGGGCGAGGTGCCGGCTGGCGAGTACACGGCGCTTCGGAGCGATGGGACGACGTTCCCTGCGCTTGTCTCGTCCCGCGCGATCGTGCGCGACGGAAAACCCATCGGGGTGAGGGGCGTCCTCGTCGACATCACCGAGCGCGTCGAAGCGGCCCGCCGAATCGAGCGCGCTCTTTCGGGGACGATCCATGCGCTTGCCGTAACCACGGAGATGAGAGACCCGTACACGGCCGGACACCAGGAGCGCGTCACCCGGCTGGCCATGGCGATGGCCGCGAGAATGGGGCTTCCCGCAGACCGCGTCGAGGGTCTGCGGGTTGCGGGGCTGCTCCACGACGTGGGCAAGGTCTCCGTTCCGGCCGAGATCCTGAGCAAGCCGACCGGGTTGTCGGCGATCGAGCTTGCCCTCGTCAGATCGCACTCCGAGGCGGGGTACGCCATAGTGCGCGAGATCGCGTTCCCTTGGCCTGTGGCGACGATCGTCCTTCAACATCACGAGCGGATGGATGGCTCTGGCTATCCGAGCGGCTTGCGGGGGGAAGAGATCCTGCTCGAGGCGCGGATCCTCGCCGTGGCCGACAGCGTCGAGGCGATGGCTTCTCACCGCCCGTATCGTGCGGCGCTCGGGATAGAGGAAGCGCTTGCCGAACTTGCGCGCGGCAGAGGAACGGCCTACGACGTAGATGCGGCGTCCGCCTGCCTGAGCTTGTTCACGGAGGACGGGTTCCGATGGGACGTGTAGCGCCCTGGATGGGCCGGACGGGGCGTGCGGGGCGATTCTCGCTTTCTTGGCGTAGAATCGCAGGACCGCCGCGAGAGCGGCAGAGTGTGCGGGGTGGAGAGCCGCGGTCCGTGAAGCTGCGCTATGGGCGAAAGAGGGTGGGATCGATGAAGAAGTTCTACGTCATTGTCAATCCGGTGTCTGGCCGCGGGGCGGGCGAACTTGCGATCCCCCGAATTGAGGACGCTCTGCGGGTCGCCGGACTTGAACATGCGCTTGTCCGCACGGAGCGCCCATGGCACGCCGCCGAGCTGGCACAACAGGCCTCGGCCGATGGGTTCGACGTCATCGTCGCGGTCGGGGGCGACGGGACGGCCAACGAAGTCCTCAATGGGCTGATGCAGGCCAAGGCCGCCCGCGGACACTGCGCCACGATGGGCGTCCTGTGTGTCGGGCGAGGCAACGACTTCGCCTTCGGAGTCGGAGTTCCACGCGAGCTGGACGCCGCGATTCGGACTCTGGCTTCGGGCCGCACACGGACGATCGACGTCGGCCGCGCCGTGGGTGGCGACTTCCCTCAGGGTCGATACTTCGGGAACGGCGTAGGGATCGGCTTCGACACCGTCGTTGGCTTCGAGGCGCAGAAGCTGAAGCACCTGCACGGCTTCATGGCCTACCTTGTCGGGGCCCTAAGGACGATGTTCCTCTACTTTCGGGCGCCCCTCGTCCGCATCGAGTTGGATGGACGGGCGATCACGCAACGCGCGCTCATGGTATCGATCATGAACGGCCGCCGGATGGGGGGCGGGTTCCTCATGGCGCCAGCAGGGTGCCCGGACGATGGCCTCCTCGACCTCTGCATCGCGGCGCAGATCAGCCGACGAGCAGTGCTGCGGCTCATGCCTCGATTCATGAAAGGTACGCAGGGCTCGCATCCGGCGATCACCACGGAGCGCGCGCGGCGCGTCAAGATCACTGCGGAGGAAGGGACGCTACCGGCGCACGCGGACGGAGAGACGCTCTGCACGGCCGGCGACCGCCTCGACGTGGAACTCCTGGCGAGACAGATCGAGATCATCGTGGGTGCGGAGACGGTCAAGCCGTGAGTCTCGCGAGTCGGCTCGTGAATCTCGCGGAGAGCGGCCTCGTGGCGCTCCTTTGCCGCGTCGACGACGCCGAGATTGCGAAGGTACCTGCAATCGGTCCGCTGATTCTGGTGACCAACCATGTGGGTTTCCTCGAGATCCCCGTTCTGCACTCGCGGCTTCGACCACGCCGTGTTGTGGGGCTCGCCAAAGCGGAGTCGTGGAAGAACCCTCTCCTTGGGTGGCTGTTCGATTTGTGGGGCGCCATCCCCGTCAAGCGCGGCGAGCCCGATCTTGCGGCGCTCCGGAAGTGCCTCGACTTCCTGCGCGACGGGGGCATCCTTGTCGTCGCTCCGGAAGGCACGAGGAGCGGTCATGGGCGTCTGCAGCGCGGTCACTCCGGGGTCGTGACCCTCGCGCTGCGAAGCGGGGCACCGATTCTTCCGCTCGCCTTCTGCGGGGGAGAAGCATGGAAGCGCAACGCGAAGCGCCTTCGGCGAACGCCGTTCCACATCATGGTGGGAGAACCGTTTCATCTCTCGGTGGAAGGCCATGTAACGCAAGCGGTCAGACAGGATCTGACAGATAACATCATGTACCAGCTGGCAGCCCTGCTGCCGCCGGCGTATCGAGGTCAGTACGCGGCGGACGGCCTCTAGCCTGATGTACGCAACATCATTGCCAATCCGAACAGTCGCCTCGCCACACAGCGTTTCACTCTGGAGCAGCTGCGCGTCGAGATCGCCGCGTCCGGTCCCGGCCAGTCCCCGAGACGATACAGGTGACGTACGGAGTCGGCACGGCCGGCCTGGTTGCGGAGATCTACGAGATCATCGTCCATGCGACGTCCAACGCCACGGAGCGCCGGCGCATCGAACTCCTCTACGCATCTCCCTGGCGAGTCGCGAGAGCGGCTCACAGTGGAACGTGCCTCGCTTTTCCGGTACCGTGCGACGCCTCCCCGAGAGTTGACGCCGGATGGCCGCCGGTGGCCAAGGGTAACGAAGGGGGGGCGGAGGGGACAGGGCGATGAAGGATCCCTTGCAGAAGGTCCTCAGCTTCGCCGCGGCGAGGGAGCAGGAGGCGGCGGCGTTCTACAAGGACTGGGCGCAGAGAGCTGGAGACCCCGCCGTGCGCGTCCTGTTCGGCGAACTTGGCGCGGCGGAACACGGGCACTGGCAACTGCTCGATCACATCACGCCCAGCGACCTCGTCGCGCGGTTGCAACAGGCGACGGACCTCGCGATCGCCGAAGGACTCGTCGAGATCAAGGCGCGCGCCGGAGTGACCCTCCAGGAAGCGCTCGCCGTGGCGATGAAGCGAGAGGAAGCCTCGGCTCGTCTTTACGAGCGGCTGGCAGAACTCGGCGGCGAGTCGGCCCCTCTCTTCCGCTCCTTGGCGAACGAAGAACGCGAACACAAGAGGAAGATCGAGACGGTCCACGACGAAGGAATTCCGCGGGAGAGCTGACGCCCGGCTCGAAACTGCGGCGCTCGTGGCGGGTAAGTCCTTTGGCGCGGTCTGGCGGCCGCGGCTGCTTTGGATCGGCTTCGAGGATCGTGGAGGTGCAGACATGCGGCGTATGGGGTGGCTGTTGGCTCTGGTCGTCGTTGGGTGGGCGCTCTCGGCGTCCGCGGATTGCGGGTGCGCCCAGGGGCTCGAACCCTCGTGCTATGTGACGTTTCGTACCAACGAGTTGATCTCGTTCTCTACCGTGTTCCCGATCGATTTCTTCACGACGCATTCGACGACCGAGACGCCGTTCCTTCTCGGTTGGTCTGTCGAGACGGTGGACGGGGCACTCGTCCGCACCACGGCGTTCGACGACGTCGTCGGATGGGGACAGGACTTCGTGTGGGACTTGACCGACGCCGCGGGGCGCGACGTGGGTCCGGGCTTCTACCGCATCCTCGTATCCACGACGGCCGGCGTCGTGTCGGCCGACGTTCGCCTGGTTTCCTGCTGCACCCCGTGCGTGGCGTGCTGGTCGTGCTGCCTCTGCTCCACGTGCCCGAACGGGGGCGCCGGGCGCTGCCCGACGGTGTGCGGTGAGCCGTATCTCGTGCTCGACATCGATTCTGCGAGGAGCTGCTGCGGCGTGTCGTTCCAGTTTCACTGGGAGTGGACGACTCCGTAGACGCGCAGCCCCTTTCGAGGTGCCCAACGTCCCGAGCGCAGTGGACGCGCCTCCTTGGCCGCGGCACGCGTGGCGCTAGACTGGAGTTCCCGCTCCAGAAACCGCGCCAGTGGGGAGCAGGACACGCGGGTGTCGTTTCCTGTGTGCATATGTGTACCCATGTAATCGTACATGTGTCGTCTTGACACGCGGACGGTTTCGGCATATGATGTGCCATGTACATTGACATCGTCCCCAACCGCAGCTCGCCACCCGCCATCCTGTTGCGCGAGGCCTACCGCGAAGA
>Ga0247841_10011650_pt1 | contig 11648 bp, 13 predicted proteins | sample LaCruzMarch2015__2_FD_192410 | JGI IMG/M metagenome (GOLD analysis project Ga0247841, IMG submission 192410) | Freshwater microbial communities from meromictic Lake La Cruz, Castile-La Mancha, Spain - LaCruzMarch2015_18m | ecosystem: Environmental > Aquatic > Freshwater > Lake | place: Spain...
AAAAAAACTTCTTAATGATACTGGGAAAAAAATATATGAAGAATGGAACCCTGAAAAAATTGAAGAATGGGTTAGAGTTACATTCCTTGGAGCAGGAAGACAGGTTGGCCGTTCATGCATACTCCTCTCAACACCAAAATCAAAAATACTTCTTGATTGTGGAATAGACCCTGCTGCAACAGATAATGAAGACAAATTTCCTTATCTTAGTGTTCCAGAATTCAAGCTTGAAGAAATAGATGCGATAATTATTTCACATGCTCACCTTGATCATTCAGGATTAGTTCCATATTTATTTAAAATGGGTTATAAAGGTCCAGTCTATATGACTGCGCCGACAAGAGATATAGCATCGCTTCTTGCCCTTGACTTTATAGGCGTTGCATACAAACAAGCGTCAAAACCATTGTTTTCTTCATCAGACATAAAAGAAATGGTAAAACATACTATCTGCCTTGGTTTTAACGAAGTTAATGATATTGCGCCAGATATAAGAATAACAATGTATAATTCGGGTCATGCTCTTGGAAGTGCAATGGTTCACATTAATGTTGGAAACGGACTGCACAATCTTCTTTATACCGGAGATCAAAAATTTGGAAAAACCAGATTGTTAAACCCTGCCATATCCATATTCCCGAGATTAGAAACAGTGATATTAGAATCCACATACGGGAGTAAAGATGATAATCTCCCGCCAAGAGAAGAATGTGAAAATTTTCTTCTAGAGCATGTAAAAAGAATAATAGAACGAAAAGGAAAAGTTCTGATTCCAGAACTGGGATTAGGAAGAGCACAAGAAACAATGCTTATACTTGAAGATGCTATGCAAAGAAATCTTATTCCAAAAATACCGATTTATATTGACGGAATGATCTGGGATATAAATGCAATTCATACTGCTTATCCTGATTTTTTAAATTCTGTGATAAAACAGAAGATTTTTGCAGGTGAAAATCTTTTTTCATCAGACGTTTTTAAGAGAGTCGGAAGCAGCCAGGAAAGAAAAGAAGTTTTTGAAGGAGGTTCTTGTGTTGTTCTAGCAACATCGGGTATGCTTAATGGTGGGGCTTCTGTTGAATATTTCAGGGAATTTGCATCAAATAAAAATAATGCAATGATATTTGTTTGTTATCAGGGTGTTGGTTCTTTAGGAAGACAAGTCCAGGAAGGTTTGCAAGAAACAACTGTAATAAATGATGGGTTAAAAGAAACAGTTAAAATAAACATGGAAATCATAACAAATGCAGGATTAACAGCGCACTCTGGAAGAAACGAGCTTCTTGCATTTGTAAACCACTGCAATCCCCGACCAAAGAGAATAATAGTTAATCATGGAGAATCAAGCAAATGTCTTGATTTAGCTTCAACATTATACAAACTTAATCATGCAGAGACAAATGCTCCAAGGAATTTGGAGACGCTGAGATTGAGATAACGAAGAAAAACTTAATCTTAATGTGTTTGTCTAAGACTGAGAATGGCATATCTATCGGAAGGATAAACTGATTCTACTCGTGCCAGAGCATTATTATCATTCTCAGCAGGCACATAGCAGCCTAATTCCGCACGAACAATTGAAAGTGGTTTGTGAGCTAAAAGAGCATGATATTCCCTGAGTCTATTAGGTTTTCTTTGTGTTAAAATTTGAAGAATTGTATTATCTAATCTTTTCATATACAAACAAAACATTGGGAGTATAAAAATATTTATTTTCTGAAAGATATATGAAAAATTTAGAAATTAAGCGAAAACTAAATTGCTTTCTTGTGCTCTTATATTCTGATAACCTTCATTAGCATTTATTCCGACAAGAAAATTTTTCTTTAACTTATCATAATAAGCACAAATAGCCCGGACATAGGGTCTTTTAGGAGATTCATCTGTTAATTCTAAACTAGAATTCCAAATCTGATAGTCTATTCCACAAACATTAACAATGCATTCAACCCCTTCAAACATATGTGGACCAACAACATTACACCTAACACCTAAAATTTTTCTCTTTTTCATAAATAAACAAAATCTCAAGAGTATAAAAACATTTCTTCTCGGAACGAAATATAAAAAATCACGAGCTCGGAACATACTCCATATAAAGCTTTACTGTTCTTTCATTTGGAGTAACAAAATAACGATAAAAACTAATAACGCTCATATTCACATCATTACTACCAGAACTCTTAAACCAATTTCCTGCAGGAAATTTGACATTTGGGTCTGGTTCTAAGCTCCACTTTATAAATAGATTATAATCTCTGTCTGTTATTGCAAGAGACGAATGATGCAGATAATAACAGAATAAATTGCCAACCTGAAAACATCCTCCTGCCGGAGCAGGATCAGGGCATGAATAAGAGCAATTAGTAACAAAGCTGTTATTAGCATTGAAATTTACAGTTTTATCAGAATATATTTTTCCACCTTCTGGACTTGAGATTACAGGAAAAACATTTATTCCATGATTGAAAACATTTATTGTTTTTGAAGTAGAGGAGATTTTATGTTCAGTTCCTGTTTCTTCTTCTGCACTTAGAGTAACAACATATGGTCCTGCTGTAGAATAACTATGTTTAGTGTTTGCTGTTAAATTATAAGAACCATTGAGAGCAGAGCATATAACACCCGAACAATTCATATAATTATATATCATCTGTGTTGTTCCATCTCCAAAATCCCAAGTAATAGTCAGGATATTATCAGAGTCATAAGAAGCCTGATTAAAACTTATGTTTGTTCCTGATGAGATGTTGAATTCATCTGCTGGTGCAGTAATTATTGCAACAGGTGGATTATTAACAGGTTCGGCTGAGACATTTAATAATTCGGAATTTGTTTCTCCCTGGATATCTTGGATTTTTGCTTTAAATTTATATTCTCCTTCATTAGTAAAACTAGTTTTGCTTATTCCTGTTCCACTTATTAAGTCTACTCTTTTAAGAATTGAAAAAAAGAAAACATTAACTTGTTCATAAACAGTGTAATTAATATATTTCTCCGCAAGATTTAATCCACTAACAATCATTAAAACATCTTGATTGATTCCCAAAGTATCAATTGGTTTTGCAGTTAAATCTGCCCAGTAGATACTAGTGATATTAACGTTTTCCCAGTTATATGTCCCACTCCAAGTTGCAGTATTGCCTGCACCGTCTCTTACACACAGATATAAAATAGCTCCGTTAACAGGGGCGTTTAAAGTAGCACCATTACTCGTTACTGCACCACCACTAGTACAAGCCCCATTCATAAGATTACTCCCCCAATTATAACGGACTTCTGCTAAACCAGAACCTCCACTATCACTTGCTGAAATTGTTGCAGTTAGTTGATAATTATACCATAATTCAGAAGCACCAGTTGCTGAAACACTTGGAGCAGTAGAATCAATATTATTTGTTGGAGAGGTACAAGTTGCAGTATTGCCAGCATTATCTGAAATACCCTTTGTACAAGTAGCTCCATTAGTGGTACCTGTTGTGCAAGAAGAACTCCCCCCCTCTATTGTTCTTATTCCACTTCCGCCAGAATCTGTTGAGCCGGATAAAGTGAACGTTGTACTTCCGGATGTTTTCCAAGGAGAAGAAGTAGGAGACCATGTGCCGCAAGTTGGAGCAGTAGAATCAATATTATTTACTGGAGAAGTACAAACTCTCGTATTACCAACCTTATCTGAGATAGTAACAGTACATGTAGCCCCGTTACTAGCCCCAGTTGTGCAAGTACCGCCAGCAGTGTTTATTCCACTGCCGCCAGAATCTGTTGAGCCGGATAAAGTGAACGTTGTACTTCCGGATGTTTTCCAAGGAGAAGAAGCAGGAGACCATGTGCCGCAAGTTGGAGCAGTAGAATCAATATTATTTACTGGAGAAGTACAAACTCTCGTATTACCGGCAACATCTGAAATAGTAACAGTGCATGTGGCGCCATTAGTAGTGCCAGTTGTACAAGAACCACTTGCAACATTTATTCCACTTCCGCCAGAATCTGTTGAGCCAGACAATGTAAAAGCTTGTGCTCCTGAAGCTTTCCAGGGAGAAGAAGCAGGAGACCATGTGCCGCAAGTTGGAGCAGTATTTTCCCATCTATAAATTTGGGGATCCTGCATTCCAGGATTTCCTGCACCATCTCTTGCACATAACATAATTCTATTTTCTCCAACAGGGGCGTTTAAAGTAGCACCATTACTTGTTGATGTACCAGTATTCCAACAATCAGCATAACCCCAATTACCATTCCATTTATATGTGACTGAAGATAAACCAGAACCTCCACTATCACTTGCTGAAACTATTGCAGTTCTTTGATAATTATACCATGTACTAGAACTACTGCTTGCTGAAACACTTGGAGCAGTATTTTCCCATCTATAAAGACCATTCCAAGTTCTAGTATTACCAAGCATATCTCTTGCACATAAATACAACATACTACCGCCAGCAGGAGCGTTTAAAGTAGCACCATTACTTGTTAATGTACCTCCGCTAGTACAAGCAGAATTCAAGGTACTACTCCACCCCCAGTTATAACGAACTTGATTACCCCCATATAAACCCGAACCACTATCACTTGCTGAAATTGTTGCAGTTCTTTGATAACCATACCAGCTAGAAGATGCCCCGCTTGCAGTTAAACTCGGACCAGTTGCATCATAAGTAAATGTCTCGGCTATACTGATATAAGGGGTACTTCCAAGATATGCACCAATCTTTATCGTAATAGTTTGTCCGGGTGCATAATTTTCTACATAACATCCGGTAGTACCTCCCGAATTGTAAACAGCAATTTGATACCAATGAGCACCATTATCAATAGTCGCCCAACAAGAAGCCGGCACAAAATTAGTATAAGACGCGATAGAAATTGGTCCATTAAAATATAAGAAACCATAATGATTTCCCGCATATACATCAGGGTTGTCTATATGTGGAGTAGCTGATACAAATCCAACACTCGCCAAAACTACAAACATTATCCCAACAACTAAAAATAAACTCCCCGCCAGCATCCCTTTTTTCATGTTTTAAGTAAAGAAAGCTTATTTATAAATTATTCTTTATCATCAGAAAATACCACATTTTAAAAAGTATGATTTCAATTTATGGACATGAAACACAATCTGAAAATATCCATAATCATTCTGGGCATGTTCCTTCTTACACAATTAATAGGATTATTTATAATAAATTTCTATATTCAGGATGGAAACAATCTTCCATACGGATTTGACCAGCGGGATTTGAACGAACAAAATAGTGTTTCTTTTTTAGCAAGCATGATTTCCTCTTTTGTTATTGCAGTATTTTTAATTTTAATTCTGACAAAGCTGAAATCAGTGATATTCATGAGAACATGGTTTTTTGTTGTTGTTTGTCTTGCTCTGGGATTAACATTAAATGCAATTTTTTCATTGATAAAAATCCCTATGGCCGGAATCCTTGCTCTGGCTGTCGGAACAATATTCAGTTATTTTAAGGTATTCAAGAGAAACATTATCTTTCATAACGTAACAGAATTATTGATTTATCCTGGAATCGCTGCAGTTTTTGCAAATATACTCAATATTTTTACTTTAGTTTTTCTTATTTTGGCTATAGCAGTATATGATGTCTGGGCAGTCTGGCATTCAGGAATAATGCAAAAAATGGCAAAGTATCAAATAGAAACTGTAGGAATTTTCTCCGGATTTTTCATCCCCTATGCATCTAAAAAAATAAAAGAGAAGATAAGATTTCTCAAACAGAAATACAAGAATAAAAATATTCCTGGCAAAATAATTAAGAAAAATAAGATAAAAGTCAATCTTGCAATACTCGGCTGGGGAGATATTGTTTTTCCGATAATTTCAGCAGGAGTAATATTAAAATCATGGGGTCTTATTCCTGCACTGATAGTTGTTCTGTTCTCTTTTATAGCACTTTTGTACTTGTTTTTATTTGCCAAGAAAAAAAAGTTTTATCCTGCAATGCTTTACTTGTCCGCGGGTATTTTTTTAGGAATTCTATCTGGTTGGTTGATTAAGACCTTTATAAGTGGGTAAATAATAACGAACATATCCCTTACATTGCTTATTTTTTGTATCACGGGTGCATATTCTACAATTACCATAACCCTCACCATAAACTTCGCGCAGATTAACTTTTTCGTACATAAAATGGCGTAAACAAACTTCTAAAATTCCAATATCTTCATCACTTCCGCCCCTTTCTCCGCCCAGATCTATTATAACAAATATAACTTTTATAAATATTATCAAGAAAACCTTTCGTTACCACACACCCCCGTGTGTGGTTTGTTTGGGGTTTTCTGGATGATCCAAAACTTAAACCAGAAAATTACGTCCACGCCATAAATGGCTTAGTTTAAGTTTATGGACATCAAGAATCAGTATAATATTCCAACCGTAACATAGCTTATATCTTCAAATCTTATTTTCTCATCAGATATTTGATTATTATCCCCCCTGGTTATGAACCAGTATCCATTTTCATCAATTCCTTTTTCTACAACCCTATGAACAATGTTATCTGCTCCGAACGATACAATATCGCCAATTTCTATCTGTTCAGGCGAATTAGGAGTTATTCTTATTCCATTTGAACTCTGGTCAAGGGTTGGTTTCATACTTCCTGTAGGAGCATAACTGCTTATTGAAGCATTTGGGATATTTATCATGACAGAATCTCCTGTAATCTGAATCTGACTTATTTTTATCCAATTACTCGGTGCATCGCTCCCGGTCGTAGAAAATCCAATTCCAAGGGGTTTTTCTATTCCTGTTTGTAAAAAAGAAAGAATCGAGATAAGAAGGACACAGCTAAAAAATCCTGCAACAAAAAGTAAAGAGTATGCTAAAATATTCAATCTATTTTTATTTTTCATGAAGGAGAATACATTTTCCGAGTTATAAATCTTTCTATTGTAGTCACTATATAAGAACAACAAAGAAGAAAGATTTATAAAGGGATGTTTCTTATGTGGAGTAGTAAAAATGACAAAACGAATAAATTCAACACGTCAGAAATCAAGATTGTACAATAAATCTATTATGACTTCGAGATTAGTAAATCGAATTGTTAACGAATTGAGAATACAAGATACTCCATGTTTAACAGTTCAACATGTAAACGGAAATGAACCTTTTGTTGAAGGATTAAATATTTGTTCACAATCCTATGATGAAAATAATCAAACTTATACAGGAGACCATAAACCTTTATGGTATAAAAACTAAAACATGATAATCAAACAAGAACTCGTCAAGAAAATAAGAGACTACTTTAGTCTTAATATTTATGAAACAAAAGTCTGGCTGGCCCTTCTTAGCAAGGGAGTAGCAAGCGCAGGTGAAATAGCAGAAATGTCGGGAGTTCCAAGAAGCAGAACTTACGACGTATTGGAAAGTCTTGAAAAACAAGGATTTGCAATAGCAAGAGTAGGAAAACCTTCTAAATACATCGCAGTAAAACCTGCAGTAATTCTTGAAAAAATGAAAACAAATGTTATGAAAGAAGCAGATGAAAAAGTAGGAATTCTCGCAAAAATGAGAGAAACAAGTGAATATACTGAATTAGAAACTCTTTACAATGTAGGAATAAAACCTGTAAAACATGAGGATTTATCCGGAGCAGTAAAAGGAAGAGCAGCCATATATAATCATTTAAGAGAAATACTTGAAAATGCAAAAAAAGAAGTTATAATCTGCACAACTCTAAGGGATTTTTCAGATAAAATAAGATTATTCTCTTCAATAATATCAAAATTAACAAAAAATGGAATAAAAATAAAGATTGCTCTCTCTGGTAATGAATCAGATATAAAAAGAATCAGCAATAAAATAAAAGTCAAGATAAAACCAATAAGCATAAATACAAAATTTTTCATAGTTGACAGTGAACAGGTTATGTTCATGCTTTCAGAAGGCGCAGAAGATGAAGATGTTGCTATCTGGCTTAATACCCAATTTTTCACAAATGCTTTAACATATTTATTCAATCAAGTCTGGGAGGAATAAAAATGGCATTACTAGTTCAAGAAAAAACTGAGTCTAAAACAGCATATGGGGATGATACTTCTGATTTTTTTGGCAAGACAATAATAACCCCGAATAGAGAGTATGAACTAAATCCATACGGACAACTTGTAAATATAACCACATCTCCAATTGAAGTAGAACAAATTGCAGGATTAGATCCAAAAATATGCAGTTTTGTTATTAATAATCCTGAAAGAGGCCCAACAAGAGAAGAATTAAGACTTCTTATTGAGAGATATGGGGAAAGACCCATGGCAGGCAGAGGGCTAGTCATTTTATTGTCGACAATTGATGCGGATAAGAGAGGATGTAAAATAAAACAATTGGTAGATTTTCCTATTTCTAAAATAAAATAAAAAAAATGGCTGATTACGACTCAATTAATACTGAACCAGGAATAATGGAAACTTCTGGAGTTCCAAGAAGAATATTGGGAGCTTCAACAATAGCAGATAATTTAGCAGCATTGATCGGACAACATCCAAACAAACCAAAAAACCTATCGATTTATTCAACCACAAAAGCTAATAAAAAAGTACTAGTACCTGCTGAACTAAAAGATTTACAGATTATTAATTATGGAACAAACTCTCAAAGAGTCTATAGGGGATTTGAGAACATTTGTCCTATGTTAGAAGCAGGATGTGTTTTATCCAGAAATCCAGATAAGTTTTGGAAATTATGTGCAACAGAAGATTTTTTTACCTGTAGTCATCTTGATGAGATAATCGCCGGCGGAGCTATGAAAAGTCCGCTTGCGTTTTTGTTTGGGGGCGACAATTAAAATGACTGACAAAATAGGTGCTAGATCTGAAAACTATGATGTTATAGTGGACTCAGATAATAATGCACACGTTGAAAAGTATAATCATCCAAGTTTAGTTGCATGTATTCATGACAAAATAAGGAAAAAATTAAGGCCTTATTTAACAGAATTCAAGGCACTTCCAAGACAACCTCCGATTGACGTTAATGCCTTAGAAATAAAGATAGATGAAATTAATAATAGAATAATAATCAGAGACAAAAATACAGGTATTTCTAATTGGGCTATAGGTTTTTTAAGATAATTTACGCTGCTTCAACACCGCTAATTCCCATCTCTCTTAATATTTTTTCCTCTTTGTTCAAAAATTCCCCAAGAAATTTATCAAAATTTAGATTATTTTTCTCTTTTGCATAACTTTTTCCCGCTTTGATTATAACCTGTTTATGCTCTTTTTTGAATTCTTGTAACCTGTCTTTCATTTCAATAGGCGGGCCTCTGAAGATTATCTCTTTTTTTGGATTTAAAACAAGATATAGCTTTCCAATATTTGCTTTCTCATCATATTCAAAATACTTTTCTTTTATCTCAAAATATCTTTCTACTTTCGTTAGGAAAAAAGTATAAAACTTCTTGAGTTTTGTTCCTGCAATATCTCCTGCTTGTTTTTCTGTTGCAAGGTTAATTTTAATCAGTTTATTTTTGTATTTTTTATCTAGTATGGAGATTATATCTTTCTTTTTGAAGAATTCAAGTGAAGGTTTTTTTAAAAAGTTTATACTTGCTATCTTAAATCTGCTGAAAGTTTCTTGAGAAAGAGCAGCAACAGCATTTCTCTCCTTAAATGTCGGATCAATGAGAATTATGGGGCTTGAAAGTTTTGCTTCATTAACTTCTCTTAAGATTGTCTCTTTATTCCTATAAAACTTTTCTGTGTCAATAATAATTTTCTCTTTATTGCTCTTAGCGATATTTTTTAAAAAATTAACAAAACTTTTGTAATGGATGATAAGAAGTTCTAATGCATAGCCGGAAAAGCCGTTTATGTATGACTCGGCGCCATAACAGTCCTGAAAATGAACAAATGCTTTTGCAAGTTTTATTTCATCAGCCAGTTTCTTATTCTTTTGTATCTTATTTCTAACATAATTCACATGAAAAAAACTTAAATCGGTGATATTTTTTGCTTCCTCTGGCTTCTTTATCTTAATTACGGGAATAATCTCAAATTCTGTGTTTTTCTCTCTCAACGCGAAATAATCTCTTGAACCATGTATTTTTTTTGTATTTTTTGGAAGTAATTTCTGAAGCATAGGGGATATTTTCTTATCCCCATATTTAGAATCAAATCTCACGAAAATATCAATGTCATATTTTTCTTTTCTTATCAGGGTCTCTTTTGCATAACTGCCGCCAATAAAAATATCTGCTTTTATTTTTTGTTTTTTTAACTTTGCCAAAATGCTCTCTTTTAATTCCTTCAATTTTGTTTCTATTACATCGATTTCCTCGTTTGAAGGTTTTATTAGAACAATCTCTTTTTTAAGAATCTCTTTTATATTGCACATATTTTAAATAAACATATAGGATTTATAAATATAATTAGGGATAGGAAAATTTCTTTTTTTCGGTTATATCCTTAAAGAAGTAAATCATAATTATCAAGCAAATAGATATAAACATCATAAAATTTCCAAAAAAAGGAAGTTTAGTTGTTATAGGACATGTATCTTCCCTAGTAACATCTTTACATCCTTCTGGTCTTGTACTTTCACTTCCAAGCCATGATGCCTTTCTTTCTACCAGTATATAATTAAGAGAGTCATTACAATGATTCTCAACAACCGATGAAGTCCATATACAAGAACTAACGCCACCACTAGTGGTACAACTCGGTGCAGAGGGGGGAATTGGGGCAGTGATAATATCAAGAACATTCATACATTTGCTTGTTGCAGTATCCCACTTACATTTACAATAATAGGTTGTAACACAACCGTCTTGATCAACGATCGCACTTGAAGCGTCACATAAATAGTCTACATTGTTCATATATCCTACCTTGGGCAAGCCCATATCACAACTGTATTGATTACTGTAATCCCGACAATATTTTATCCAGCCCGAACATGATCCGTCACGGTTGCATTCTTGGTTACCAGAACAACATCCAACATTATTGTTTTCTGAAGCATATTTTGAACAATTGCCAATAAGAAAGCTTGAAGGAGTTGTATCATTTCCAGGATTTTTCCATATTCCATTATCACACCACCAACCGCCTAAATTAAAAACTTGGCTTGTTTCTTGTCCAAACCCTGCAGAAATAAAAGAAATACTCGCTAAACTTATAAACATTATCCCAACAACTAAAAATAAACTCCTTGCCAGCATCCCTTTTTTCATGTTTTAAGTAAAGAAAGCTTATTTATAAATTATTCTTTATCATCAGAAAATACCACATTTTAAAAAGTATGATTTCAATTTATGGACATGAAACACAATCTGAAAATATCCATAATCATTCTGGGCATGTTCCTTCTTACACAATTAATAGGATTATTTATAATAAATTTCTATATTCAGGATGGAAACAATCTTCCATACGGATTTGACCAGCGGGATTTGAACGAACAAAATAGTGCTTCGATTTTAGCAAGCATGCTATTTGCATTTTTTATCGCAATAATTTTAATTTTAATTCTAACAAAGATAAAATCAGTAATCTTCATGAGAACATGGTTCTTTATTGTTGTTTGCCTTGCACTAGGGTTAACATTAAATGTTTTTATCTTTAATATGGGGATTTCATACTCTTCTCTTATTGCACTGGCAATAGGAATAATA
>Ga0247841_10011651_pt1 | contig 11646 bp, 8 predicted proteins | sample LaCruzMarch2015__2_FD_192410 | JGI IMG/M metagenome (GOLD analysis project Ga0247841, IMG submission 192410) | Freshwater microbial communities from meromictic Lake La Cruz, Castile-La Mancha, Spain - LaCruzMarch2015_18m | ecosystem: Environmental > Aquatic > Freshwater > Lake | place: Spain...
CCTATACTATCTGGCAAGGGTCTCTGCCTTTAAGATATACCTGTTACCGCGAGCCGTCAGCATGGTTCTGGCCGGTTTGGCCGGTGCCGTGGCTTTCTTATTGGGATCAAAATACAGGAATATTGCCCTAGATAATTTAAGGTCGGTTTTCGGCAGCACAAAAAGCGACCGGCAGATACAGGAAATAGCCCGCGCCGTATTCGTCAATTTGGCGAAGAATGCGGTCGAGCTGGTGACCCTTCCTAAGGTAAGCGCCTCGAACATAGATTCACTGGTATCGATAGAAGGCCGGGATATACTTGACCGGGAACTCGCGAAGGGGCGGGGGGTCATAGTAGTCACCGGGCATTTCGGCAATTGGGAGTTGATGCCGGTGACATTGAGGATAAAAGGCTATGCCGGCTCGGTCATAGGCAGGCGCATATATTTTGACAGGTACGATCGTTATCTGAATAGTTTACGTAAAGCCCACGGCGTAGAGATAATATATAGGGATGATTCGCCGCGCAAGATCCTGAAAGTCCTTAAGTCGAACGGAGTGCTGGGCATAGTCGCGGATCAGGATGTCGATTCCGTCGATGGCGTATTTGTGGAATTCTTTGGCAGGAGAGCTTATACGCCTCTCGGGCCTGTGTCGCTGGCTAAGGTGACCGGGGCGCCAATCGTACCGGCTTTTATGATAAGGGAAGGCAGGCGCCACAGGCTGGTATTTGAGAAGCCGATCGAGCTTGTCGATACCGGTAATAAAGATGCCGATAATGTCGAGAATACGAAGCGCTGGTCGGATGTGGTAGAGGCATATATAAGGAAGTATCCGGAACAATGGGTTTGGATGCACCGCAGATGGAAAACTGAAAATTTAAAATTAAAAGTGAAAAATTAAAAATGAAAAATACAAAAATAATGGTGATCTGCCTGGCGATATTGGGCGCGGCGCTTATATGCCTAGCCGGCAGTGACGCCCTTGGGTCTATTGCGGTTGCCGAGGCGAAAACCGCCGGGTCCGGAAACACCGCAGCGGATGATTCGGCAAAACATAAAGTTATGGCTTTCGACCTGGAAGGCCTTTCCGACAGCGGCGCTAAAAAATGGGGAGTTACCGGTAAATCGGCGGAAGCGGTATCCGAGAACAGGGTAAAGCTTAACGATATAGTGGCAAAGGCGTACGGCAACGAGGCGGAAGCGACGATAACCGCGAAGGACGGAGTTTATAATAAGACCAAGAATAATGTGGTCCTTCAGAACGATGTCGTGGCCACGATAGAGAGCAATAAAAGTTTCGCCGGCGATTTTGTCGGTCTTCAGGATAGCGAATCCGGCAAATCGGCAAAAGATCCGGTGCTCGGATCTGAAAACCAGAAAAAGACGAAGACGGTCATAACCTGCGACGGGGAAGTCGAGTTCAATTATGAAAATAACCAGGCGTACTTCTCTAAGAACGTTAAGGTGAAGAGCGAGGACGGAGATATAGACGCCGACAAGATAACCGTGAATCTCGATCCCGAAACCAGGCAGGTCAAGGAGATAGTGGCCGAGGGTAATGTAAAGATAATGCAGGGAGAGAATATAACTTACAGCGACAAGGCGATATATATCGAGAGCCAGAGAAAAATATTGTTGACCGGCAGACCCAAACTCGTCATATACCAGGAAGGCGGCATTACGGGCGGCCTTCTCGGAGAAAAGAAGAAATAATGCACCTACTTGAAACGACAGGCCTGGTAAAAGAGTACGGTTCAAAGCGCGTAGTGAATTCGGTGGATATAAATGTGAAGCGCGGCGAGATAGTCGGGCTCCTGGGGCCGAACGGCGCCGGAAAGACCACGACATTTTACATGATAACCGGCATAGTCGCTCCGGATTTCGGAAGGATCGTTTTCGACCGCCAGGATATTACCAAGATGCCGCTTCATATGCGCGCCAGGTGCGGCATAGGATATCTCTCCCAGGACCCTTCTATATTCAGAAAGCTTACGGTGGAAGAGAACATAATGGCCGTTCTCGAGACGCTCGAATTTTCGCCGCGCGAGCGCAAGAGAAGATGCGAAGAACTGCTGAACGAACTTAAGATCGCGCACTTGAGGCGAAATAAGGCTTACACGCTTTCAGGAGGAGAGAAGAGGCGGGTAGAGATAACGCGCGCGCTCGTAACGAACCCCATGTTCATACTTCTCGACGAGCCGTTCAGCGGCATAGACCCTATCGCCGTGGCCGAATGCCAGGAGATAATAAAGGAGCTGCGCGACAAAGGGCTCGGAGTCCTCCTGACCGATCATAACGTCAGGGAGACATTGACCATAACGGATAGGGCCTATCTTATGGCGGGCGGCAAGATTCTCATATCCGGCACCAAGGAAGACCTTATATCGAACCCCCAGGCAAGAGAACTTTATTTAGGTGAAAAATTTACAATGTAGCCGCTTTATGATATAATGCTTTTTCTATTTATTCCGCTCTAAAGAAAGGAAACATGGCAAGATCAAAAGTTAAACCACTGGAAGAATGCGCAGCACTAATCGAGATAGATGTCCCCAAAGAGACTGTCAATAAGGCGTTTGACGAGATATATTCGGAGATAATAAAGGTTGCCAGCGTCCCGGGGTTCAGGCCGGGGAAGGCGCCTAAAGAACTGGTGAAGAAGCATTATTCAAAACACGCTCACGAGGAAGCGATGAAGAAATTGCTCCCCGAGGCGTATGCCGCCGCTCTTCAGGAACATCGTATAAATCCGATCGGGATGCCGGAAATATCCGACATCGTTTTTGAAGAAGGAAAAGATATGTCCTTTAAGGCAAGGGTCGAGACCAGGCCTAAATTCACGCTTAAGAACTACAAAGGCATAGGGGTGAAGAGTAAGAAGGTCGCTGTCGGAAGTGCCGATATAGATAAGACCCTTGAGAGCATCCGCGAGATGAACGCTAAATACTCTTCCCCTGAAGACCGGCCCATTAAAATGGGCGATTACGCCATAAGCAATATGGAGTGTGAAGTAGATGGCAAGGCCGTGCACAAGAAGAGAGAGAATCTCTGGCTCTATATGGATAAAGATACCATAGCCCCCGGGCTTTCCGAAGGCATGGTCGGAATGAATAAGGGCGATGAAAGAAGCATCGATATTGTATTCCCTAAAGAGCATGCTGATAAGTCCATGGCAGGGAAGAAGGCCACTTATCGGATAAAGGTCAACGATATAAAGATAAGGGATCTTCCCGAGGTGAATGATGCTCTCGCGAAGAGCATGGGCAAGGAGAATCTGGAAACGCTGAAAAAAGATATATCGGTCGGGCTCGAGGCGCAGGCAAAAAGAAACGCCGATATAGAGGTTGAAAATAAGGTCCTCACGAAAATAGTAGACGATAATAAGTTCGGCGTTCCTTCCGGCATAGTAAAGAGGCAGCTCGAGCAGATGGTCCAGAACGCCAAGCATCGCCTTCTGGAGAAGGGGTTTAAAAAGGACGACCTCGACAAGAAAGACGATGAATTCAGAGCTAAATTTAAGGACGACGCCGAAAAGCGCGTAAGGCTTCTGTTCATACTGGACGCGGTCGCGGCTGCCGAGAAGATCGAGGTGGCGGACGGCGATATAGCCGAAGCGTATAAGGTCATATCAGAGCAAACCGGTAAATCGGAAGATGAGATAAAAGCGCATTACGAGCGCGAGGATATCGTGGCCGATCTGAAAGAGCAGTTAAAGGAAGGCAAAGCGATAGAATTTCTGGTTAAGAACGCCAAGGTAACGGAAGAATAACAAGGGGGTATCATATGAGTATAATGATTCCTATGGTTATTGAGACTACCGGAAGATCTGAGAGGGCTTATGATATCTACTCCAGACTTTTAAAAGACAGAATAATTTTCATAGGGACCGCGATTGACGACAATGTGGCTAATATTATAATCGCTCAGTTGTTGTTCCTGCAGATGGAAGACCACGACAAAGATATAAGCATATACATTAATACGCCGGGCGGATCCGTGACGAGCGGTCTTGCCATATACGATACGATCCAGTTCGTGAAGCCGGATGTCAATACTTACTGCATGGGGCAGGCGACCAGTATGGGCGCCGTGCTTCTGGCTGCAGGAACTCCGGGAAAACGTTATGCATTGCCGCACGCCCGCATAATGATACATCAGCCATGGGGCGGAGCCGAAGGGCAGGCGACGGATATAAATATACAGGCACAGGAAATATTGCGCTTAAGGGCCAGGCTTGAGGAGATACTCGCGAAGCATACCAAGCAGCCGCTGGATAAGATAAAGAAAGATACGGACAGGGACTACTTCATGTCGGCAGATGAGGCGAAGAAGTACGGGATAGTGGATGAGGTCATAGCGAATATAGGAAAGAAGAAGTAAAATAAAAGGGAGAAAAGCGATGCGGAAAAGTTACCTGATGACTCCGGGGCCCACGCCGGTACCGGAAGAGATAAGAAGCGAGATGGCCAAGCCGATGATACACCATAGGACTAAGGAGTATCAGGGAATATTCAAGGACGCTACCGAGGGGTTAAGGAAGATATTTAAGACCACGGGCGATGTCTTCACTTTTACTTCCAGCGGCACAGGGGCGATGGAGGCCTCTATAGTGAACGTTCTGTCCGCCGGTGATAAGATAATAGTGGTGCGCGGAGGAAAATTCGGAGAAAGGTTCGGCGATATAGCCAAAGCCTACGGAGTCGGCGTGATACCCATAGATGTGGAATGGGGTTCGGCTCCAAGCCCGGAAGTCGTAAAGGATACGCTTAAGAAAAATCCAGATGTAAAAGGCGTGTATACCACGCTCTGCGAAACTTCCACGGCTACGGTATTCGATATAAAAGCGATAGGCGAGGTCGTCCGTAATACGAATGCGCTGTTCGTAGTTGATACTATATCCGGACTCGGCGCCGATGAATTCAAGAACGATGAGTGGGGAGTGGATATAGCGATATGCGGATCGCAAAAGGGGCTCATGATACCTCCGGGGCTGGCGTTCTGCTCGGTCAGCGAGAAGGCGTGGAAGTCGGTGGAGACGTCGAAGCTGCCGAAATTCTATTTTAATTTCAAAAAATACAAAAAAGCTTACATAGATACCGATACGCCGTTCACATCCGCCATAACGCTCGTCATAGGACTGAAGAAGGCGGTCGAGACGATGAACGCGAAAGGTATCGATAATGTCATAGCCGAACACCAGTCTCAGGCAAGGGCGTTCAGGGACGCTATGAAGGCGGTAGGCCTCGGCATATTCTCTAAGTCTCCGTCATCAGCTGTTACGGGAGTGAGCACTCCGGATGGTATGGACGCGGACGCTTTGATAAAGCTCCTTAAGACCGAATACGGCGTTACATTTGCCGGTGGGCAGGAAGCTCTTAAAGGCAAGATATTCAGGTGCGCCCACATGGGCGGCATAGATAAGGAACATACCTTCGAGGCCATAAAGGCGCTTGAAGAGGCCTTGGTTAAGATGGGATGGAAATGTAAAGCGTGCGCCGGAATAGACGCGGCGAAAAAGATAATGGGTAATTAAGGAGAATCCGACATGCCATTTAAAGTCCTGATAAGCGATTCACTCTCAAAAGAAGCGGTAGATATACTCCAGAAGGAAAAAGAGTTCAAGGTAGACGTCAATACCAAGCTCACTCCCGAGGAGCTTAAAAAAGTAATAAAGGATTACGATGCCCTGCTTGTCCGCAGCGCTACTAAGGTCACTAAAGAGATCATAGAGGCCGCCGATAAGCTGAAGATAATAGGAAGGGCCGGCGTCGGTCTGGATAATGTGGACGTGGAGGCCGCTTCCAAAAAAGGGATCATAGTTGTAAACACCCCGAGCGGCAATACGATATCTACCGCTGAGCATACATTTTCGATGATGCTGGCTTTATCCAGGAGCATCCCGCAGGCTGACCTTTCGATGAAGAAGGGCGAGTGGGAGCGAAAGAAATTTATGGGAGTCGAGGTTTACGGCAAGACCCTGGGCGTAGTCGGCCTGGGACGCATAGGGACAGAGGTGGCGAAGCGCGCGCTCAGTTTCGGTATGACGGTATTGGCGTGCGATCCTTATCTTTCGGCCGAGAGGTCGAAGGATCTCGGCATAGAGAGCGTTGACTTGAAGGGGCTTTTTACGAGATCCGATTACATAACTGTCCATACGCCGCTTACGGATGAAACAAAACACATGATATCGGATGAACAGTTCGCTATGATGAAGAAGGGCGTGCGGGTCATAAACTGCGCGCGCGGCGGTATTATAGATGAGGAAGCCCTCGCCAGGGCCATAGATTCAGGCAAGGTCGCCGGCGCGGCGTTCGACGTTTACGAAAGCGAGCCGCCGAAAGACTTGAAACTGATAAAGATGGAGAAGACTGTGTTGACCCCGCACCTGGGAGCATCGACAGAGGAAGCGCAGACGAACGTCGCCATAGAGGTCGCCAACACGGTGCGCGACGCGTTATTGAACCGCGGCGTGAGAAACGCGGTGAATGTGCCGTATGTGGACGCCGAGGTCTATAAGACCATCGAACCGTATCTTAAACTTGCCGAGAGCCTCGGCTCTATCCATGCTCAGCTCGCCGAGGGGCATATAAAGAGCGTTAAGGTCAGGTACGTCGGAGATTTACTGAAATACGATCTGACGCCGCTTACGATATCCCTCGTTAAAGGGCTGCTTACGCCCGCTCTTCAGGAGACGGTGAATTTCGTTAATGCGCTCGTGATAGCCAAGGAGCGCGGCATAAACGTCACCGAAGCGAAGACCGCCGATGTGCAGGATTTCGCAAGCCTTATATCGGTGGAGGTCGAGACCGATAAGATGAAGAACCTTTTGATAGGAACTTTATTCACAAAGGTTGAGGCCAGAATAGTCAAGATAAACGAGTTTTACGTCGATCCGGTTCCGGAAGGGTACATGCTATTCATACAGAATAACGATGTGCCTGGAATAATAGGCCAGATCGGCACGATCCTCGGCAGGAACGGGGTAAATATAGCCGGGATGTCTTTCGGAAGGGATGAGAAGGGCGGCAGGGCGGTCAGCATATTAAATATAGACAGCGATGTGCCTAAGGCCGTTCTCGATGAGATGAGGGGCGCCAAGAATATAAAAGAAGTCAAACTGGTCAAAGTATAGGAGGGTAAGAAGAGAAAAATGAAAAAACAGAATAAGATCTATATCATCGATGTAACCAACAGGGACGGCGTGCAGACGTCGAGACTCGGGCTGGCAAAATTACAGAAGACCATGATCAATATATATCTGAATGACATGGGCGTATTTCAGTCCGAATTCGGCTTTCCGACTACGCGGCATGAAACGAACTATCTGAACGCGAATCTTGAGCTGGCGAAGCTCGGAGTTTTGAAACCGATAGTGCTTAGCGGATGGATACGGGCGATAAAAGACGATGTCGAAAAGGCCTGCAAGATGACCAAGGTCGAAAATCTGAACATATCGATATCGACATCGGACCAGATGATCGGCGGCAAATTTCAGGGCAAGTATACCAAGGAGGATGTGTTAAGGGAGATGGCGGAAGCTGTCCATGTCGCCAGAAAATTTGGTATAAAGCTTCTCGGCGTCAATGCGGAGGACGCTTCGAGGACTCGGATAGATTATCTTATAAAGTTCGCCCGCGCCGCAAAAAAAGCGGGAGCGGACAGGATTAGATACTGCGATACTCTTGGTTATGACGATCCATTTACGATCTATGACAGGATAAAGACGCTGGCGACCGAAGTGAAGATACCCATAGAGATCCATTGCCATAACGACCTAGGGATGGTCGTCGCGTGTTCCGTGGCAGGGGCCAGGGCCGCGATAGACGCCGGCGTTGACGCTTATATAAATACTACGGTTAACGGCATGGGGGAGAGGGCCGGTAACGCGGATCTTGTAAGCACGATACTCGCGATAAAGTACTCCAGCGGATTCGCCGGAAAATACGAGCTCGATGAGCGCGTGAAATTATCGCACGCCTGGAAGATAGCTAAGTACGCTTCTTACGCTTTCGGGGTTCCAATACCGATAAACCAGCCGGCCGTTGGAGCTAACGCTTTCGCGCACGAGTCCGGCATACATGCCGACGGAGCGCTTAAGGACAGGCGCAATTACGAGTTGTATGATTTCGAAGCGCTCGGTAGGGGCGAACCGGAGATAATCGATACCGGCAGGCAGATAACCGCGGGCGAATATTCCGGCATAAAAGGCTTCCGCAATGTTTACGACAAGTTGGAGATAAAGTTCAAGGACGATAAGGACGCTACCAGGATACTCGATCTGGTTAGGTACGCCAACGTCCATACCCAAAAACCCCTTACGGAAGATGAGTTGAGATTTATAGCTAAATATCCAGATATCGCCCGTAAGATATTTACGATGTCGCCGTAATTGGGCCCTAAAACCGTCAGGTAGAAGGTAAAATGAATATATGCCGAATATAATAGTGCTGGGCGCTCAATGGGGCGATGAGGGCAAAGGGAAAGTAATAGACATATTTTCCGAGAAGATGGACTATATCGTCAGGTATCAGGGCGGTAATAATGCCGGCCATACGGTGGTAATAGGCGAAGAAGAGTTCATACTTCATCTGGTTCCATCCGGGATACTGCATAAAGGAAAAATATGCGTAATAGGTAACGGCGTTGTGATCGATCCTAAGGCTCTTCTGGAAGAGATAGATATGCTCGCGAAGAAGAAGATATCCGTAAAGGGCAGACTCTTCATAAGCGACCGGGCGCATGTAATATTGCCGTATCACAGGAAGATAGACGCGCTTAAAGAAGAGAGGGTGGGGAAGATCGGCACGACCAAGAGAGGAATGGGACCATGTTACGCCGATAAGGTCGCCAGGAGTGGAATAACGATAGCAGATCTCATGGATGATGTAGTTTTCCGCGCTAAGCTCGCCTCGAACCTTGATGATAAGAACGCGCTTCTGGCTAAGATCTACGGGGCCGAGCCGTTCGATTTTGATTCCATATATAAGGAATATAAGGATTACGCGGCAAAGATAAAGTCTTATGTGACCGACGCTTCCTATCTATTAAATGAAGCCGCCAGAAAAAATAAAAAGATAATGTTCGAAGGCGCCCAGGGCACTCTTCTGGATGTCGATCACGGGACATACCCTTATGTAACGTCTTCGAATGCCACCGCGGGAGGAGCTTCTACCGGAGCGGGAGTGGGGCCGACTAAGATAGATAAGGTCGTCGGGGTTGTAAAGGCGTACACGACACGGGTCGGGGAGGGGCCGTTCCCTACGGAATTTGGGCCGGACCTTATGGACCGGATCCGTAAAAAAGGAAAAGAGTTTGGAGCGACTACCGGGCGCCCCAGACGCTGCGGATGGTTCGACAGCCTGGTCGTGGGTCACTCCGTTATGGTGAATGGAATAAGCGAGATAGTAGTAACGAAGCTTGATGTTTTGGACGATCTGGATAATATCAAGATATGCACGGCCTATAAGTTTGAAGGGAAAGTTTACAAAAGGTTTCCGGCTAATATAAGGGTCCTCGAGGGGTGTCAGCCGGTATATGAAGATATGCCCGGGTGGGGATCGGATACCACCAGGATCACATCTTATTCACGCCTTCCAAGAAACGCTAAAAATTACCTGAAGAGGATACAGAATATTCTGGGGGCAAAGATAGTGCTTATCTCGGTAGGTTCCGAGAGAAAGCAAACATTCACGAAAGGAGTGTAGGAGAAGATGAATTTTGATATTTTGTTGTTGGCTCCGCTTGGCTCGGTTCTCGCGCTTGGGTTTGCCGCGTATCTGGCGGCAAGGGTGCTTAAGAACAGTGAGGGGACGCCGGATATGATAGAGATAGCCGATGCCGTCAGGGAGGGCGCCGGTGCTTATCTTAAGAGACAGTATACAGGGGTTGCGTTATTTTTCTTTGTCATGTTCTTCGTATTATTGTGGATGGCGTTTAAAGGATACCTGACTATGTTCGTTCCATTCGCCTTTATTACGGGCGGATTTTTCTCCGGCCTGTCCGGATATATAGGTATGTCCATATCTACCAGGGCCAGCGCGCGCACCACGAACGCGGCAAAGACCAGTTTAAACGCGGCACTTCAGGTGGCTTTTTCTTCGGGAGCGGTAATGGGGCTGGTAGTAGTAGGCCTCGGGCTTCTGGATCTTTCGATATGGTACTATGTTCTTGACTGGTATTATGGCAGTCACGCTATACCTAACGGCATGGATAAGATAGGCGCTATCACATCTACGATGCTCTGTTTTGGCATGGGCGCCAGCTCACAGGCACTTTTCGCCAGAGTCGGAGGAGGCATATTCACCAAAGCCGCCGATGTGGGCGCGGATCTTGTCGGTAAGGTAGAGGCGGGGATACCGGAAGACGATCCAAGGAATCCTGCTGTAATAGCGGATAACGTCGGAGATAACGTCGGAGACGTCGCCGGCATGGGCGCGGATCTTTATGAATCGTACGTCGGTTCTATAGTGGCCACGATGGCGCTAGGCGCAGCTGCTTTTGGCTCTTTAGATCTCGGACTTAAGTCCATAACTATCCCGATGGTCATGGCCGCGATAGGCGTCATGGCTTCTATCATAGGCACGTTCTTTGTAAAGACTAAAGAGAAGGCGGATCAGGGTGAGCTTTTGAAGGCTCTCAGGCGCGGCGTTCTCTCGAGTTCTCTCATAGTGGCGATAGCCTCATTTTTCGTGGTGAAGTATGTGCTCGGAATGGAGCATATAGGAGTATACTACGCAGTTCTCTCCGGCCTCATCGCCGGGGTCTTGATAGGCTTCTCGACTGAATTTTTCACTTCTAGTAAATACGGCCCTACCAAAGCGGTGGCGTCGACGTCTGTAACCGGGCCCGCTACGATCATAATAAGCGGCTTATCGGTCGGCATGATGTCAACGGCTGTACCTGTGCTGGTGGTAGCTATAGCGATAATGGCGAGCTACTACCTGGCGGGCGGCGCCGGTAATCCGAATATCGGGCTATACGGAGTCGCGATCGCGGCCGTAGGCATGTTATCCACTCTCGGTATAACGCTCGCGACGGACGCTTATGGTCCCGTCGCTGACAACGCCGGAGGAAATGCGGAGATGACGCATCAGCCGAAGGAAGTCAGGCAGAGGACCGACGCGCTTGACTCGCTCGGCAATACTACTGCCGCTACCGGCAAAGGTTTTGCCATAGGATCCGCGGCATTGACTGCGCTGGCCTTGATCGCGGCTTACCGCGACCAGATATACCTGATAGGCGGAAAGATCGATCTTTCGATGATGAACCCGAAGACGCTCGTCGGACTTTTTATCGGAGGCATGCTTCCGTTCCTGTTCTGCGCTTTGACCATGAGCTCGGTCGGCAGAGCTGCCGGAGCTATAGTCGTAGAGGTCAGGCGGCAGTTTAAAGAGATAAAAGGCATAATGGACGGGAGCGCCAAGCCGGATTACGGCAGATGCGTCAGCATAGTGACCGCTGCGGCGCAGAAAGAGATGATACTTCCGTCTCTTCTCGCTATCCTGGCTCCTATAGTTATAGGCGTGTGCGCCGGAGTAGACAGCGTTACCGGCATGCTAGTCGGCGCTACGGTCTCCGGGTTCGTTCTGGCTATAATGATGGCTAATTCAGGTGGAGCGTGGGATAACGCCAAGAAGTATATAGAGGAAGGCAATTACGGAGGCAAAG
>Ga0247841_10011653_pt1 | contig 11643 bp, 7 predicted proteins | sample LaCruzMarch2015__2_FD_192410 | JGI IMG/M metagenome (GOLD analysis project Ga0247841, IMG submission 192410) | Freshwater microbial communities from meromictic Lake La Cruz, Castile-La Mancha, Spain - LaCruzMarch2015_18m | ecosystem: Environmental > Aquatic > Freshwater > Lake | place: Spain...
CGCGAGGCCGCCAAGGAGCTGAAGATAGACCTGTCCAAGGCGACCATCGCCGTACAGGGCTTCGGCAACGCCGGTTATTTTGCGGCAAAGCTGGCCAAGGAGATATTCGGCTCAAAGATAGTGGCCGTCTGCGACAGCCAGGGCGGCTGCTACTGCAAGACCGGCATCGACGCCGAGGAGGCACAAAAGGTCAAGACCAAGACCACCTCGGTCTGCAACCTCAAGGTCGGGGACAAGATCACCAGTGAAGATATCCTGGAGCTCGACGTCGATATCCTTATACCGTCGGCGATGGAGAACGTCATCACCGAGAAAAACGCGGCCGCTGTCAAGGCCAAAATCGTGCTTGAGCTGGCCAACGGCCCGACCACACCTGAAGCGGACGAGATCCTTTACAAGAAGGGTGTACACGTCATACCCGACTTCCTGGCCAATGCCGGCGGCGTGACCGTCTCCTACTTCGAGATGGTTCAGAATTTTAGCATGTACTACTGGACTGAGAAAGAGGTTTACGCCCGGCTGGATGAGAAGATGACCACCGCCTACCATTCGGTCTGGGACACACACAAGGAATACAAGATCAATATGCGGCAAGCAGCCTATGTAAGGGCTGTGGAACGCGTCGTGGAAGCCATGAAGCTGCGCGGCTGGGTATAAACTTTAAAATCCGAAATCACGTGTAATAAAAAAGGGGCGGCATGTACATGCCGCCCCTTTCGTTATAAGCAGTCCCCTAAGCGGTAATCTGTCTTTTTTTCGCAGAATACTGTGCCCTGTGGCTCCTGGCCAAAGGACAACTGCAGGCTTTGCAGTTTTTTATGGTGATCTCGCTGTGGGAGTGGTCTACCAGGTGAAAGGTGAACTTACAGCTCCCGTCGTTAATATTGACCCCGTTGCAAAAGCCTTTACTCTTATCGAATTCCATTTCTTCTCCCCTTAAATATTTGACCGGGGACACACGTAAGCCCTTTAACAGACCTGCATATGTCCCCGGTTCAATTTGTGTGCGACTTTACTTACCTGGTGCTGTAGCTGCGTTCACCGTAGCTTGAACCGCCGCTCTGTTGCTTCTTAGCTCTGCGGCAAGTTGGGCAACGCTTCGGTTCGTTGGTATAGCCTTTAGTGGCGAAGAACTCTTGTTCTCCTGAAGAAAACGTAAAGTTAGTACCACAATCGGTGCACTTGATCGATTTGTCTTCAAAACTCATCGGATGACCTCCTTAAATAAATTTAGTCAGTATTCGGGCCATCCAATGCTTGAAATAGATCCGGTGGGATATAAGGAGCTTGTAATAACCTAAACTTGAACTATATTAGAAGTATACACCGAATTGGAACTTATGTAAAGAAATGGCATCTGCTACTGGACTGCGACAAATACGAAGGATTTGAGATATTTTACAGTGTTAGTTCCGTGGATGCAGCTAACCTTGTGATGTTCAAATATATCAGTCTATAATACAGACGCCAATATGCGAGCTATTAGATTTAGATTTGTTGGAATGGTATTCTACACCGTGCTGGTAATCTGTCTTGTAGCTACAGACAAAGTGATGGATTATTTGAGCACGTCATTTTCACAAATCGATGTCTCCTTGGCAATAATACCCATATTGAGTCTGGGAGCGGCTTTCTTTACTTCGGAAGGAATTGGATATCTTTTTAATTCTCTATTCCTATTCCTTGCAAATATAAAGAAAGGATATTATCCAGGAGAGAGCTTCTACTCATTAGAGTGGGAAAACCTGAGCTACAATCTCAAAAAGGAGATCCTTGAGCGTTGCCACAGAACACAACTCAATACGCAGGGTAATTCCTCTGAATTGAATTACAAAACCATCGAGTGGTACGGCAACGATGTTTTCCTCAGCTATTATTGGCAGCAAGCTCCCAAAACGCTGGCCGACTGGGTATCAAGACGGCATACCGCTTATTTCACAGGTATGACCACTGTCACTTGCATCATATCAGCCTTATTGTTGTCCCTTATTTTATCGTCAACATTGGATCTCGGATTGTCGGCACCTTTCTATATATCAATGACTTGCTTCTTTGTCTTTACGCCCATGATTCTGTACAACAGTCTAAATGCACGATTAGAAGCGAGACACATGATCAACTTATGGTTGATCAATGCATTCGATCCCTCGGTGAGATGCGCTTTCACGGATATAAGTAAGAAATTTTCCGATAACAACTAATTCATAACTTCCTATCCAAGTTTCATGGGCGTAACAGAGCCATCTAGGAGATCGAAGGTTGTACCATCGCAGGCACTTCAACTATCTCCACGGCCAGGGTGAACTAAGGGGATAGTCTCACATAATCAGGAGATACTAGGGAATCTCCAACCAATCATTGCCGTGCATTATCCACTCAATAAGAATATCCATAGTGTTCGTTATTGAGTCATTATTACTTAGACAACATTGCCAAACGACTACAATACGCCATCCGTTGTTACGTAATTGAACTATCTTTTCCCTGTCTCTTTTGACAGTCGCTGATATTTTCTTTTCCCAGAAATTTCTGTTGCTGTCAGGAAGACGGCTCCTTTTACAGGCGAAATGTCCATGCCAGAAACAACCGTGGATAAAAATAGCTGCCTTATATTTAGGGAAAACGATGTCGGGTCGACCTGGTAGACTTGAGACACATTTCCTGTATCGAAGACCCCTTTTGTGGAGACGTGACCCCACCAGCCGCTCAATGCTAGTATTTTTACCCCGCACACTGGACATATTACGGCTGCGTTGTCGGGGAGACATGAAATCAGCCAAGGATTATCTATTCATCTTCGAGGTTTGGCGTCTTAACCATTCCGATTCGGTCAGCCCTACTCTCGATATTTCACGTGCATAATCATTTGCGACTCGTTGTGCATGGGCAGGTTTAAGATCTGCCACCCATATTAGCTTAATTGCCTCTTTATCATCTGCATATCCATTAAATATCCAGTTATCACCCTCTCTGTATGCAGTAATGACTCCTTCTCCGGTTTTCGGTCTAAATCCGAACATTTTAGACTGATGAGGTCTAAGATTTAATCGAAGGGCAATTAAATTGCCGCCTGCTTCTGGCACAATGAATCCAAAATCTTTTGCACCCGAGCTGTCAGCTTCAATCATGCGAAGGAACGGGAACATACGTTTCCCCTCTAGACGCACACTATCACATAAAGGTTGAACGCATAAATAATATCGGCCATTATCACCGGCATCTTGTATAATACTGCCAAGCGAAAGGATCGGAGTAGTGTTCTCATAATGAGAGCAAACTGACATAAGATAGGCAAGTCTACGATCCGATATATTCCCGGAATTGCCATCTTGAGTCAGTATATCAGTCAGCTTACTCAGAGTTGCACTATTTTCGTCGTCTTTTAATAGTTTTAGAAATAATCCCCAATCTGGGTGCGATGCTGAAGTGGTCTCTTTGCAGATGCCATTGATGATAAGATCATGCAGCGCCTTTTTAGCGTCATCTACAGTCGCAATTCCCATCCTTTTGCACAGCGAAAGGATATTAGCATGGCTACTAATCCAGCTATCAATATAGTCCTGCGATAAGTATTCCGTTATGCGTTTATCTTCAAGTACAGATTGGATTTCAGATACTATTAGTGGAACAATATGTGATTCAGCTTCCTCCGAGGGTGTCATTAATGCTCTATGTGAGAGATATGGAGCATCTAAAGACGGAGGAAATTTGCCGATTATACGATGCGCATTTTTTCGAATTGCAGCCATACTGCCTAGCGCTGCATTTGAGAGCAGTCCCATGGTCATTTTAGTAAACTCATCTATCAATCTTGTTGGAATATCAATCTCTTTGACTATTCGAGTAGCATCTGCTCCTTTTGTATCCTCTTTTGCGAACACGCAAATTCTAGCTGCGTCTTGGACAAAAGTATAATCATCTTGTTTTGAAAATGAGCCGCTGTTTTTCAATGCTTCTTCAATTTTGTCAGATATTTCCAGGGGCTTTTCTGCAGAATATATTGCAATAAGACGAATTCTATCATGGGACTTTTCTCCAGCCAATATCTTAGAAATGACTCCCGTAGCATTTACTTCTGGCGACATTTTTCCCTGTAATTGCCAATCAAGAATTACAATATCAGCACGCTCCGAGGATCTTATGACTTTTTCCTCAAAATCCTCCTTATATCTAGGCGTGAGAACGCTACAAATCAGGCCTTTGTCCGCAAATAAATCGATTAATAACTTAGCATTAAGGTCGTGCGTACTATCACCTTCAGTAGATGCATCAGGTCCTAACGGAGATATTTTTGGATTTAATCCTGGCACATTCAACCCTGGGTGTGCCTCAATCCGATCACTTTCTCGCAAATAGGCACGGTCATCAACGACAACTACATTTTGTAAGAACTGCAGTGCGACTTCTTGAGACAATGCCTCAAAGCTTTTACTCATCAGCATCCTCCTTGGTCTCTTGCTTAATAAGGAAAGTGGCTCCGCGTTCTTTACTAGTGTAGTCAAGTGATAAACTGTATCCAATCTTCTTAAGTACTTCTCGTGAAATATGAAGACCCATTCCACGACCCCCCGGTTTTCTGGTAAAACCTAATTCGAAAATAGCTTCACGATCACGCTCAGCTATGCCAGGACCATTATCAGATATGACAAAGGTATCCTCGTTAGCATTAAGCTTCACGATTCGTGGTTTGGGCTGATCTCCCAACCAGAACAAGGAATTATCAATTAGATTAACAAAGACCGGATATATTGATGAGGGATACTCGACTAAAGTTTTCTTTAGAAAAGCTTTGGTAGGTTCAATAACAATATCATTCTTTCGTAAGCGTTCCGAAAAAAGGTCCTGAAGAAACTTGTTTATATCGCTCCCTAATATTTCTATCTTCTTGCGTTGTAACCGACGATCTAGAGGAGTAAACAATGTTAAATAGCCATCTAAATGTTCAAAACTAGTCCGTAAATTTCCGTACAACCCGCGTAAATCCTCGTTTAAATCTGCCCAAGCCCCTAATTGCTGTAAACCTTTCCTTATAGCAGTCACACTTTGGTTGAATTCGTGGTTGATAACACCGACTGCCATGCCGAGTTGTGATAACTGTAAATCTAAATCAGCTTGTTCTTCTAAGGCAATTGCGCGTTGTTCCAAAGCTTCCATTTGATCCATCTGACCCGAATCATCGTTTAAATCGATAGCTTCCAATTGTGCACGAACGTATTGGAGGAATTGCTGCTCCTTTTCTTTTATCTCCGTAATACGTGTTTCCAATTTAGTCCTAGTATCTATTATTGCTGCATCTTCCATTTTAGATATATCAATGCGAGCAAACTCCGCAAAAACCTCCTTCAAAACAGTTTCGATTTCAGCTAGGCTTTCCTGTGTTGCTTCGGTAATCTCATCATGGACAGTAGTAAGTGCTTTGCGAGTTTCAGCGCTTTCTGTTTTAGCTGCTTTTCTCGTTGCTGCCGAAATCTCATTAAGTGCATTTTCTATTCGTAGCCGACGATCCAATTCTAATCTCGCCTTTTGTGCCTCAGTAGTAACAACACCCTCGACAAGAGCAACCATAGGAGCGAATACTGTCTCCTGTAGCTTCCCAAGTTCCTCAACATAATTTGCCCACTCGCGCTCTTGTGCCTGTGATAAACCGACTCCACGTGGTCTCACTATTCTGTAGCGATCCTGCAATTCAGAGAGACGCTGTCTAACCGCTCCTTCAATTTGGAGGAAGCGACTGGCCGCAATTTTGGGATCGTCGATTTGTGATGCATTTTTCAGTTGCTCTGATATATCTTCAGTCAGCTTAAGTGCTTCATCCTGCGGCTTACCGGCATCGTATGACAGGAAAAATTGAATTAACTCTTCTGATAGTTTCTTCCTCTTTGATGAGACAAGTTGTTCTCTTTTCCGCCTTGCCTGCTCAAGCCGCTCAAGGTTAGCCTTGAATTGAAAATACCGTTCTGAGTACGGTGTTGGTTGTTGTTCTCGAAAGAAATCGGCGGCCAGTTGAATAAAAAAGTTCTTTAAAATTGATTTGAGTTGACGATAAGCCCTGTTCTCAATAAATCCTTCACGTCCCGCCTTTTCCTTAAGCAGAGCATTATCCTTTTGATTAATTTCGACCACTCCAATAATCCTTCGGTATGAAAAGTAATAATAGGCTGCACTTTTGGTTCGATTCTTCTCTATATCAAGCCAATCGTAATCATTATCTCCATATGGAAGGATACGGATTCCATCCTTGTAAATATATAGGCCCCCAAATTTATTCATTTTATTGATTAGTCGGCCCCAATCTTCTAAAGGTATGGTGGATTCTCTTGCTGCACCTTGTACCGTTGCAACGTTAATTTTAAATGGCCCACAGTGAATTGGCCGTCCACTCCCACCACCCCATGGTATTACATGGTCAACATATTCTTCCCCGTACACGGACACTTTTCCTTTGAATTGGCCAAAGTCATCGAATTGTCCACGGATGTGATGATCAGCATTTATGAATTCATCTGGCATGAAAAAGTCTTTCTCATTTATCAGATCATCGCACAAATCATTAGTCTTGTGATCTCTGAAAGCGGCTTTGATTACTGGCTCATCATGATCCGGTGTCATTGTGTTAGTAAAACCCAACAGCGCCTTTTGTAAAGGAGCGGCTTTATCTGTATCAGATCCTTCGATATCTGCCTGCAGTAACTCGGAAGCTGGAAGTATGATGAAATGAGTCCCATGTCCATCCCCAGTGAGACTGGGCGATCCGAGGAATTTATCTATTTCCACGGGATCGACATTAAACAATCCCAAATCAAGCTCAATACGTTCTCTCACTGCGAATTCCATATCCCCTGTAAGGCGCACCAGATTTTGTCTAAACTCTTCAAGCATCTCGACGATATCAGGCTTGGAAGGTAACTGACCTCGATCATATACTCTGATAGGTATTTCAATATCATCCAGATCAATTCCCGGACATTCAAAGATACCCCAGTGAATATATGCCGACACTATTTCCTGCAGTTTTCCGTCTCTCTTAGCTCTGGTTAATATAAGAAGCTGGGATCCAATGCTTGCTATCGCAAGTCGACCTATACCTTTTTCACCCAGTATTGGCCGAGATATTTGATCAGGATCAACAGGAGGAGGAATAATACCTACGCCAGCATCCAATTTGCTTTCCGTCCCCAAGGTTAGCCAACGCTTCTCAAAATCCTCGCGGGTCATTCCCAAACCATCATCACGCAGAACAAATAGACCGCTCGTTCGGAAATAATCAACTTCCACCCGTTTTGCATATGCGTCGTGCGCATTTTTAAACAGTTCACTGATTGCGGTCGGAATACCTGCAATTTGCTGGCGCCCAAGCATATCGATTGTACGCGCACGTGTTCTAAACTTCGCCACTGACCTCCCCTTGGACATCTATTAGATGCTGGATAAAATTACGTCCGAATCGCTCTGCTAAAAGAACAGGAACCGCATTACCAATTTGGCGAGCCATAGAGTTCAGGCTACCTTCAAAAATAAAATTGTTCGGGAATGTTTGAAGACGCGCTGCCTCCCTCACGCTTATTGCTCTGTCCTGTTCCGGATGACCAAATCGGCCGTTCGATAGACTGATGCATCTGGTAGTTAAACCTGTGGCAGGCACGTCCCAACGCATGCGTCCATATACATCAGTATGTCCCTCGTATCCATTGGCGTGACAATTCAATTTTAGCGATTTAGGCCATGATCTGCGATCTCCACCCACATCAATTGACCTAATTCGCTCTAAATTTATTGTCGACAAGTCCGCGGCCCTATGATTTGGCACCACTGGATGGGTTTCTCCAGCACGTATAGGCGGAAGATCCGCAATCCAATCGCGCACCGTGGAATATTTGTTATAACAGGATGGTCCGTGAGTTTGTTCGGGAAAATCAATGTCGCCCAGGCGGCTAGCGATCAAAACTAGGCGGCGCCGCATCTGCGGCACGCCATAGGACTGTGACGTAATTACATCGTACTTATACTTATACCTCAATTTATCAAGTGTGTTAATTAGTGTTCTGAATGGCCCGTCTCCATTCTCAATTCTCTGAATACCTGGCACATTTTCGATAAAAATGAATTCTACCTCATAGAACTTTACGAAACGTATAAACTCGTTAAGAAGTGCTTGCCTGTTATCATCTTGGCGGTGATTAGTCTTCTGCTTTGTAAAGGGCTGACACGGAGCACACCCCGAAAAAAGAATTGGATGTCCTCTGCAATCGTCTATGAGAGGCTGTAGACTTTCGCATCGCACACTTTTAATGTCTTCTTGTATGAAATGCGTCCCAGGAAAATTTTGTTTAAAGGTCCTCCCCGCGTCGGCGTCGTTGTCAAGACCGGAAATAATATGCATGCCCGCATTCAAAAATCCACGGCATGTACCCCCACAGCCTGAAAAAAAATCGAATACTTTAACTGGCAATTGATATTTCATTCAATTGGCATCGTTATATTTTTGATCACATGTTACATGTCACAACAGTTAAAAGCAATAGTTATGGGACTGCATCGATAGGATCTTCGCACAGCACGGAAAACTGCCGCACCCACCATCGAATTAGTTTGCCCTGGTTTATAAGGTTAAAAACAACTGTGATTCGTGATGCGCTTCATAGTGTTATTTGAATCAACCAGCGACGCCGGAAAGATAGGAGGCTTCTTCCAGCGTCCTTCCTTGTCAGTTCCTGAGCACGAGCGCGGCAATGCTTGAATTCCCTGATCTCAAATTATATCCGGTGATCTTCGCGGATGATGACGCGCGGTCCGCCGCTCAGGCTGGCGCTCCACTGCTTGGGCGGCTCGATCTTCTCCAGCCTGTCCAGTTGCCCTATACCCTTCAGGCGCTGGTAGATCAATTGCCAGGCGCAGGGACGGTCCGGCCTGACCTCGCAGCGGTCTTCCCTCGAGCCGCCGCAGGGTCCGTTGAGCAAGTGCTTGGCACAGCGCGTGACGGGGCAGATGCCGCCGTACTGGTGCAGCACGCAGGACCCGCACTGGGCACATTTCTCGGTCCACATGCCCCTCTCCTCGAGTATTCCCAGGAACTTGGTATTGAGCCCCGCGTAAACCGGCTTCTTGAGGAAGCGTTCCGCGATGGCCTGGACGCCGGCACCGCAGCCCAGAGAAAGCACTACGTCGGCCTTCTCTATTGCCTCGGCGGCCTGCTCGATAAAGATATTGTCGCACTGGCGCTCGATGGTAAGTTCATTCACCGTGTAGCCCAGGCCACGGGCCTTTGATGCGATGCGCAGCGCAGACGCGATTATACTGACCTCACGCTCTCCCCCGGCCAGGCACACCGTCACACAGGTGCCGCAGCCCAGCACGAGTATTTTAGAGTCGTTAGGCAGTATGTCAAGCAGTTCGGTAATGCTCTTTCTCTCGGCGACTATCATAGTTTTGCCTCCTGCCGAACGGATTTATCCGCCCGGTTTAACGGACTGGGGCCCAGCTTTTTCACAGTCTCGGCCATCTCCCGTATATGTTCGGTTAATTGACGCGCCATGGCGGCGCTGACATTGACCATCTTGAGGCGTTCGGCCTCAAGCCCGCTCTCGGCCAGCAGCTTGCGTGCATAGGCCACGCGGCGTTTGGCAATGAGGTTGCCCTCCTTGAAATGACAGCTCCCCTCCTCGCAGCCGGCTACCAGCACGCCGTCGGCGCCGTTCTCGAAGGCCCTGAGGAAGTATTCGACCTCCAGCCTGCCCGTGCAGGGCGTGCGTATTATCCGGACGTTGGACGGATACTGCAGACGCATGGATCCGGCCAGGTCGGCTGCCGCATAGGCGCAATAAATGCAGCAAAAAGCCACGATGGTGGTATCTCGATTATCTGAACTCATAGCACTCCGCTTTTCTCCGGCACCGCCACCGGCGCGTCTTCTTTTCCTGTCCTGAACAGCTCGTCCAGCATGTCCTTGAATTGCTTCGACGCAAAATGGTTCAACTGTATGGCGCAGGCCGGGCACTCAGCCGCGCAGATCCCGCAGCCCATGCACTTGGCGGCGATTATCTCGGCCTTGCGGTCAGCATTGACTGTTGGGGCGCCGTAGGGGCACACCTTGGTACAGGTCATGCACGAGATGCACTTGTCCTGGTCGACCCGGGAAACCTGCGCGCCCACTTCCAGATATGACTTGGAGAGCACGACCGATGCGCGAGAGGCCGCGGCGCGCGCCTGCGAGATATTTTCGTCCAGGTGCTTGGGCGAATGCGCCAGCCCGCAGAGATAAATGCCCTCGGTAGCGAATTCCACGGGGCGTAGCTTGAGGTGCGCCTCGACAAAGAAGCCGTCGGCATTGACCGGCACCTTCAAGAGGTCGGCCACACGCCTGTTGCCCTCAGCCGCATCGATGCCGGTGCTGAGCACCAGGCTGTCCGCCTCTATCTCGACCGGCTCGGGCAAATCAGGGCTCTTCAGTCTGACTACCAGACCGTTCTCATTTGTAACCACCGGCGGCGCATCGCGGTCGTAACGTATGAAAATGACGCCAGCCTCGCGCGCCTGCTTATAATATTTCTCGCGGAACCCGTAGGTCCTGATATCGCGGTAGAGCACGTAAATGTTGGCGGACGGGTCGTACTTCTTGATCCTGAGGGCGTTTTTCACCGCCATGGAACAACAGATGCGGCTGCAGTAGGGCCTTTCTTCGTTGCGCGAGCCGACACACTGGACCATTACCACGTTCTTTCCGGCCCACACCGAGTCACCTTTCTGCAGACGCTGCTCCAGCTCAAGCTGCGTGATCACCCTGCTGTCCTTGCCATACTGGTATTCCCTGGCCTTTGCGGGTTCGGCTCCAGTGGCCACGATAATGGCGCCGCAGGAGACCTGACTGTCTTTAGCATCCTGGAAAATGGTCACTTCGAACTGCCCGATGAAGCCTGCTACCCCTGTAACGTCGGTGCCCATGTGCAAAATTATATTGGGACTTTCCTCCACCTGGCTGACCAGTCCGGCTACAAACTCCGGAATATCCTCATGTTCGAGGGTGTAATTCAAATCGAGTGCATTGCCGCCCAGCCCGCCGGATTTCTCCACCAGGTGTACCTTGAAGCCCTGCCCGGCCAGCGCCAGCGCCGCGGTCATGCCGCTGACGCCGCCGCCTATGACCAGGCCCGTCTGGTCCACGGAAAAGGTGGTCCCGGTCAACGGGGAAAGCAGCCTGGCCCGCGCGACGGACATCTTCATAAGCTCGGCGGCCTTGTTTGTGGCCTGCTGCGGCTCTGCGGAATGCACCCACGAGCACTGGTCCCTGATATTGGCAAGCTCGAACAAATAGGGGTTGAGACCTGCCTCGCGCAACGTTTCACGGAAAATCGGCTCATGCGTGCGCGGTGTGCACGAGGCGACCACCACGCGGTTGAGCCGGTGCTTGTGTATCATATCGCGTATGCTGTTGAGGCTGGAGTCGGCACAGGTGTACATGGTGTGCGTGGCAAAGACCACCCCCGGCTGTTCCATTGCAATCTGCGCCACGCGCTCGACATCCACCACCGAGGCGATGTTCTTGCCGCAGTGGCAGACGAATACACCGATCCTGGCCTGCTCGTCCGTCACGTCGTGTTCTTCCGGGTAAACCGGCTTGGAGATCAACGTGTTGCGCGCCTCCGCCAG
>Ga0247841_10011654_pt1 | contig 11643 bp, 10 predicted proteins | sample LaCruzMarch2015__2_FD_192410 | JGI IMG/M metagenome (GOLD analysis project Ga0247841, IMG submission 192410) | Freshwater microbial communities from meromictic Lake La Cruz, Castile-La Mancha, Spain - LaCruzMarch2015_18m | ecosystem: Environmental > Aquatic > Freshwater > Lake | place: Spain...
TGTGGGACACATCAGATATTTAAAGGGTGCTAAAGAACTGGGCGACATACTTGTTGTGGCGGTAAATGACGATTCATCGGTAACGGGCCTCGGCAAGAGAAAACAGGTTGTAACGCCCGCCCTTGAGCGGGCCGAAATCATCTCGGCAATCGAAGGGATTGATTACGTGATAATTTTTAGTGATCCCACCGTGGAAAACCTCCTCTTAACCCTGAAACCGGATATTCACGCGAAGGGTACAGACTATACGGAGGATAATGTCCCCGAAAAGGACATCGTTCTTTCCTATGGCGGCAAAGTAGCCATCGTCGGCGACCCCAAAGATCATTCAACCCGGGATCTTATAAAAACCATTAAGAACATCTGAGTTTGATTTCAAGGACATTTTGGTGTAGATTAACAAAAATCCTAAAAATTGCAACCCAGGAAGCACAGTGGATATTAAATGAACAGAATTGATAATTCGCAATCTTTTAACTCACAACTCAAAACTCAAAACTCAAAACTGCCTTTATCCGTCTACATGATTACCTTCAACAATGCCCTCACGATTGAAAAGGCTTTACAGAGCGTTGCAGGGTGGGTAAATGATGTGGTGGTTGTGGACTCACACAGTGCCGACGGCACCGCGGAAATTGCACAAAAATACACTGAATCAATCTGCCAGTATGATACAGCCGATATGCGGGAAAAATACCAGTACGCTCAGGATCAATGCGCAAACCCCTGGGTGCTTTTCATTGATGCCGATGAATGGCTGACACCGCAGTTGAAGGAAGAAGTAGAGAAAACAATTTCTGACAACACAGGCTATAACGGTTTCATGGTGAACCGCAGAAATGTGTACCTGGGCCGCGAAATAAAATATGGTGGCTGGTACCCCGATCATGAAATACGGCTCTACAGAAAAGATAGAGGAGGCTGGCAGGGCGGAATCCATGCAAAAGTTTACGTGGATGGAAAAGCCGGCGAGCTTAAAAACTACTATATGCATACCCCGTACACGGATACGGCTCATCAGATAAGAACCATTGACCGGTATTCGGAGGCATTCGCACAGGATCTCTATTCTACGGGTCGCCGTTTTCACCTTATTAATATGCTGACAAGGCCCATATATCGCTTTTTCAGGGATTATATTTTCAAGCGGGGGTTCCTCGACGGAATACCCGGACTCATCATCGTCGCATCAACCATGTATTATGTGTTCATGAAACACGCCAGACTCTGGGAATTGGAAAGGATGAATGGTAAACCGTGAGGAGTAACGGGTAAAGTTATTGGCAAAGATTGCATTTACAATGTTGTGGAGGTAATTAACAAATTTTAAAGCAAACACCGGCAGACAAAAGACCTGTCCCGTTGGCAAGGGACGGGGTTCACGACAGGGTTATCGAATTTCTGCAGGATAAGCCGCGCGGAAAGGTCCTCGATATTCCAACCGGCTACGGAGCCCTGGCAAAACAGTTATATGATATGCATTTCACTGTCTCCTGCTGCGACATCAACACGGACCAGTTTCTGGTTGATGAACTGAAGGTTGACAAGGGGGATCTGAATGAACTCATACCATACAGCGATGGAGAATTTGACTATGTGTGCTTTCTGGAAGCCGTTGAGCACACAGAGAATCCTTACAATGCAATACGTCAGGTGGCGCGGGTTTTAAAACCGGGCGGAACACTCATCATGAGTACGCCCAATTATTTGAATATAGAAAGGCGTTTGAAATTTCTTGTTACCGGTTTTTTCACAAGGCCGGTTTCACAAAACACCTTCAGGGATCATTACAAGGGAGAGGTTTACGGAATGCATTTAAGCCCCATAGGGTACACTATTATCAGGTTCGCCATAGAGCGGGCCGGGCTCCAGATAATGCAGATTGCCTACGATAAAAAGAAGAGGAAACAGGCACTCCTGAAACCCCTCGTATGGCTTATCCGGTTCTACGCAAAGCTATGGCCGAAATCAAAGCGTGAAAAATATTGGCTTGCAGAAACAACAGGCGATACAATCCTCGATGGAGGCAATACGCTGATCATTTTCGCGCGGAAATTATGAAGGACAAGGCGGGAAACAGCTGCAGACCCTATCCTGCGTAAATATCCCTCAAGTTAAAGGAGCATATTTATGATTGTAAAGATGTTTGATGTTGAGTCAGACCATAAGGATATAAAGGAAGAGCTACTGATTATCATGAAAGAAATCCTCTCCAGTGGTGAATATATCCTCGGCAAAGAGGTAAAGGCGTTTGAAGAGGCCTTTGCAGCATACATAGGTGTTAAATATGCAATAGGTGTAGGGAGCGGTAACGATGCTATAAAAATAGGGGGATTATCCCTCGGATTGAAAAGCGGGGACAAATTTGTAACAGTTCCCAATACCTATATTGCCACCACCATGGCACTCTCCACTCACGGCCTGATACCTCTTTTTTGTGATATTGAGGCAGAAACATACAACATGGATCCCGAACAACTTGAAAACCTCCTGAAAACAGAAAAAGATGTTAAACTCTGCATCCCTGTTCACCTCTACGGGCATCCAGCCAGAATGGATGAAATAATGGATGTATGCAGCCGGTACGGCGTGAAGGTCCTGGAAGATGCCTGCCAGGCCCATGGCGCCCTGTACAATGACAAAAAGGCGGGAACCTTCGGTGATGTTTCAACATTCAGTTTTTTCCCCACAAAAAACCTCGGCTGTTACGGGGATGGCGGTATCATCGTGACTGATTCCGAAGAAATTTACACAAAAGCAACGATGTTGAGGGCTTATGGGCAGGCTGAGAAGAAACATACCCATATTGTTGAGGGTTTTAATTCAAGGCTTGATACAATACAGGCTGCCTTGCTGAAGTGCAAACTTGAACAGCTTGATCATTGGAATAACAGGAGAAGGCATACTGCATGGCTGTACAAAAAAGAGTTATCTGATACACCGCTCATATTGCCCGATGAAGCACCGTGGGCATTCCATGTTTACCACCTCTATGTGGTGAGGTCAAAAGAACGGGAAGGCCTTATGCAATACCTCGCTGACCGCGACGTCTCAACCCTCATCCATTATCCGACACCAATCCATCTGCAGGAAGCGTACAGGCATCTCGGGTACAAAACAGGGGACTTCCCGGTTGCGGAACAGGTTGTAAAAGAGATCATATCCTTACCCGTGTACCCTTCCCTGACACAGGATGGAGTGATGTACGCATCAAAATGCATAAGGGAGTTTTATGGAATGTAAAATCAAAACCGATGCTGGATACTTGATACTCGATACTGGTTTAAACAAGCATCCAGCATCCAGCATCCAGCATCCGAAGGGACTCTTGTGAAGATTCTCCATCTTTTCAGCGACTGGAAGTGGACAGGGCCTGCCGAACCCACGCTATCTCTCTGTGAAGCCCTCACAAATGCGGGGGTGGATGTTACGCTTGCCTACAGAAAAACCCCTGAGGATTTCCAGGGAAGAACAGTCGAAAAAGAGATAAAAAAAGGGAATTTCAAATCCTACGGCGGGTTCAGGCTCAACCGATACTTTTCTTTAAAAGACTGGTCCCATGATGTAAAGGCTATACAGACATACGTTTTAAAAAACGGCATTGACATTGTTCACACGAATCTCTCTCACGATTACTTTACTGCAATCTTCGCGCTCTCTTTCATGAGAAAACGTCCCTTGATTGTCCGGACAGATCATAAAAGGGACGGCATGCCCGTAAACATGTTTATGAGATGGTCCATGTCACGGACTGACGGTCTTGTGAGTTATAGTCGAAAAATTATGGAACAGGACATAAAGGGATTTCACTTCCCCGTTGAGAGAACCAGTGTTGTTCCGCCGGGAATTACTCCATACGAAGGGCCAGTACAAGACATGCGAAGTGAATTCGACCTCCATAAGGATGAATTGGTGATCGGAGTAATAGGACGCCTCAAGCCTGACCGAGGATATGATGTAATCCTCAAGGCCTTCAAACATGTCAAAGAACGTGTGGAGCATGTGAAGCTCATCATTGTGGGGCGAAGCTCTCAGATAGAAAAAAGTATCAGGCAGCCCCTTTTGGAATTGGGGCTTGAAGACGATGTAATCATTGCCGGGTACAGGGTAGATGATTATTTCTCCATGATTGCCCTGTTTGATCTTTTTATCATGATGAGGGCAGGAAGCGACGGGAGTGCAAGGGCGCTCCGGGAAGTAATGGCCATGGGAAAGCCGGCCATAGTCTCGGACATGGGAATGCTCCCTGATCTTGTGGAAGACGGAAAAACAGGCTATGTTGTAAAGCTTGAGGAATACGGGCTTGCTGAAAAGATGGAGGCCCTGCTTACGGATAAGCAAAGAAGAAATACCTTCGGTATAAAAGCGAAAAAGACTGCCCTGGAGCAATGGAACTATGGTCAACAGGCAAAGAAGATGGAAGAATTTTATCAAAAACTGCTGGCATTAAAGCCCTAAAATCACCTCAATGAAAATTGGATTAGCCATATATAACTTTGACCCGAAAAAAGGCGGGGCCGAGCGTTACGCCTATGACCTTTCCTCGAACCTTGCCAAAAGAGGGCATGAGGTATTCGTCTTCTGTTCCGATGGAATAGAGGCGCATGGGATACACCTTGTAAAAATGAATACCGCAACCTTTCCGAGGTGGCTCAGGACGCTTTTTTTTGCCCTCAATCATAAAAAATATCTGAAAACTGTCCCTGTAGACGTCATGCTGGGTTTCGGAAACACGTTTGAGCTGGATGTGTATCAAAGTCATGGCGGTGTGCAAAAGGTCTGGATGGAGAGAGAGATCGCAAGCTACGATGACCCGAAGGAACGCAGGCTCAAAGCAATCCTGTTAAAAAACAATATGAACCAGAAAATCCAGGAATGGATCGCGGAATACCCAATACGAAAAAAAATGTACCGGAAAATAGTGGCTATCTCCGATATGGTTAAAACCAATATGGCAGCACATTACAAACTTGACGATGATGACTTTCAAACCGTATATAATGGTGTGGACACAGAAAGATTCACGCCGGCAAAAACACAACCAACAGGAAATTTAAAAATCCTTTTTTCAGCAGGCAATTTCCGGCTAAAAGGCCTCCGCCCGCTTCTTCTTGCTCTCGGTGAGCTCACAGGAGAAAGGAAGGATTTTCACCTTTTTATCATGGGAAGAGGGAAAAAAGAACGCTACCAGGAACTAATCCAGAATTTGAGCCTGTCCAACCTCGTAACCTTTCTCGGCGAACAGATTTCCCCTGAGACTGTTTACAGGGAATCACACATCCTTGTACATCCCACATTTTACGATGCCTGCTCCCTCACCACCATGGAATCTATGGCATCAGGACTTCCCACCATTACAACGAAATGGAACGGAGCCTCAACCCTCATATCTGAAAATGAAGGATATGTAATCGATGATCCCGGCAACATTTCTCAATTAGCAGCAGCAATCAAATCCCTCTTCGATAAAAATTTGCTGGACACAATGGGAAAAAAGTCAAGGCAGAAGATCGAAGGCTACACCATAGAGAAAAATGTCGACGAGATGGAGAGGATACTCTCAACCGTTTCCGAGGCTCACACTTGGCCCCGCAATGGGGTAACCCGCTCTCGCTCGTAAAACCGGCTAAATGCTGTTAAGCCCAAATCTGTCATTTGGAAGGTGTCGGGGTAGTTGCTCGTGGACTGACCTCGCAATTAAACCTCCCCGGAGCAAACTGAAAAATAGGAAGTTACGAAGATACGAAGTTGAGAAGTTAGGTTTTTTCGTAGCTTCGTAACCTCGCAACTTCTCAATTTCGGAATCACTGTTTGAGAGGGATGGCACGACACCGATACATATCTTATATGGAAAATCCGGGTTAAATTATAATGTCGACCTTTCCCGTTTCAATGTCGTAATAGGCGCCCGCTATCTTGATTGTGCCCTGCTCTAATGCCTTCGTAAGAATCGGTTTTGACGATTTAATCTTTTCAACAACAAGTTCAACGTTCGCTCTGATCGCATTGTCCGTTAAATCCCCTGATTGTGACTTTGCCTTCTCGACAGCCGGGGCAATCATTTTTACAATACTCCCTATATGGCCATGCGCTTCTCCGCCCTTGACAGTGGCTGTTACAGCGCCGCACTTCCCGTGACCAAGGACAACAACGAGCGGAGCGCCCAGATGGTCTACCGCATACTCAATACTACCCAGGGCTACGTCATCAACGATATTGCCTGCCACGCGGATTACAAAAAGATCGCCGAGTCCCTGGTCAAAAACGATTTCCGGCGGGATCCTCGAATCAGAGCAGCCCACGATAACAGCAAAAGGTCTCTGCCCTTTTGATACCTCATTGCGGCGTTCTGCCGTCTGGTTGGGATGAGTAAGCTTTGAGCCGAAGAAGCGTTTGTTTCCATCTGCTAATTCTTGCAGCGCCTCTTGTATTGATTGATTATCAGACATAATAGTCTCCCTCGATATTATTTTGCTCTATATTATAAAAATTTACGATCAATCATCAAGTGTTTTGTGAAGAACGTGTACATATCGAAACATTATATTATTGTGAAAATATTAACAAGATTTTATTGACAACATATACGGGTATGTTTATAATTATCTGTTTAGCGGAAGATTATAAGCAACACAATCCAATATTAAATCAGGAGGTTGAGTATGGCAGTAATTAAGGAAGAAAACAACAAGTATTACCCACCAGCGGAATTCGTCGAACAGGCGTATGTCGACAGCCGGGAACAGTATGAAACGATGTGGAAACAGTCAGTTCAGGATCCGGAAACATTCTGGGGAAACGTCGCATCAGAATTGTTCTGGTATAAGAAATGGCTCAAAGTAAACAGAGAAGATTTTTCCAAGGGCGAGATCGAATGGTTTATCGGCGGCAAGACCAATATCTCTTACAACTGCCTTGACGCTCAGATAAAGAAAGGAAAGGGCGACAAAGTGGCTATCCTTTTCCAGGGCGAGCCGGAAGACGATGTAGTAAAACTTACCTACAAAGAAATGCTGAAACTCGTATCCAAGTTTGCCAACGTCCTGAAGAAAAAAGGCGTACGGAAAGGCGACAGGGTTGCAATTTACCTTCCCATGATCTGGCAGCTTCCCGTTGCTATGCTTGCATGTGCAAGGATTGGCGCCATTCATACAATCGTTTTCGGCGGTTTTTCTGCTGAAGCACTTCGCGACAGGATCCTTGATGCTGGCGCAAAGCTTCTTATCACTGCAAACGGTTACTGGCGTTCCGGTAAACATGTAAGCTCCAAAGCAAATGCTGATATCGCCTGTGATCAGTGTGCAGCACAGGGCCATACCGTTGACAAAGTTGTCGTAGTAAAGAGACTTGAGAAATTTGACGTGCCTATGAAAGCCGGAAGAGACACCTGGTTCGAAGAGGAACTGGCAGCATCCGACATCAGCGATGTCTGTCCTGCAGAGCAGATGGACTCAGAAGACCCACTGTTTATCCTTTACACCTCAGGCTCCACAGGCAAACCGAAAGGCGTGCTCCATACAACCGGCGGCTACATGACCTATGTATATGCCACATTCAAATACATCTTTGACTACAAAGATAAAGACATTTTCTTCTGTACCGCAGATATCGGCTGGGTAACCGGTCACTCCTATATTGTTTACGGACCAATGTGCAATGGCGCAACATCCATCGTCTTCGAGTCCGTTCCTACATTCCCGAACCCCGACAGGTTCTGGGCAATTGTTGAGAAATTCAAAGTTACCAGCTTCTATACTGCCCCGACCGCAATCCGGGCACTCATGAAAGACGGCGAGAAATGGCCCCAGGGCAGAGACCTTTCCTCCTTGAAAGTCCTTGGTTCTGTTGGTGAGCCCATCAATCCTGAAGCATGGCTCTGGTACCACAAGTATGTGGGCGGAGAGAGATGCCCCATCACCGATACCTGGTGGCAGACAGAAACAGGCGGCATCCTTATTTGTGCCCTACCCGGCGCATGGCCGACGATACCGAGCTATGCAACGCTTCCGTTCTTCGGCGTTGACGCCCGTGCCTTACAGCCAAGGTCATCAGGAAAAGAGCCGGCCGTAGACGCACCGGTAAACGAACAGGGTGAACTCTGCATTGCCAAGTCATGGCCTGGCATGATGAGAGGCGTTTTTGGCGAACCTGAAAGATTTTTTAATACCTACTTTGTGCAGCAGCCCGGCTTCTATTTCTCCGGTGACGGTGCAATAAAGAACGAAGACGGCTATTTCAGGCTTATGGGCCGTATTGACGACGTCGTCAACGTATCCGGGCACCGTATGGGTACCGCAGAGGTCGAAGCATCTCTTAATTCATTTGCAACAGCAGTCGCAGAGTCCGCTGTTGTCGGCTTCCCGCATGATATTAAGGGTGAAGACCTTTATGCATATATCATTCTGAAAACAGGCGTTGAAGGATCAGATGCCCTGAAGAAAGAGCTTGTAGCACACGTAAGAAAAGAGATCGGTCCCATCGCATCTCCTGGTAAAATACAGTTCGTACCTGGCCTGCCGAAGACACGTTCCGGCAAGATCATGAGAAGGATTCTGAGAAAGGTTGCAGCCGGCGCAATTGATGAGCTTGGCGATATTACAACACTTGCAGATCCGTCCGTTGTCGATATAATCGTAAAGGGCAGACAGTAAAGTTTTCATTGTTCAATTAAAGCCCCCGGGGGAGTTCCCCGGGGGCTTTTTTATTTGAAACATTTTTTCTGTTTTATGGTTTAAGTAACAAGTTGAAGCATACATCCTATAGTTTAAAATGTGAGTAAAATCAAGTTGTAGCAGGAAACTGCGGAACTATTTGCCTGTGCCGATCCGTCCTGTAAACCGCAGAATATCCAACCCCTGCACACGGTCAATGAGGTAGATAAGACCGCGTTTATCAACGAAAACATCGTTGCTTTCCGCAAATTGCTGGCCCTGTCCCGGTCCGGGAATGTAATGGCCGGCTTCAGAAGGCCGGTACGGATTCGAAATGTCAATTATCCTCAGACCGCCCGAGAACCAGGCAGCATAGATGAGATTGTCAGCCCCCACATATTCATGCGGTTGGTGGGCTCCAAAGCGGCCTCCTGTTTTTCCGTAAGGGTCAGGGGATACGTGAAAAGCGGCAACCTCGACAGGGCGTTTTTCGTCAGTAATGTCAAAAACCCTCATGGAGGCAGGAGGGTTTCCGCCACCCATCTCCTCATCAAATACGATGAGCCAGCTCTTGCCAAGAATCTTGTGAACAACGGGCAACGCTGTATGAGTGGGCGCGCCGCCGCCTCTGCCGTGGTAATTTACGTGACTCACGAGCCGAGGATGCGCCATGTCGGATATGTCGAGGATGGCAAACCCGCCATACCAGAGCGATATAAACATCCGGTTATCCAACCGCAGGGGATGGTGTGTACGGATGCTGGAGCCAAACCATGAGGGTTTCTCTCCACCCCCCGCATACTGACCGGGGAACCACCATCGGCCAATTTCCAGGGGGCGGGCAGGGTTGGAGATATCAATAATAATCGGAAAGTTACCCTGAAATTTATCGTCACTCCCGCTGACATAGACAAGCTTCCGTTCGCAGTCCAACTGAAAGCGGTGAACCCCGGTGCCTCCCGTAGAAATGCCGCCCATCTTGTAGTAGGCAATTTCTTTCGGATGTCCCGGGTCATTGATATCGAAGAGTGTCAGGCCTGCCGTTCCGTCTCCGCCTCCGCCGTAACGTTCTACGTTAATAATCAGCGTACTACCGCATATGCGTGCTTTGTGCGAGTGTGTCCCCGGGCGTACCTTAATCCGCGAAAGGACACGGGGATGTGCCGGATCGCTGACATCCAGGATTGTTGTTGCATACGGTGGTCCCATGTGACCCACAGCAGCAAGTTTTCCCTTCACATCAACCATCCCGCCGCCTTCAATGTCAAGGTGACCGACGGGAACAACGTTCTTCGCGGATATCGGGCCGGATGCGGCTGATGCAATACCTGCCAGAAACAAAAAAGCAGGCAGCCATGTGAAAAACCGCACTCTATGAAATCTCATCCATTCCATGATATCAATATAACACTTTTAATATTCCTTTTTGTATTTTTTGGTGTATGTTGTAATAGCCTATTTTAAAATGTTTCATCAACAAAGCCTATCCGCGGATACTGCTAAGAATAGGAGGTCAGGATGAACAAAGTTGTTCTTTTAGTTACACTACTATGCATGTTCTGTTATGCGTTCCAGATATCGGCACAAGATTGCAGCATAGCCGATAATACACTTGCAATTATCGCATGTCATGAAAAACGGTATGAGAAAGCGGTCACAGAAATGAATCAAGTCTACGGAGGAATCATGAAATCTCTTTCTCCCCTTGCGCAGCAAAAACTGAAAGAATCTCAAAAGGCATGGCTGAAATACCGGGATACAGGCCTTGACTTTGCGATTGAACTCAATAAAGATTTAAGGTCGTATGGAAATATTGTGGTTGCCGATTACAAGGCTACGGTTGCCGAGAAAAGGGTGCTGGAATTGAAATATCTCTTATCAGGACCGGAGGGGCCTCCGGTTAAATGGTAATGTAAATAACTGATACCGTCCTGGCTTACCAAGTATATTGCCCGTCTATAAGCACTGCTGTGAAGATACAGAAGCCATGAAAACGATAACCTGCTTCAACGGCCATGTAGAATACCGGCAGGTTTACTAAACGGCCTTGACACTTTTGTATTCGTATTGATAATTTGCTTTTCATGTGTTATTCATTATTGTATACTGAAAATTGAATCCTTATCAGTAAAACTAAAACATCAGGAGGAAGACATGAAGAATCGATTGCTGTGCTTACTTTCATTTTTTTTAATTTTCACATTTATTGCTTGCGCCTCAACCACACTGACTAAAGTCTGGAAAAATCCTGATTTACAGGCAGTAACGATTAAGAAAATGATGGTTATAGGGGTCGCAAAGGAGCCCGCCAAACGTCAATTCTTTGAAGATGAGTTAGCTAAGAGCCTTTCAGCTCATGGTGTAAGCATTATCAAAAGCTACACGGTCATGACGCTCGATGAACTGAAGGATAAGCAAAGTGCGGCTGAAAAGATCCGGAGTTTAGGCGCAGATGCTGTGCTGGCAACTCGTCTCATTGATAAAAAGGTAATTCAGGTCTATAATCCGCCGACCTACTACACTTACAATGTTCCGGCAACTCCCTATGGTTTATGGGGAGGGTATTACGACAGTGAAGAGGTCGCCAAACTGGAGACCAATATATATGATGTCAAGACCGCGAAAGTTATTTGGTCAGCGCTTTCGGATTCCTGGATAGATAGCGGCACAGTACAGAACTATGTCTTCTTAGACTTTATCGGTGTTGTGGTCGACCGGATGACAAAGGACGGTATTATCCCAGCCATAGAGAAAAAATAAGGAATATTTTAATTTAAAATAAGGCACGCGCAATCCGCCGACCTTTTATCGCTGCGGCGATGAAATCAAGATTACCGGTTTCGTCGCCGCGCTGTCAGTCAATAACCGTTCCCCGTAAAGCGTATCTCGTAACCGGGGAAAGATCTGCCCTTACAGTATCCTTGCCGGTATAAATATGCAGCAGATAAGACAGACGGTAGATCCGGTTTACTAAACAACCTTGACGCAAGGT
>Ga0247841_10011655_pt1 | contig 11643 bp, 7 predicted proteins | sample LaCruzMarch2015__2_FD_192410 | JGI IMG/M metagenome (GOLD analysis project Ga0247841, IMG submission 192410) | Freshwater microbial communities from meromictic Lake La Cruz, Castile-La Mancha, Spain - LaCruzMarch2015_18m | ecosystem: Environmental > Aquatic > Freshwater > Lake | place: Spain...
AGTTTGCATCATTTTTTCTCCTCTCTCAAGCGCAGCCTTAGCGGACATCCTCGTTACAACAAATACTGATGATGCACTAATTCCTCCAGCAGGCTCTCTTCGGGCTGCAATGACTGGTTTCGCTCCGGGTGCCACAATTACGTTCGACTCACCTTATATCATCACCCTCGCCGGCGACTTACCTACAATTACTACCAACGTAACCATCAACGGCGCCGGAGGAAGTGTATTGGGCGCCAATGCTTATCAAGCGTTTACCGTAACGACCGGAACAGTAACTATCCAAAACTTGACCATTCAAAACACCTTTTCGCAAGGAGCACTCGGAGTCTCCGGCGTTGCCGGCGGGGGTGGAGGCGGAGGCGCCGGCATGGGTGGCGCGCTTTTCGTTAATAGCGGAATGACGGTAACGGTCGATACAGTTAGTTTCTTCAATAATGCCGCTAAAGGCGGAAATGGTGGAAAAGGCGGAGACGGAACGACAGCTTCTCTAACCGGCCCCGGGGGAACCGGCGGAATTCTTGATAACCCCGGAGTTGTCGGCACTGCCGCAGGCGCACTCGCAGGCGCCGGAGGAAAAGGCGGCGACAACCGCACCAGCGGTGCCGGCGGAGGTAGCGGCGGCGCCTTCGGAGCGATCGGCGCAATAGGTACCGGAGGCCTAGTTGGCTCCGGGGGAGTTGCAGGCGGCCTAGCCGCTTCAGGTACTGTAGGTAGTGACGGTGCAGCAGGAGCTACCGGCGGCGGGGGCGGAGGCGGAGGAAATGGTGGACTCGGTTCCGGCGGCGGCGGAGGCGGAGGCGGCAAAACAACCGCACCTGTTCTCGCTGGTGGAGCCGGAGGCGCGGGAGGCAAGGGCGGAGCCGGAGCGTCTGGAGGAAAGGGCAGCTTTGGCGCCGGCGGCGGCGGTGGAGGCGGAGGCGGTTATGGCGGTGGAGGCGGGGGCGGAGGCACAGACACTTCTTCAGGAAAGCCGGGAGACGGCGGTAGCGGTGGCGCTTTAGGTGATTTGGGCGCGGGCGGCGTTGCAGGATTTGGCGGCGGTACAGGTGGGGCCGGAGCTGCCGGCTCTGCGGGTAATGCAGGAAATCCGGGAACGACGGGAGAACCCGGCACCGGAGGTGCGGGAGTTAGTATTACGTACACTGGAGGCGGAGGCGGGGGCGGGGCAGGATTAGGCGGGGCTATCTTCGTTGACACCGGCGGGGTTCTCAATATTAATAACGCTGCAGCTTTTTTAGGAAATTCGGTCACTCACGGCACGGGAGGAATCGGAGTGCATGGCGGAAGCACGGGTCAAGACGGGAATGCGTACGGCCTGGATATTTTTCTTGTATCAGGCGGAGAAATCAATTTTTCTTTAACCAGCAATTTAACTCTGATCAACCCCATTATTAGCGACAACTTAAACCTGGGCACCAGCTCAGTTACAAAAAGCGGATCAGGAATCCTTACTCTGACAGGCAACAACACTTATAACGGCACAACCACAGTTGATGAAGGAACTCTTTCTCTTGCTGCCGCCGGAGCATCAATCACTTCTAACTTGATCGTCAATAACACAGGAATTTTTGAAGGAACAGGAACTGTTTTGGGAGATGTTACCGTACATAGCGGCGGCACCTTTCAGGGTCTCATCGGCACAGCCACAATTGGATCGTCAAGTGCGCACAAAACTCTCACCCTCGATCCCGGCTCAACCACAGTGATTCGCATTATCCCAAGTAATTCGTCTAGTATCGTCGTCAATGGTACTGCCGCACTCAATGGCGTTCTGCAAATTGAATACGATCAAATCCTTTTTACGGTCGGATCAAAATATCAAATTCTCAGCGCAACAACGGGATTAACAGGCCAATTTTCTTCTGTCGTGCAAACCCCGGGTCGATTTTCTTTTAGTACCATTTATTCCTATGCCTCGCCCTATTCCGTCAGTCTCCTATACACCTATTCGGGACTCGTCACGACAGGCCTGACTGACAACCAGCTTTCCATAGCAAACTATTTGAGCGCCCATTCCAATCTTCTCGGAGGCACCATTTATTCGCTCGATTCTCTTTCAACCGAAGAACTAAAAAGCGCCTTAAATACAATCAGCCCGTCTCGCGATTCTTTTGCTAATTACGCATCCCAAAATGTCGCATTTTCATTCAGCTCTCTTGTCGGTTCCCGCGTACTCGATGAACGAATCTTCCGAAGAATGAACAGCAGACATAAAACAAAGCCCTATTTGAGTGCGGCCGAATTACCCGAAGATGAGCAGCTTGTTTCAAACAGAAGCTGTTACAGAAAAAAAACTAAAAAACAACACCGCTGCAATCCCGCAGACAGTTTATCGATTTGGTACGCCGGCTTCGGCGATGTCGGTTTTCAAGACTCGCAAAACCAAAATCCGGCATTTCATTTCATTAACAGCGGGCTAGTGATCGGCAGGGATTATTTATATGACGATGCCGTTGTGGGCGCGGCGTTAGCCTATGGGAACTCATATATTCATGAGCATCATAACTTTGGCAAAGCCAACCTGAATATAGGGTCGCTCTCTTTATACGGAACCATTTATTACCCTCATGTCTTTGTTGAGACCTCTCTATGGACCGGAATGCAGCATACGAATAATGATCGCCATATCTTCTTCAAGAATTTTAAAAAAACGGCCTCCGGCTCTTACAACTCGTATCAAGGAGATATCCATTTCGGAAGCGGCTATGACATCCAATTTCAATCTGCGGTTATCGAACCGTTTATTTCAGTCGACTGGGCCTTTCTCCATGATCATTTTTATAACGAACATGGCGCTGCGCCATTTAACATGAACCGTCCCTCTCATTTTTCTTCCATGCTCCGCTCTGAGGCGGGCCTAAATGGTTACTACATGCATGAATTTGAATGGGGGCGTTTCATCATTCGGGGCAAAGCCAGCTACATTAATAAGGCGCCGTTTTCACTCGATCGCATCTCGGTGACTCTTACAGGCACCTCTGATTTTCTCACTGTCTGTTCTTTTACCGAATCACAAAATCTTGTTTCTCCAAGCATTGAGATTTTTTGCCAAACCAAATCCGGTTTTTTCACCTCCATACTCTATAACGGTGAATTTGGTAAAGGTTTCTGGAGCCATGAAGCAATGCTTCGATTCAACCACGAAACAAGAATCTACTTAGGCAGGTTGTTCTAAAAAAATATCTAGATTAAGAGTTTGCAATAATGTATCTCAGCAAATAGCAGGAGATACTTATGAATGTAACGTTCGCATTATTTTTAATTTTCATTGCAGGCCTCGTTAATGGCTCGTTTGCTTTGCCGACAAAGTATTTAAAAAAATGGAAATTCGAAAATATTTGGTTGAATTTTTCGTTGTGGGCTTTCGTTATTTTACCTTGGGTGGCTGCCCTATTTACGGCACCGCAAATTTTTGAAGTTTACAAAGCTGCTTCAGGGCACATTATTTTAATCATGCTTACAGGCGGTTTTATTTTTGGCGTCGGGCAAATGTGTTTTGCCTTAGCCTTAAATATGATTGGCTTTGGTTTGGGTTTCGTTCTCAATATCGGATTGGGAATTATTCTCGGATTTCTGCTTCCTTTAATATTTCAGCACCCGGAAAAAATCCTGACTACGTTTGGCGGGTTTACGATAACCGGTTCATTGCTGGTCGTGATGGGATTGCTTTTATCAAACCGCGCCGGCAACTTGCAGCAGCTCAAAAAAGCAACGGGCAAAGCAGAAAAACATCGAGCTAAACATTATGTTACAGGTGTGATCTTAGCTATTGTGGCCGGTCTCTCCTCCGCAGGTCAAAATTTTGCCTTTGCACTAACCACCGATATGCAGGATGTGGCCTTGGAATATGGCGCCAGCGCTTTTGGCGCAGCGAATATTATGTGGCCGGGGTTTTTAGCCTGCGGTTTCATTCCATATGCTCTATATATGCTATTTCTCAGCGCTAAAAATCGAACATTTGGAAATTTCATCCTCCCGGGTTCCTCCAAAAATTATCTCTATGCCTTGGTCATGGGATTATTTTGGTATGGTTCTTTGGTGTTTTATAGCAAAGCCTCTCAAATGATTGGAGTTGTAGGTCCGGTCGTTGGTTGGCCGTTGTTTATGGTGATGATATTATTAACATCCAATTTTTGGGGCTGGCGACACAAAGAATGGAAAGGCTGTAGCGCCAAAGTGAAGCACACGCTGTGGTTGGGTCTGGCTTGCATGATCCTCGCCGTTGTGGTGTTAGGCTATAGCAGTTCGCTCTATCGCTCATAGACTGCGTTGCCCCCTCTGTTTCGCCGCGAATTGCTTATACCGAAAAGCATTCGCGGTCTTTCTATCAATATATTGTTATCAACTCTTTTATACTACTATTTAGGCTTCAATATTAATAAATTAAAAAGTTATTGTTACTCATTTTATCGAAAAAACCACACCGATTCGGAAAATCTTTTCTTAATCTAGAAAATAGTCTAAACTTTTGATCTATGGGACTTTCATTACCAAAAATCGCTATCGTCGGACGACCCAATGTGGGTAAGTCGGCCCTCTTTAACCGTCTCTGCGGCAAACGGATCTCGATCGTTGACGAGCAGGAAGGCATCACCCGTGATCGGCTGTATGCTGAAGCTGAATGTTTCGGCCAAAAGTTTTGTCTGATTGATACGGGCGGCATCGACAAATCCGCCAACCTCCCCTTTAACCAACTCGTGCTGCGGCAATCAGAGCTGGCCATTGAAGAAGCAGACGGAGCGATTTTAGTCGTCGACGGCCCGGCTGGACCGACGCAGCTCGATATGGATGTAGCGAGATTTTTGCTGCGGCAAAAAAAACCGGTCATCGTCGCCGTCAACAAGATCGATCGCCTCTCCGACGAAGTCCTCATACATCAATTTCATTCTCTCTCTTTTCCTCGCGTTCTCGCCGTTTCCGCCGTTCAGGGATTCCGGATTGCCGAGCTGCTGGAAGAATTGGCGATCCTTTTTCCCCAGCCAATCGTTGTAGAGCCTCTACCCGTATCATTGCCGGACAAAACCCCGATTCGCGTGACAATCGCGGGACGAACCAATGTCGGAAAATCAACCCTTTTGAACCAATTATTGGGCCTCGAGCGTGCGATCGTCAGCCCCATTGCAGGCACAACGCGCGATGCAATCGACCATCCTCTCACGGTCGATGGACAAGAGTATCTTTTGATCGACACCGCCGGCATTCGACGTAAAAGCGCCGAACATGAAACGGTTGATAAGTTCGCTGCCGTTCGAACGAAAGAAGCCATCGAACGCTCCGACGTCGTCCTGCTGATTCTCGATGCGAATCAAGGACTGACAACGCAAGAAAAACGAATCGCCAGCGAAATTGAATCCCTCGGCAAAAGCTGCCTTCTTATATTCAACAAATGGGATTTAGTGCACGGCTTTCGCATGGAGCACGTCTTGCGTGCTGTGCGGGAAGAGGTCCCATTTTTAGCACACTGTCCCACGCTTTTTCTATCCGCTCTAAATGGCCGCAACACTCAAAAGATTTTCCCCTTGCTGCGCGAAGTTTACGCCGATCGTTCCCAGCGGATCACAACCGGAGCTCTCAATAAATTTATCGAACGCTGCATTCAAAAATATCACCCGCCGATGCTCACGGGAAAACGGCTGCGGATCTACTACATGACACAGGTTGAAACAGCACCGCCGAAGTTCGTCTTTTTTGTAAACCGTCCCAATCTCATGACACCTCACTATAACAAGTATCTCATCAATCAATTCCGCGACACCTTCCGCTTCTCAGGCTGTCCGCTCTTTTTTGAACTGCGCGGCAAAAAAACAGAACAAACCCTAGAATCGACCCCCACTGAGAATCCATCGAATACATGTGCAGAAGTGGTTCATTGTTACTGATTTGATTCTATCATCTATTTATCCACAGGAAAAAATGAGGCGAGTCAAGTATAAAGAAAATTAACCGGCCATTTTATGCGACCTCAAGATCACTCCGTTTCTCTTTCCCCATTTAAACAAGAGATTTCCTCATATCGTTGGAGTTTTTTACGCGACGACTGTTATGCAGCGCTCGCCGTCGCGCTCTTAACCATCCCCCAATCGATCGCCTATTCGCTATTAGCCGGCCTGCCCCCAACCGCCGGCCTGTTTTCGGCCGTTTTCGGAACAATTTTCACGGCGGCCTTCGGCTCCTCGCGCCATCTGATTTCAGGACCAAGCACAGGAATCGCAATCTTAATTCAGAGCGCTATCGCCGATATGCTTTATTACTATTTCGATGCCGTGAGCGGCCCCGCGCGCGATGAACTGGTTTTGCATATCCTCGGCCAAATCGTGCTGGTCATGGGAGTGATCCAGATTGGTTCAGCCTTTTTCAATGTAAATAAGCTGTTGCAGTTCGTAAGCCGTACAGTCATGTTGGGATATTTTGCGGGAATCATGATGGCCGTGATGGTCAATCAGCTATTTTATTTTTTCGGTGTTCCCCAGCATGGACAAGAAATCATCGTTTGGCTCAAAGGCGTCCATTTTTTACGAGACATTTTACATCTCGACTGGGTTACTCTCCTCATTGGAGCGATCAGCCTTTCCCTCTTGATTTTGATTCGCAAACAGCGAAGAGCATGGCCCGACGCTCTTATTGTTCTCATCGCCGCATCTGCAATCAACTATGGCTTGAATCTATGGCTCCAACAACCGGCAGCGCCCACCTTGCAGCAATTCAATCTGTCCGCAGAGCCCTTTCCTCATCTCACCTGGCCATTAATCGATTTCAAATTAATTAATAAAATATTTCCATCCGCCGTCGCTATTTCTTTTCTAGCGATCCTCGAAGTTTTTTCAATTTCTCGCAATTTTGCAGCCCGCAGCGGCCAGCGAGTACAGACAAACCAGGATGTCTTTGGACTGGGTATAGGCAATGTGATTCTCTCTTTTCTCGCAGGCGCCATGCCCGCCTCCGGAAGCGCAACTCGAACCGCGATGAACTATCGATTCCACGCTCAAACGCGATTTGCCGCGATCTTTAGCGGAATATTTACGGCTGTGGTCATTCTTTTTTGCTGGCCCCTGATTCAACTAGTCCCTCTCTCCGCTCTTGCCGCCTTATTGATCTCCACCGTTCCATCTATCGTGAATTTCAAAGAAATCAAGCTCGCCATCCGGGCCACAAGAGAGGATCGCTGGGTCTTTTTTTTCACCTTTGCGTCATGCCTGATTTTCACATTGGATATTGCCTTTTTCATTGGCATTGCGATTTCGATTGCAACCTATTTGCGTCGATCCGCAATACCGCACCTCGTGGAATATGCTTTCAATTCAAAAGGGCGCCTCGTCATCATCAGTCCCGGGAATGATGTGCACCGCAAAGTGCGGATCATCGGGATCGGCGGCGATCTCTATTTTGCATCTGCCGACGTCTTCCAAGAGTCTTTGCAAGAAATTTCAGAAGATCCCAACCTCAGCGCCATCGTCCTTCGATTGAACAACGTCTACCACATGGACGCTTCAATGTGCCTCGCCATTCAGCGTCTCCACGAAACACTTCACTCAACCAACCGCTATCTCTTGATTAGCGGTCTCACTGAAGAGGTGTGGCATGTCTTTCACCGCGCCGGCCTCGTCAAACGAATCGGCCTCGACAACCTCTATTTCACCGATGAGAGCAACCCTCAGTTTTCTACCTGGAAGGCATGTCTGCGCGCCCAGGAGCTGATCCACAAATCATAACATTTGGCCAGTGGACCAAAACTTCGCGGCAGCCAAAACCAACATGCATACTTGTAAAGATTTTATTAATACATTATCGTTGCACGTAAAGTTTTTCTATACCGGGAGTGATTCAAAAATCGGATTATGCCCAGGAAGTGCCTTGAATTTGAATCAGGCAAAGCCGGCGCCGAAACAGCCCAACTTCTTGAAGTTGGGCGATGCAGGCGGATTCATATTGAAGAACTCCTCCCTGAAAGGAGGAGATTCTTCCGCCGCTTAATGACGCGGTGCGGCTGTCGCCGCTTACCGCGTTATCATATAGCTTGCCTTGACCCACCCCTGAGAAAAGGGATGGGATTGCGGCAAGCGGTGCGTTCAATGGCTATCTGACGCAGGCAGAACCGATTTTTGAATCACGAGCGGTATAACGACAGAAATTCTTGGTTTAATCAAAAACAATATACTGTTAGTGGGTTTTTTATGAGTTCTAAAGCCGAAAAAATAAACGAACATCCTCTTTATTCTGATCAAGGAATAAGAGACCGCGTTATTGTTACATCAACAAGTAAAACAGATGAAAAAGCGAACGATATCGGAAAAGAACAGCTCGTTCTTAAAGAACCTCTGACAGGAAAAGTTAAACACCTTTCTGCCGTCCATCTTTCTATAGGAAATTACCCGAATGTGATCGCTGACACCCCGAGACCGGCTTACCCACCGAGACCTCCAGCCCCGGAGCTAAGGCCGCCTACAGCTGAAACAACGGGACAGCTGGTTAGAAAATAATTTCTATATGCCACCCCCTCCCCATCCGTTTTTTGAGTCGCGTTCGGTATAATCCCCTCGTCAAATATGAAACGCCGAGTAAAATAGGTCTTTGGAATAATCAGGCCCTGATCTTCAGGACTGACCGTTACTTACAAGTTCCGTTTCGATAGGGGGGAGCTAGTGCGCCGAGATCTTTTCATTGGTTCTCAAAAACGAGCTTTGATCCTTCTTGAGCTGATGATCGCTCTCGGATTAACGGCGATTCTTTTAGCCGTCCTCTTTCGTTTTTTTGCCGGCAGCGTACGAATAGACCAAAAAATCAGCGAGGCTCGCTCGGCTCTTTATCAACGCCAACATTTCCAAATACGCCTCTCCTCTCTTTTTAATTCGATCACGCCCCGATCGTCGATGCCGCCCTCATCCGGCTCATCCTTCTATACACTCCTCGATAAAACACCCAGCTTTGTTGCCATTTTTGACAACGGCATCGATCCCGACCCTTTATTCAGCGGACCCATTTTAGGAAAACTCTATCTCGACGGGGAATCAAATCTCACTCTCGTTTATTGGCCTCTTGAAAAAACAGACAAATCGCTCTACCGAAAAGAAATCCTTCTTCACGGCGTTCAAAATATTCGGTTCCAGTTTCTGGCAAAAAAAACACTTCAACAAAAAGATTCTCAAGCCATCTCAATCAATTCCTCATTGGAATGGCGAACCGACTGGCCAAAAAATCGCTGGGACATCCCATCGATCATCCGCGTCATCTTTTTACATGAAAACCAAGAAATCTCATTTGCTTTCATACTTCCCTTCATCGAACCCATCGTCACCTATGATCAACATGGAGACTTGGGATGAATATTTTGAGTTTGGTAATGGGACTTCTCCTCATCTTTGCCTGCACATTCAGCCTGTCGCTGCATAAAGCCCTGCTCAGCCAAAGCGTCGAGAAAACAGTTCAAGCTCATTTAAATGTCTCGAGGAAGCTCCGAAATTCATACGAAAGTCTTTGTTATCGCCAGTTGAGAAGCGGAACTAAAGAAATTAAACAAAAAAAAACACACCCGCATCAAGAAAGAGAAAAACAGCAACTCAACCTGGGCTGCGCCCGCCTCAATCTTTGGCCCCTCGTCATCGATGGCACTGAAAAACACCCCGCCCTCTATGAAGCGGCAGCACAAATTCTCTGCACATTTTATTCCAAACACCTCTTCCCAAATGAACAGCGATTCGAATATTACCTGCTCAATGCTTTAATCGAAGCAGCCCGCCAAGCCAACACCGACCCCAACAGTTCGCATCTGATTTTTGAAAAGCTCTCGTTAAATAAAACAAATGTAAAGCAGCTTTACCCGCTCCAATCCATTTACTATCGCATGCTGCGAGGAACAAAAACCTCAACGCAAGATCAAAGCTACCCATCCCTTCTCGATTATTTTGCTCTCGATAACAAAAATAGCCGCGTCTGCCTTCACCATGCATCGCCGGAAATGCTAGCGGGTCTCTTTGGCTCGCGTGCAGGCTCCATTATCTATACGGAATTGAAAAAGAACGAAACTCCAATCTCTTTAGAGCGCTTGGAGGATCTCTGCAAACAAAACGGAAACCCGGCACTGAGCGACGAGTTCTTGAAGCTTCTCGATCTCGATTCCGTCTCCCACCATTCTTCAGGACAAAAGGTTCTGGTCAAACAAGACGCCGATGTTTGCCTGAAACAAAAAGTGTTTTTTCCAACGTGAATTTTATCACTTCATCGGCAGACGAATCGTAAAAGAGCTGCCCTCGCCCAACTGAGAGGCAACGCTCACCTCGCCATGATGTTTTTGAACAATACATTTGACAATCGAAAGACCCAGCCCCGTACCACCGAATTTTCGAGACCTGGCTTTATTGACTGTATAAAAACGATCAAAAATCCGCGGTAGATCACCCTCAGGAATTCCAATACCTCTATCTCTTACATCCAGATGAACAAACTCATTCAGAAGGTCAATCGTCATATCAATACTTGCAGGAGCGGGCGAATATTTGACGGCATTTTCCAAAAGATTCATGACAGCCATGGAAAGGAGATCCGCATCAGCCCAGATTGGCGCTTGATTGGCTTTTTTATTCAGCGAAATTTTTACATGCGGATAAGCAACCAGAAGAAGCTGTTTGCAATTATCAGCAATCGATATCAAATCGGCCCACTGAAATTGGTCTTCTCTAAGATTTTCAATATCAGCCAAGGTTAGCAACCCTTTTACGAGCGCATCAAGTCTCAGGGAGGTTTTAAAGATTTTCTCTGTAATCTCTTTTGTTTGTACTTCGGTAAGATCCGGCAATTCATGCAGCGTCTCGGCAAATCCGCGAATGACCGTAATCGGCGTGCGCAATTCATGAGAGGCGTTGGCGATAAAATCCTTACCCATTTCGATCACTTCATAATCGGAGGTCTTGTCTTGAAGAACAAGGATCACTCCTCCATGTTTTGCCTGCGGCGCCGCGATGAGATCAAAATAGAGCTTTTGGCTCTCTTCCACAGTATACGTTTGCGTGATTGTCTCCATTCGCTCGAGCGCCAGATGAACAAGCTCTTGGCATTTACCAACCAGACCTTGCCGCCGGGCTTTAATCTCAGGGAACTTTCGGTTAATTAATAAATCGCGCGCAACGCCAAGCATAAGGCAGGAAGCTTGGTTGGCAAAAGTGATCGACTGATCGACTTCCACTGCAAAAACCCCCTCCCCAAGAGACTCAAGAATTTCCTTCGTTCTCTCTTGTTGCTCCACAAGATGAGCGATCTGCTTCTGAATACGTTCATTCAATGCGTTAAACGTTTGCGCCAAGCGGCCGAATTCATTTTTTGCCTGAATCTCTTTTCCCATCTCAATCCGCGGGATAAATTCTACCTTTCCTTCCTGATATGGCTGAATGGCGGTGACAATCTGTTGAATGGGCCGACTCAATCGATGAATGAGAATCCAAATCACAAGGCCATACAATAAAAATGCCACAACCCCAAGCGTTAAAAAGCCGACTTCAAAATCATGCGCCAGAGCGCGAATCTCTGCAAAAGGCATTCCAACGCGCAACACATATTCTTGTCCATGCGCGACAAAAGTGAGTGAACCGTAAAACATCGATTGACGAAATAATTTAGAATACCGAATCCCGAAACCTTCGCCATATTTAA
>Ga0247841_10011656_pt1 | contig 11642 bp, 8 predicted proteins | sample LaCruzMarch2015__2_FD_192410 | JGI IMG/M metagenome (GOLD analysis project Ga0247841, IMG submission 192410) | Freshwater microbial communities from meromictic Lake La Cruz, Castile-La Mancha, Spain - LaCruzMarch2015_18m | ecosystem: Environmental > Aquatic > Freshwater > Lake | place: Spain...
TCTTTTTGTCCTAACATCTATTTCTTCTTCTTTTATTCTTTGACTTTTGATTACTGTTTTATTAGCTATTCTTATGCCAAAAAAAATAATCCCCCTCTATTTCTCCCTGAGTTGTGCAACACGCTCTCAAGGTCCAGGATTGCTGTTACAAACCCTGTTGATTTGTTAAATCCTTCGAGCAGGGAGTCAACTTTTTTAAAGTCGATTACATGCTTTATATCTTTTTTTATCGTTGAGTTATTGGAAAGTGAGAGTTCTATCATTGCTATACCTCGTTTATACGGGTTATCAAACTACCCAAAGCATTCGAATGTTTGCCGGCTTTGTTTAATACATATATCAGCGTATTACTTAATAATACGTTAATATTATAAACCATCGAATGTCAGAGTTAATAAAATACACTTTTGGGAATATTCAGGAAAAAGAATTTGATTTTTATAAGTCACTTTATTTATGGTTGTATTGTGATTTCCTGATTCTATTATTTAAACACTTTAATTATTCAAACGTAAAATTTTCTGATTACAACACTTACTCGGAACAGAGGGGAAATAACTTATAAAAATAATTAAAAAATATGAATTAAAAAACAAAAAATTACCTCGCTTTCAGAATCTGTTGCAATCCTCCGACGCGTCCGTTAGAGGGTGTTGCAGAACGATGTAAGCCGTCAGTCAGCAGACTGATTTCCAATTAAAACGTTTAAAAAAATGTCTCTTAATCGCGTCTCCCATGGGATAAATCCCATGGTTAATGAGATAACAACAATTGTGCAACAGGCACGTTAGCTAACGGACTGAAAAAATCAGAATCTGCAACAGCCTACGCTTCGGAGTAAAGTTATAAACTTTACAACTTGACAAACTTTTCAACTTTACAACTTAATGAGGCTTGGTGCGGGCGCGCGGTGTCAGGCCTCTTTTTGTTTACACATCATAATTCAGCACCGGCTTAAGCCATCTCTCCACCTGCTGCTTGCTCATTCCTTTCCGCTTGTGGTAATCGGTCACCTGGTCTTCGCCTATTTTCCCGATACCGAAATATTTTGCCTCGGGATGCGCAAAGTATAATCCGCAGACTGACGCCGCAGGATACATTGCAAGGTTTTCGGTCAGTGTGATTGTCGTGGCGTTCTCAACATCAAGCAGATTAAAGAGCGTCAGCTTTTCCGTATGGTCGGGTGATGCGGGATAACCTGGTGCTGGTCTTATCCCCCTGTATGATTCCGAGACAAGCTCATCGTTCGAGAGCGTCTCTTCCTTTGCATATCCCCATATCTCTCTTCTCACTGTTAAATGCAAATACTCCGCAAATGCTTCCGCAAGCCTGTCTGCAATTGCCTTAGCCATTATGCTGTTGTAATCGTCGTTGTTCTTTTCATATTCTGCAACAAGCGCATCAAGATTGATTCCCGCGGTTACTGCAAATCCGCCGATGTAATCTGTCATTCCCGTCTCTTTGGGGGCGATAAAATCCGATAACGAAATGTTTGGAAGACCCGCGGACTTTAGCGACTGCTGCCGCAGGTTATAGAATGTGGCAACTATTCCCGAACGGTTTTCATCGGTGTAGACTTCTATATCATCATCGTTAACGGTGTTTGCGGGGAATATTCCAAGCACTCCCGATGCTTTAACATGTTTTTCCTCAATCAGTTTGTCCAGCATCAGGTTTGCATCCTCAAAGAGTTTTTTAGCTTCCACGCCTCTTCCGGGATCTTCAAATATCGCGGGGTATTTACCTTTCATCTCCCACGCCGAGAAGAACGGTGTCCAGTCAATATATTTCTTAAGAACAGAGAGGGGGACATCATCAAAACGGTGGACTCCCGTCTTAACGGGCTTGTCAATTGTTGTCTTGCTCCAGTCTATTGAATACTTGTTCTTCCTTGCCTGGGCGAAAGAAATAAAATCCTTTGCCGATTTCTTCTTTGCGTATGTCTCCCTTATGCCGTTGTACTCATCCTCAATCTTCTTTACGAATCCTGCCTTCGCATCGTCACTCAGAAGGGAACTCACAACAGGGACGCTCCTTGATGCATCAAGGACGTGGATAACGGGATGATCGTAATTAGGTGAAATCTTTACTGCCGTATGGATTCTGGAGGTTGTAGCTCCCCCTATCAACAGCGGCACCTTAAGGTTATTCCTCTTCATCTCCTTTGCCACGTGAACCATCTCGTCAAGCGAGGGAGTGATAAGTCCGCTTAGCCCAACCACATCAACTTTTTCCCTGATTGCAGCTTCAACTATTTTATCCGCCGGGACCATCACGCCAAGATCTATTACATTATAATTATTGCATCCCAGCACAACCCCCACAATATTTTTCCCGATGTCGTGCACGTCCCCTTTAACCGTAGCAAGAAGGATCTTCCCTCTCTGGCGGGTGTCAAGGGCATTTCTTTTTTCTTCCTCGATATAGGGAATAAGATACGCAACCGATTTCTTCATAACCCGCGCACTCTTCACCACCTGCGGCAAAAACATTTTACCCGCACCAAATAAGTCACCCACCACATTCATTCCGTCCATCAGCGGGCCCTCAATAACCGATAGGGGAGACGGGAGCTGAGCCCTTGCCTCTTCAGTATCTTTCTCTATAAAATCAACTATCCCTTTTATAAGAGCATATTTTAACCTCTCCGCAACAGGGTATGAGCGCCACTCCTCTTCTTTTACTTCTTTTTTCCCCGACTGCTTTACGTTCTCCGCAAAGGCAATAAGCCTGTCAGTAGCATCCTTACGGGTGTTTAGAAGGACGTCCTCCACAAGCTGTTTTAATTCTTTAGGGATGTTCTCATATACTTCAAGCTGTCCCGCGTTTACAATACCCATATCGAGTCCCGCCCTCACTGCATGGTAAAGGAACGCCGAGTGCATTGCTTCCCTTACGGTATTGTTCCCGCGGAAAGAGAATGAGATGTTGCTCACGCCGCCGCTTACTTTTGCGTATGGGAGGTTCTGCTTTATCCACTTGGTTGCTTCAAGAAAATTGACTGCGTAGTTATTATGCTCTTCAATTCCCGTCGCAACAGTAAGTATGTTCGGGTCAAATATAATATCGTATGGGGGGAAACCTACCGTTTCGGTAAGTATCTTATAAGCTCGTCTGGCAATATCAATCTTCCGCTGCAGAGTGTCTGCCTGTCCTTTTTCGTCAAATGCCATCACTATTACGGCTGCTCCGTACTGAAGTATTCTGGAAGCGTGCTCAATAAAGGCTTCTTCGCCTTCTTTAAGGCTTATTGAATTTACAATTCCCTTCCCCTGAAGGCATTTCAAACCCGCCTCAAGCACTGTCCACTTGGAAGAATCAAGCATAATTGGCAGCTTTGCAATATCAGGCTCCGAAGCAACAAGATTCAGAAACTTCACAATTACAACTTCGGAATCTATCATCCCCTCATCCACGTTAATATCAAGAACCTGCGCACCCCCCTCTACCTGGTCTTTTGCTATAGCAAGGGCATCTTCATATTTTTCCGCTTTTATCAGATTGGCAAACTTAATAGAGCCTGCAACATTTGTCCTCTCGCCTATGTTAATAAAGTTGCTCTCTTCACGGACAATCAGCGGTTCAAGTCCGCTTAACCTGAGAAGCGGCTGAATTTCAGGAATCTCTCTCGGTTTCAGATCTCTGACTGTATTCGAAATTATCCTTATATGGTCGGGAGTTGTTCCGCAGCACCCTCCCACAATATTAAAGAGTCCTTCCTCAGCATATTCCTTAAGTATCTGAGCCATCTGCTCCGGGGTCTCGTCATATCCGCCGAAAGCATTCGGAAGCCCTGCATTCGGGTAAATGCTTATAAAGCAGTTTGCATTCTTTGAAAGTTCCTCAAGAAAGGGTCTCATCTGTTTTGCACCGAGCGCACAGTTTAGCCCTATGCTTATTAAATTCTTCGTATGCGAAAGCGAGATAAGAAATGCCTCCGTAGTCTGACCCGAAAGGGTCCTGCCGCTCTGGTCAACTATCGTCCCCGAGAGCATTACGGGCATATCAATTTTAGAGTTATTGCAATATTCGGAAACGGCAAAAACAGCCGCTTTTGCGTTAAGAGTGTCAAAAATAGTTTCGATAAGAAGTATATCAACCCCTCCTTTAACCAGTGCGTCTGTCTGCTCATAATATGCGGCAACCAGGTCATCAAACGAAGTCGCTCTGTAACCGGGGTCATTCACATCAGGCGAAAGGGATGCCGTTTTATTCGTTGGGCCAAGAGCTCCGGCAACAAATCTCGGTTTGTGGGGTTCAAGTTTTGTAAACTCATCTGCAGCAGCGCGGGCAAGTTTAGCCGCCTCGAAATTTATCTGATAAGTATAATTTTCCGTATGGTAATCGCTCTGCGAAATGGAAGTCCCGTTAAACGTATTTGTCTCAACAATATCCGCACCGGCAGCAAAATAAAGCCTGTGAATCTCTTTTATAATTTCAGGCCTGGTAAGGCAAAGGAGGTCATTGTTCCCTTTAAGGTCATGCTTGTGATCCTTAAACAATTCTCCGCGGTAGTCTTCCTCGCTCAGTTTATGCCGCTGTATCATAGTCCCCATAGCCCCGTCTATGACCATGATGCGGTTTTTTAATATACTCCTGAGCAATTCAATTTTATCATTCATACTATATTCTTTTTTATCTTCGACCTTAATTATATACTTTGAAACAATTGTAAATATAAGTAAATTCACTTCTATAAAAAAATTTTATTTAGGAAAAGACGATGATAGTAGTTACCGGAGGAGCAGGATTTATAGGAAGCGCAATTGTCTGGCGTCTTAACCAGCTTGGCAGAAATGATATCTATATAGTTGACGAACTCGGAACGGATGATAAGTGGAAGAACCTTACGGGTCTCGACTTTCATGACTTCATAAATAAAGATGTATTTCTTGATGACTGGAATGACCGCCTACGCACCATGGATATTGACGCAATCATCCACATGGGAGCCAATTCAAGCACTACCGAAAAAGATGCCGATTACCTCCTGAAGAATAATTACAGGTATACCGCAGAAGTTGCAGAAAATGCTGTCTGGAATAATATCCGCTTCATCTATGCCTCATCCGCGGCAACCTACGGTGACGGTCAGCTCGGTTTTTTGGATGATGAAAAACTGACCGGCAAATTAAGGCCTCTGAATATGTATGGCTATTCAAAGAACCTCTTCGACAGCTATGCCTTAAAAAGGGGAATGCTGGATGAGATAGTCGGAATAAAATTCTTTAACGTCTACGGTCCTAACGAATATCACAAGGGAGATATGCGCAGCGTTGTTCATAAAGCTTTCGGGCAGATAATGGAATCAGGCTCGGTTAAACTCTTTACCTCTAAAAACCCCGGTTATAAAGACGGTGAGCAGCTCAGGGATTTTATATACATTAAAGACGCTGTGGATATGACGCTTCATTTCCTCCTCAAAAATAAAAAAGCAGGCGGTATCTTCAACGCTGGCACCGGAAAAGCCAGGCACTGGAACGACCTCGTAAAAGCTATTTTCAAAGCACTTAATAAACCCGTCAACATTGACTATATCGAACTCCCGGGGCATCTCGCAAAGAAATATCAGTATTTCACACAGGCCGACATCACAAAAATAAGAGCTGCGGGTTATAAAAAGAAAATCACATCACTCGAAGCGGGAGTGAAAGATTACGTACAGAACTACCTGGTTAAAGATAAATATCTGGAAGGATAAAAAATTATTCTAAGGTAACTTAGAAGGCAGGTATTAAGGAGAGAAGAGGATTAAAAATCCTCTTCCTCGTCTATAAACTCGGCATCATCAAGATCATCGTCAAAGTCGTCCAGGTCGTCATCAATGTCGTCATCAGGAACGGTATCAGGCTCTTCATCAAAATTAAAATCTTCTTCATAAGCCTTGTCTTCGCTTATATCTTCAATATCATCCTCAAACTCTTCGTTGAGCTCTTCTTCTTCATCAAGTTCATCATCATCAAATTCATCGTCATCAAAATCATCGTCATCGAATTCGTCATCATCAAACTCCTCATCTTCGAAATCCTCATCGTCCTCATTGCTTTTCTTTTTCGGACTCAGAGAGCAGGATTCATTGATCACATTGTGGGAGTCAGCTATGGTGTCACCCTCAAAAGGGATCTCCTTTTCCGTGATGTGAAATAAATCTATTTCGATTTCGTTAATTGTCATATTAGAACAACTCCTTTGCTAAATTATATAATCATCGCTTCAAATATAAGAAAAATTATTTCCAAACAAATATTAGAAATCTTTGCATAAAATAAAATTTATTTTTATTCAAAAAAAATCCTTAAATTAAGACTTTAAGAAATTATTAAAACACAAAGAATGATCAATGGACGCACCTTTTAAGAAAATAGCTTTAGCAGTTACCTTTTCCCCCACAAGACTTGCTCTGCTAAGGGAAGCGGCAAGGCTTAAAGAACTCTTCAATGCCGAATTGCTTCTTATCCACGTTGCCCGGGAAACGGCTGAAACCAAAAACAAACTTGAGGAAATGGTTAAAGAGGCTGGGATTGACCCCGGCACAGTCAGGTTTGAATGGGGGACAGGAGATCCCGTAAAAGTCATTGCTTCAAAGTGCATCGGGAATAAAGTGGATTTGCTTATAGCAGGTGCGCTTGAAAAAGAAGCCATACTCACTTACTACACCGGTTCCATAGCAAGGAAACTGATGCGTGAAGCCCCCTGCTCTATGCTGATTCTTGTCTCGCCTCAGGATAAAGTAAAAATGTACACCAAAATGTGTGTAAGCGTTTCTTTCGAATCAGAGTGTGCCGCAATAATCAAAAAAGCTTTTCAGTTTGCCCATTTCGGAAAAACAAAAGAGATTTCCCTGCTGCGGGAGTTTCAGGTTCCCGGATTATCTATAACAGTATATGACGGCGGCAGTACAGAGGAAACCGAAGAGAGCCGCAGCCGCTGGGTTAAGGAGGAAGAAGACAAACTCAGGATATTTCTTTCGGAGCACAATCTCGTCTCGGATATTGCTCTTAAACTTGTGGCGCTTTACGGCAAATCGGGCTGGGAATCTAAAAATTTCGTTCAGCAGGCTAAAAGTGATTTATTGGTAATCGCAAGTCCTGCAAAGAAACTTAACTTCTTCGACAGGCTCTTCCAGCATGATCTCGAGTTTATCTTTGAAAATCTTCCATGCTCACTCTTAATGATTAAACAATAATCTATGAATTTCACCACAAATGATATCACCATATTCCTGCTGAGCATTTCGGTTATGTTGTTTGTTGCACGAGCCACCGGTGAACTTCTCAGATTAATCAAGCAGCCCCTTGTAATTGGGGAAATTCTTGCGGGGATTATTCTGGGGCCCACTATTCTTGGTTATTTTTTCCCTGATATCTTCAATCAGTTATTTATAAAATCAGCAAGTTCTAAAATTGTACTGGACGGGATTACAACCTTGTCTGTGGTCATGCTTCTGCTTGTCTCGGGCATTGAGGTTGACCTGGCAATACTTGTTAAACAGGGAAAAACCGCCCTGTGGACAAGTGTTATGGGGATTCTCTTCCCGTTTACGCTTGGTTTTACCATCGCATATCTATACCCCACTCTGCTGGGTATTCAGTCGGAAAATATGAGATTCGTGTTTGCCCTCTTTGTGGGGACGGCACTCTCAATTACAGCCCTCCCCGTAGTTGCCCGCACTTTGATGGACCTTAATCTTTTCAAAACGCAAATCGGCTATCTGATTATTGCAAGCGCAATGGTAAACGACCTTATCGGGTGGATTATTTTTTCTATCATTCTTGGAATGGTCGGCTCCGCTGCACACTCTTTCAGCTTCGGAACAACTCTTACACTTACATTTGCCTTTATTATTCTTACACTCTTTATCGGACGGAAAATAATTAACTATATTATCCCCTTTATTCAGAACAAAATATCATATCCGGGGGGAATACTCAATTTTGTGCTAATACTTGGATTCCTTGCCGCGGCATTTACTGAATTTATCGGCATACATGCCATCTTCGGGGCATTTATAATCGGCATTGCTATCGGCGATTCCGTCCATCTTAAAGAAAGCACTAAGGAGATTATTGAGCAGTTTGTAACAAATATTTTTGCACCCCTGTTCTTTGTTTCAATAGGGCTGCGTGTGGATTTTATCGGGAATTTCGATTTTGGAATTGTCTTTGTTTTTCTTCTCCTCGCTTTTGCCGGAAAGGTAATTGGCTGCGGACTTGGGGCTTACTGGGGAGGGATGAAAAAGGAAGAATCCTTCGTTGTAGGATTCGGAATGAATTCCCGAGGTGCAATGGAAATCGTTCTTGGCACTCTTGCCCTCCAGGCCGGGCTTATTCAGGAAAAAGTCTTTGTCGCTGTTGTTATCATGGCTCTGGTCACCTCTATGAGCAGCGCTCCCCTTATGGATATATTCGTCCGGAAGATTGCAAGAAGAACACATTTCAAGAATTTGCTTAAACCCGAATTGGCTATTTCCGGTGATCTGGATAATAAAGACTCAATTATTCAAAAACTCGGCAGTTTAATAGAAAATAAACTAAACCTTCCTGCAAACTCCCTTTCATCAAAACTCCTCGCACGGGAGGCATCCTTCCCTTCAGGAATTGCAAATTACCTGGCAATCCCGCATATCAGGGAAGATGTTAAGGAACCTGTCCTTGCGGTTTATTTATCAAAGCAGGGGGCTGACTTCAGCGCGGCAGACGGGCTCCCCTCTAAAGCTGTCTTCCTGCTTGTCACGCCACAAAGCGATAATGAACTCCACCTTAAGATTCTGTCCGATATCGTTAAGGAGTTCAGGGAACAAAAACGGGCTGAACTGTTAGTCTCCGTAAATGAAACTTCCGATCTTATTAAGATGTTAAAGGAGAGTCTGGCCGGTTAATAACATTTTCAGTTTTTACCGGTTTTAACTCCACTCTGACATACTAATAACAAATAATAAGGAATCATTTATGGACGGAATGCAGATTATCAGGTGGTTATCTATACTTTTATGGGCGGAATTTATGGTGTTTGGAAATAACTATTTTTTGAATTTTTGAAAGAAGAAAATGAACGACTTAACAAAACTGACCCTCGCTAACGTTCTGCAGAACGCTTACGAGAAGTTTCCTAACAATCCTGCTGTAGGATTTGTCAACTCCGAACCGATAACTTATGCGGAGTTCTTTGAAAGGGTAAGCAAAATATCCGAATTTTTACACGATGAAGGGATTATTGCGGGGGACAAAGTTGCCGTTCTCAGCGAAAATCAACCAAACTGGGCAATAGCTTTTTTTGCTGTGACCTCTATGGGTGCTATTCTTATTCCTATTATGACCGAATTTCATGCCACTCAGGTTCAGCATATATTAAACCATTCAGAAGCAAAAGCCATCTTCATCTCCGAACGCTTTGCTGAAAAACTGGATAATTTCTCCGGCGAAAGTTTACGCATCAGGATCAAACTGGATGATTTCTCCATTCTTCCTGAACCTGATAACGCCGGACCTTCACTTATTCCTCAGCCCGAGTTTATAAAGAAAATCCTTGCTGACGGTGCAAAAGAGTTTGCACGCCTGAAAGAAACCGCCCTTAAATTCCTCGGTATGCTTCCTGAAACCGTTCAAGAAGAAACTATAGCCGAGATTATTTACACTTCAGGGACAACCGGACACTCCAAAGGGGTTATCCTCACTCATAAAAACGTCGTCTCCGATGCTATCTCCACGCTCGGTTTTATTGAGATGGGTGAAAAAGACAGGATGCTTTCAATCCTTCCTCTTTTCCACACAATTGAATCCACCCTTGGATTGGTTATCCCCTTTATCAGAGGGGCTTCGGTTTATTATATCGAAAAACCCCCCACACCTGCAGTCCTCCTCCCCGCATTTACTAAAGTAAAACCGACTGTAATGGTTTCAGTTCCTCTTATTATCGAAAAGATTTTCAGAGCAAAAATCCTCCCCGAGCTGAATAAAAAACTGATTGTAAAAAGCCTTTATAAGATTCCCACATTCAGGAAAAAGTTCCACAAGATTGCCGTACAAAAACTTCTGAAAACATTCGGAGGCGAACTCAGGATGTTCTGCATCGGCGGGGCATCCCTCGCTGCAGATGTGGAAAGATTCCTCAATGAAGGCGGCTTCCCCTATGCTATGGGTTACGGGCTTACGGAAACATCCCCGCTGGATACAGGTACGGATCCCGCAGGCGTACGGCTCAGGTCTGCAGGAAAACCCATTCCCAATGTTCAGGTAAAGATTGATAACCCTAATCCCAAGACAGGCGAAGGGGAAGTATTGATAAAAGGACCTAATGTGATGAAGGGTTACTATAAGGATCCCGAAAAAACCAAAGAAGTATTCACCGAAGACGGCTGGTTCAAAACCGGAGATCTGGGCATTATGGATAAGGACGGTTATCTCTTCATAAAAGGACGCTCAAAGAATGTCATTATCGGTTCAAACGGAAAAAATATCTATCCCGAAGAGATCGAGTCAATCCTAAACGAACTCGAGTTCGTATCGGAATCATTAGTGGTTGAGCGCAAAGGAGAACTTATTGCCAAGATATACATTAATTATGACATGCTTGAAGCAGAATATAAAGTAACTAAAACAGATGATGCAAAAAGCCGTGAAGCCGTGAATAAAATACTTATTGATATCCATAAGCAAATAAATGAGCGTGTAAGCACATTCAGCCGTTTAAATAAAGTAATTGAGCAGCGGGAACCGTTTGAAAAAACCCCGACTCAGAAAATCAAACGCTATCTCTACAATTAATTGTAAAGAACAGGGGAGGGGACAAAGTGTAAAATCCGGGTGTATGGACGTAGTATTTACTGACATAAGTAAATTTTCGCTGAGTTAGCATCTCCTGCGTCCTTACCTCCTAATCTCAAAAATCCCGCTTGGGCAGGATCTTCTGCCCTCTGACATTACCGTCAGATTTATCTGACGGCCCAGGCTCCCAATATTACCGTCAGATTTATCTGACGGAAGGGAGCAACCCAAACAACCGGGCTTTAGCCCCATTTATTTATTATTTCTTTACTAAGTCTCCCTCAATCCGTTAGTCCGTCAACTGACGGAGACAGTCCCCTGACTGACCGTTTACCGTTTCCTGTTTACTGTTTCCCGTTTACTGTTTACCGTCTTCTGACATCTCTTCTTGTGCTTAGGTATGCAATACTCACAACGTGCTCTTAATATTACCGTCAGATTTATCTGACGGAACAGGCTCCCAATATTACCGTCAGATTTATCTGACGGAATGGAGCAACCCAAACAACCGGGCTTTAGCCCCATTTATTTATTTCCTTCTGCAACCCGCCGTCTTCGTCAGCTAACGGATTCCCCGTAGGGGAAAAATTTTCATAACAACATAACCCCCTACAATCTTTACCCCTTTAGGGGTTTAACTTTTCCTCCGCCTCGTATTGTTCAATCTGCGAAATCCTTCAATCTGTTTAATCTGCGGTTCAGACAAATTTCCCCGTTACCTTTGCCTCTGCCTTTACCTCTGCCTCTGCCTTAAGAGCGTGTTGCACAACTCAGGGAGAAATAGAGGGGGATTATTTTTTTTGGCATAAGAATAGCTAATAAAACAGTAATCAAAAGTCAAAGAATAAAAGAAGAAGAAATAGATGTTAGGACAAAAAG
>Ga0247841_10011659_pt1 | contig 11641 bp, 12 predicted proteins | sample LaCruzMarch2015__2_FD_192410 | JGI IMG/M metagenome (GOLD analysis project Ga0247841, IMG submission 192410) | Freshwater microbial communities from meromictic Lake La Cruz, Castile-La Mancha, Spain - LaCruzMarch2015_18m | ecosystem: Environmental > Aquatic > Freshwater > Lake | place: Spain...
TGTTTCTCCTGAAGTGTCATGTTTTTTTGGGACGCAAGTTGCATACATTCATTAAGGCGTGAAAGATGCTCGTGGCAGGAGGCTTACGACGTACTTACAATTGATTCCTTGTCAATGGAGATTGTTAGTCTGCGTCTGTTGGTAATCGACGAAAAATCAAAGCCAAAATCTTTCCTTATAAAGGAAATACAATTTGAATAGCTGATTCTAGAGTTTTACTGCTGCAAAAGCTACAAAGGGGTATGCGGGGTCTTCAAATTACTCCGACAATTTCATTGATTTTTATGGTCATCACGATAATCGTACTATTATGGTTTTAGCTTGGCCCATAATATCCCAATATACTCATGCATCGCGTATTCCATTTTGGCAATGTTGTTGGATGATGGCAGAAAATGTATTTTATTTTGGTTGAAATTTTTCTTCAGCAGGTGATTTGTTGGGGCGGCAATGGGATTGAGACCAACTTTCCGGAACAGTAACATAGCGCGAGGCATATGGACCGCATCTGTGACTAAAATAAGTTTGTGGCTTTTACCAAACAACTGTATTGAACCCGGATCGGTATAAAGCCTCCGTATTGATCTGCTTGCGATCTTTTTTCAGCCAGTAATAAAAAGTTTGGAACCGCATATTATTTGAAAGGCAATATTGTTTTTGACTCTGGCCGCTTTCTTTCCAGTTTTTAATATGCCTGGTCATTTCTTCCTGGCGAAGTATTCTGTCTTGCTTTTGCATGGATTGTTTTTTTTCACAAAATTAGGCAGCTACAGTAGGGCAGTCAAGATGCAGCAGGTTTCTAGAAGGGCTATGAGAAACAACTAGCAAACGTTGTAAGATGAACATTTTACTCTAAGTTGTTCCCAAATCAGCCAGCACAGAAAGTAAAACCAATAAAATATTGCTTTTGTTAACCAATTATGAGCAAATTGGAATAATTCAATCAAATGATTTGCAATTAGTATTAATAATAAAAAGTGAAGTATCGTCGCAAAGAATATTGTAAACATAGAAATTGGCCAAGCTATCAGTTTTAAACGCCACAATAAAGGGTAAAACAATAAAGTAAGGCTTAATCTTAGCATTGACCCAAGTCCAGTACAACCAGGTATTTTCAAAATAATTACTGGTTTATTTGATATAAAAATCACATGATCAACAGAAGAGTGTATATCAGGATAAAAAGGCTGAAGGAACAAAGTACAAGAATAGGATATAATATTAGAAAGTATTTCATGTATAGGAAAAAGTAAAGCTTTTCCAAAATGAGATTCTTCGAATGGATTTATAATCAAGTTACCAATAAAGAAGTAGAGTGTTATAAAAATGAGAAACCGTTTTGTTTTTCCCGTGAGTGAAAGGAATTTTGTGTAAACTCCAACTGTGCTTAAATTCGGCATTGATCGTCAAAGTTAATAACAAATAGATTTACTATCCAGCCCCAATTTCAAAGCGGCAAAGTCCATTTTGGTTGAACGTTGTTTGTCGTCAGGCTGCATTCGCTTTAGCTCATACACACAAAGATATTAATTACGCCTCAAGCAGAGGGGAACTAACCCCTAAATGAGATTAGAAATGAAACACATCAAGTTGCAGGTTTTAATCTCTCCCAATAAATCCCCGCAACTTACTGCGGAGTTTTTGACCGGGGCTTGCCCCGGGGTTCTAAACCATTGATTGGTCATCTTGACTTGGAATTAAAAATTCCGGTATTGGAGGTAGATCTTTAAAAAATCTGTAAACCAAATCATTCTCAGGAGCGATAATAACCCATATTGTTAGAAAAAAAATTTTAATATCAGTAAGGAATGTGATGTGTTTTTGATACCAAAGTTCTAATTCCCCTTTATAGGGTTGAATACATTTGGCATGAAATTCCTGTGGTGTGACTTTAGGTTGACAAAATAATTTTTCTTCATCATGGAAAACTATTGATCCAATTCCAGTTAGACCTGGTTTTATGTTATAGATTAACTCTTTTATATGGTCAGGATACGGTGCGAAAGTTTTATCTACAAGAGGTCTAGGACCAATTATGCTCATTTCCCCGAGCAAAATATTTACTAATTGTGGAAGTTCGTTAATCTTTGTCTTTCTAAGAAAACCTCCCATTGGCAAAATACGAGGATCTTTACGAATAGTATGCAAGCCTCCTGCTAAATTAGGACTATCTTTTAGCATCGTAGCAAACTTCCAGATAAGAAAATGTTTGTTTTTGTATCCTAATCGTTTTTGAAAATAGAAAATGTGATGTTCTCCTGACATTAACAATCCGATACATATAGGAATAAGTAATGGGGAGATAAAAATTATAGCAATAAGTGCAATTATAAAATCTAAAGCTCGTTTAATAAAATTTTCGTACATGAGAATTCATTTATAAATACAAGTATTTTCAGTGAATTAAATTGGCAACGATTTCAACTCAATTTACGATTTTGGTGATCACAAAAGCTACAACCACCAGAAAAGAAAAAATAAAAGCTATTGTCGTTTTGACCTCATCCATTTCAATCCTTCATTTTACATTTGGGAGTCTAAAACTTTCCCTTTCTCTATATGCTCAAAATTTGGAAGATAATATTTAAGTGTGTTGATAATTTCAGTTTTCGATGTAATTTTTGATCTAAATAATGAACTTAATTGATTTAATATTTCATTAATTTCAAAAATGCTTCTTTTTTTAGCATTTTTAACAATTCCTAGGCTTATGAATGAATTAATATCCAATTCTTCATTATCTGTGAAAAATTCCTCAAATGGTTTTTCTCCGGAAGTTTCAGATCCAAAAATGTAAATGGGGTAAGACTTAGAAAAATCATTAAGTGACTTGGATTTCAGCCTTGCTTCACTCTCTGAATTGCAGATATCCGGTTCCAAGCCAAGTGTTAATAGTAAATCCATGGCAATTTTATCAAATGAAATCATGTCTTTATTTTCATTTAACTTGGGAAAGAAGATATCACCCGTATTACCCATTATGGCAGCCAATAAGCAAATCTCACCTGATTCTTGTGGGGAAACAAAAAACCTCCGAATATCTCTTGGACATGACAGAGGCTGATTCTTATTTATCCGTTCTAAAAAACCTTGGGGTAAACTGCCATTGGAAAATGCCACATTAGCAAATCGTGCAGTTGTAATTTGCAATTTGTCAGAATAGGATATGATTAATTCTTCCATAAGCTTTTTACTGGCTCCCATAATGTTAACAGGGTTTGCTGCCTTGTCTGTTGAAACGCAGAAAAAATGATCAGGTGGAGACTTTAATAAAATGTCTAGTAAATTGCGTGCACGAAGAACATTATTTTCAAGCATTGCTTCAATTGAATAAACGTCTTTTTCACTACGTACATGCTTGTGGGCAGCAAAATTCGTCACAATATTGAAGGGCCCATGAGTGTTAAATATTTTTTCAAAAAGGAAGTCTCCAAAGTTAACAGGATAAGTTGTAAATTCTTCAGGTATATTATAACCAGTTGAACTGCGTAAATCACGGACAAGTTCTGTTAGTCCGTTTTCGTTAGTGTCAACAATTACTAATTTTCTTATTTCGAATTTCAATAAAGCCTTAATAAAGTTTGTCCCTATTGAGCCTGCACCACCAATAACTAAAACATTCTTTCCATTAATGCGATGTCTAAGTTCGGTGTCAAATTTTGCTAAATCTTCGGAAACTAAGCTTTTTTGTCGCTTAGTGATGAATTTGCTTATAAAGGAATCGAGGTTAATATTATTTTTCATATTTTTTATTTAAACATTTAAGCAATGATAGTAAATCATTTTTTAGGTCAAGTTCGACATTTGAATCTTTTAATAAATTATTTCTATAAACATTAGAATTAAATATTTTCCAGTATAGGCATCTTATGGAATAGCCTTTAGTTTTAGGTAAAAAATAGGTTAACCAATATATAGGTAAAGTAAAAAATTTCCATATTATAATTTCAGGAATATTATAACATTGGGCAATCGAATTCTGTGAATAGGGTAGGTCATCTGAAAGATTATATATTTGCTTCCCTGAAGGACCCTTTTCAAGAATGTAAAGAGTAGCAGTAATTACATTCTTGACACTACAAAATGAATAATAAGGAGTAGGCTTTAAAATCATTTTAAACTTATGAGAAAACGGAAAAAAAATTCTTTTTTGAACATCTGTTAAATGCATTTCATCATAAACGGGGGCCAATCTTAAAATATCACAGTTTAAAATCACATCATTTATCATATCCTCTCCAATCACTTTACTAAAAGCATAAAATGAAGAGGGTCGCAATTTGTCCGCAATATCAACAAGCCCATACCTTTTGTCCTCACCATAAACGCTAGTAGAACTTAGAAATATTATGTGCGTTGCTGAATTAGCAAAACAAGTTAAAGTATTTTCAAGAATCTTAACATTAATTTTATAAATCGATTTGTTATCAAAAACAGATTTGTTATGGGCGATTGCGGCGGTGAGTATAATAGTGGAAAAGGTTGGAAGTTTAGATGATACATTTACTATCTCAGAATAATTTAACAAATCTAGAGGAATAATCTGATCGTTTGAACCTGAAGATTTATCAATTCCCCAGACGTCATACCCTGCTTCAATAAGTGATTTACGAAGTGCATTACCAATAAATCCATTTATGCCAGTTATTAATATTCTTTTATTGTTTTTTTTGTGTGACATTTGAATTGTAATAAGATAAAATATCTTCGCGAAGTGAACAAAATGTTGTGAACTTAAATCCTTTAGTATTTAAAAGATCTATTAATTTGTCGAATTTCACAGGGACCGTTGAGCGGCCAATTGAAAACCGAATCTTGTTCGTGAATGAAACGGAAGTTAAAATAGGTGGGTATTTTTTAGAAAATTCGAAAGGATGAATGTAAAATATATATAAATCATTACTATTAAGATATTTTCTAATAAGTTCATTCATTATAAACCATGGTGAAATGCGGATATATCCACCACCAGAAACAGGAATGTTCTTGCCTGCGAATTTTTGGGTGCTTACTTGAAACTCAAAAAAATCATTGTTTCTAAAAATGTTTTTCGAAACAGATTCATATCCTTTAAGATCAATTGAGCCATAAAGGGGATGATCAGAAAAATCGATGTAACTAGAGTCATACAAATAACCACTCTTTGCCACTAAATCAAGGCGTGAACGATCAATGTTAAAACAGGGTGCACGATATCCTTTAACTGGAATTCCTATAATGTCTTCAATTTTTTCTTTTGATTTTGTTATATCTTCAACGAATTGTTGATGTGTCAAGGTTAAAGGTTTTAAATGACCCCACCCATGAGAACCAATATCATGTTTGTCTTGGGAAAGAGCAACGAGACTTTCCTTGAGAGAACTGGCTAATTCACCTAAAACAAAGAAAGATGACTTGATGTTTTGATTTGAAATTATCTCATGGTAAACATTGAGACCATCTAGCATTGTATATTTTCGATCACAAATAGATTTATCGAAATAATCAAGGTGGAACCAGTCTTCAATATCCATTGAAAGGATGGCAGTTTTCATTGCATTTCTATTTAAATTTAATGTGTGACTTGACTTTCTTGATTAATATCATATCATTTGAAAGATTTTATTTAGAATTGGGAATGTTACTAAGATTTTTTGAAAATACTTTTACCACTTTTGCTGGATTTCCTGAAACAAGACAATATGGTTTAACACTGGAAGTAACTACTGCACCACTTGCAACAACAGATCCTTCTCCGATCGTTACTCCAGGAAGAATAGTAGCATTTACGCCAATAAAGCAATGGTTTTGTAATTCAACAGATTTTAAAGTAAGTGGAACAAAACCCAAATCACGAAGATGATTAGGAGCTTTAATATGAGTCATAATTACTGCATGAGCTGCTATCCTCACATCATGACCAATAGTAATATACTCTGGGTGTGCTGTTTCTATTATCGAGGTAGGATCAATAAAACATCCTTTACCAATTTTAACGCCCCGCAATTTGTGAACCCAAATTATTACACCATATGGAGACCACCTTACTAACCCATTTAATAGCCAATTTCTAAATATGTAGTTTAATATTAACCAAACTACACTTTTACCTCTGTCCTTTGATGATTTAATTGCTTCTGTCCAGATGCTATTTCTCTCATTATTATAATTATCTCGTTGCTTAATTTTATTATCATTATTAATTTTCTCTTCCTTGTCTTCCGATAAATGCTTGATTGGTGCCATTGTTAACCTCTGTAGGTAATTAGTTACATCTACCTCACGCACAAATTCTTGTTCGAAAAACACATTAATATCAATTGAATGTTTTTCAATCAAAGCTTTAGCTTTATTTGAATATGTTGTGTTGATCTTAGTAATCTTCTCTGAATTATCAAGAGAATTAGATGTTGTAACTAATGGTTCAAAGTTTTTTCCAGATTTTGCATTAACAATTGAAGGATTCAGTGAAATACGGCCAATAACCTGACCTATTTTAACTTCAGAATCATTCTCGAAAAATACTTCAATAAATCCATTATCATCAGCTTCGATAATTAGTGTTGCTTTTGATGTTTCGATTTCAACAATATCATCACCTTTGTTAACATAATCACCAAATTTAACGAACCAATTAATTATCTTAACAAAATCATCATTAACTGTTTCTTGTGGAACTTTAATATCAAGATGATTTTCCATCATATAAATCTTTAGCGTAATTAAATATTTTATCTGAATTTGGCAAACATACTTCTTCTAATGGACGAGCCGCAGGTATAGGATTTTCAGAAGCAGTAACTCTCATACATTTTATACAAAAAGTATTTAATTGTTCAGCGACTTGGGCAATTATTTCCGAAGATAATGAAGCAAAACCTTGTCCTTCTTCTATCATGAGAAGCTTTCGAGTTTTTATCAAACTTTCCGTAAGGGCATCAATCCTCAAAGGAAATAGTTGCGTAAAAATAAATAATTCGGAGACAATCTCTTCTTCTATGAATAATCTTTGCATTGCATCCTCTGTATCTAGTGCAATACCTCCAAATGAAACTAAGGTAATATCAGCAGGTAGCTTTGGTCGTAAGTGGATAGTTGGGAAAAGTTCATTAGAGCAGAATATTTCATAGCCAGTTGGTGGATCTGATGAAACTTGTCTGCTATAAAGTACTTTGTTTTCAATTACTAAAGTAGGCACATCACTTATCTCGAAAAGGTCATTATATAGTTGTTCAGGATTATATCGATGATTTAAACATAATACTCTGGTCCCTGGAATGCCTATAAAATGTTTCTCCAAGCATTGGCTATGAGTGGGGCCGTAACCTCTTTTGCCTCCCATAGGAGTCCTAATGATTAAGGGGACCTTCACATTATCGTTAAACATCCATTTAAACTTACTTGCATGGTTTAACCATTGATCAAAAGCTAAGCTTAAAAAATCGCCAAACATTATTTCAACAACTGGCTTTAATCCAGCTAGTGCAAGCCCATTTCCAATGCCGACAATAGCAGCTTCACTTATAGGTGTATTAATAACTCTGGATGGATATTTTTCACTCAGTTCAGTTGTACATTTAAATGCTCCACCATATGGAGCCTCAATATCCTCACCAATAATAATAACAGTATCATATTTTTTTAGTGCATTATCTAAACCTTTCCTAATTAATACAGAAATTCGTTCTTTATCACATGAATATCTTTTCCATGTAACGTTTTTAAAATCCGACGCCAATGTCAAATTTTTTATAATAGAATATTCACTTGAGTTAGCTTCATAAATTGCATTATCTAATAATTCATTAATCTCATCCTTTATTGTCAATATTTCTTGATCCCTTTCGAATTCGTTCAGGATTGTTATAATAGGATCTTTCCTCCAATATGATTCAATCTCATCTTTAGATCTATTATCATCTCCTTTGGAATGCGCCATTAACCTGTATGTGTCGACCTTGCAAAACATCGGCAGTCTATTCTTTCTCACATATTTAATACAATCTTCCATTGAATCAATTAAGTTCATCCAATCCCATGTGTTTAGTTCCTTTGTTTGGATTCCAAAAGCCGAAGGCCTGGCTAAAATGCTTCCTGAAAGAAATTGATCTTGAGGAGTAGATTGTGCATATAAATTGTTTTCACAAACAATAAGTAGAGGTAAGCCCCATTTTGATGCAATATTCATTGACTCATATACTACACCTTCTCCTAAAGTTCCATCTCCAATAAAAACCACTGCAATACCATCATTCTTTTTCAATTTCTGACTAAATGCAAGCCCTGCCGCGACAGGAACAATACCTCCTTGTATCCCATTGGAATAGAAATTGTTTTGAAAAAGATGCTGACTACCTCCCCTTCCCGAGCAAACACCTATAGATTTACCCATTATCTCACCAATCAAGCCAGTAATATTTTGTGAATATGACAGAAAATGACCATGGCTTCTATGATTAGAAAAAATAATGTCCTGTGGAATTAAGGAACGAGCTACAGAAATTCCAATAAATTCTTGACCAATACAAGTATGAACAGTACCAAACAATTTTCCTTCCGAATAGAGATTTAATAATCGTTTTTCCGTTTCTCGTATGAGCATTGCCAATCTTATTTCCTTTAGATATTTATCCTTTATATCGATTGTCATATAAATTATATTTTAATAGAATTAGTAGCATTTTCACTAAACAATATTTCAAGCTTATTTAACAGAATGTTTTTTAAAAAATGTTCATTATAATATTTCTTCGAACTTTCTTGCATCAATTGCTTTTCATTATACCCGATCTTTAAAAGGTTGGCAATTAAACTAGCCAATCCCCGATAATTACCGGAATTAACACAATACCCTCCTTTTGATTCATTTATAATTTTATTACCTTCGCCGTCTAACATTCCAATGATAATTTTGCCTGAGGCAAGATAAGATTGAATTTTAGAAGGTACAGTTAAGGCATAAATTGATTTCCTTTTTAAAGTAACTAACATTACATCGGCAAAATTATACAAACGAGGCATTAAATCTATATGTAACCTCCCAAGGAAATAGACATTTTTAATATTATTTAATTCAATTTCATTTTTAAACCATGAAAGTTTTCGCCCTTCTCCAATAAAAATCCAATTTATAGGTAATGTATTTGTTAATAAAATTGCTTGAACAATTGATTCAAAATCCTGCGCCTCACCAATATTTCCTGCAAACATTATCTTAAACCCCTCCGGTAATCTTGGAATGGTTATATCATCATTGATTACATCCAAAAAAATATCTTCAGCCCAATTTGGAAAATAAGTAATTTGTTTTTTATCGGACCCTAATTTTGTATTAATGGAATTGATAAACCCAGTTGAACTAACAAGTATTTGATCAGAACTTCTGTATATTGAAACTACTAATTTATTTAATAAATTGTGAATGATTTTATTCTTTATATTCCCTGCTGCAGAAACGCTTTCAGGCCAAAGATCTTGTACCCATAAAAAGGTTTTACTTTTGTAGAGAAATTTGTGCAACAAAGCGGGATAAACTTGGGTAATTGGTGAAACTGCGAAAGTAAACGTAATATCGAATTTTTCTCGATGAAAAATTATGTACAAACAAGAGAAAAGGACAAAAGATAAATAATTCATAATTAGCCAAAACCCAGAACCAGTATTTCGTGGAATTATTGGAACGCGTCTTATGTCAACACCAAAATAATTTTCTCTATTATTCTTACAGAAGCTATATCCTTTGTAATATTTTCCATCTGGATAATTCGGTTTTCCTGTCAATACTACTATATTGTGACCTCTATTATTTAATTCGAGTGCAAGATCATTAATACGAAAGGACTCTGGCCAGAAATATTGGCTAACAATTAGAATTTTCATTAATTGGGCTTGTATCTTGACATGTTATACTGAATGAACAGAAGTTTGCAAATAATTAGGGCCTGCTGATTATATCAGGCGTATTTCTGTTCAAAGTGAACTACTCCCCATTCTTAGGACAAAAAAGTTAAAGAAGATAATTGTAATTGGTTGATAATGTTGAGACGGGAAATAACTCGAAGAGTTATTCTCGGATCAACATCTTTCTTTTTTTGGTTCTTTTTTTCTTTGTTCATATCTGTTAATATGTTCATAACTCAGGCCGCTTTAAAATAGAACTCGCAAGGGTATTTGTAATCAAGGCTTTCATGAACTCTCTCCGTATTATGAAATACAAAATATTCCTGCATTGCCTGGTAGAGATCAAGTCCGGTCGAATATGAGTTTAAGTAAACCTTCTCATACTTTACATCTCGCCAAAGACGTTCAATAAACACATTGTCAATGGCCCGACCCTTGCCATCCATGCTGATTTTTATCTCATGATCCAGTAATACCTGTATAAATTCACGACAAGTAAATTGAGCCCCCTGGTCAGAATTAAAGATCTCAGGCTTTCCATAGCGGTTTATCGCCTCTTTAAGCACTTCTATGCAGAAATTGGACTCCAGAGTATTGGATATGCCCCAGCCAACGACAAAGCGACTGTAAAGGTCTATAATGGCCACCAGATACATGAAGCCATGTTTCATCGGTATGTAAGTGATATCCGTGGCCCACACTTGATTCGGCCGGTCAATTTTCAGGTCCCGGAGCAAATAAGGATATTTATAATGTCCCTTATTGCCAGTACTTGTTTTGGGCCCGGGATATATCGCTCTTAAAGCCATTAACTGATAGAGCCGCCGGATACGCTTGACATTTACAGGAAAGCCCATTTTGTTCAAATGCCCTGTCATACGGGCGCTTCCATAAAAGGGCAATCGCATGAATTCACGATCGATGATCTCCATCAGTTCAAGGTTGAGGGAAGTTTCATCACAAGGTCTATAATAAACACCGGAACGATGAATCGAAAGCAGATCACACTGCTTTTCAATGCTTAGATCAGGATGATTCTTATCAATCATAGCTCGTTTCTGTTCCAGATTATAACCTACAATAGCTTTTTTTTTAACCAGTCATTCTCTATTTTCAACTGGCCAATGGCCTCGAAAAGCTTGGACACTTCAACATCATCTTTGGGTCGTCGATTCCCTTTTTCAAAGATCTGGGAGGCATTTTCCAGAAACTCTTTCTTCCAGGTTGTGATTTGATTGGGGTGAACCTGATAAAACTGAGCAAGCTCACTCAGTGTTTTCTGCTCTTTCAGCGCGTCAATAGCAACCTTGGCCTTGAACTCAGCGCTGTAATTTTGTCTTTTTTTTCTCATAATGACAGTAAATTTAAGGGTTTCTTTTTACACCTTAACTCACTGTCCTAATTTTGGGGAGTACTATAAAAGTTCGGCAGCAGGATAGGTCGATCCATAAAATCCTGGAACAATTCCGACAACTGTTCTAATGAAAAAGTTACCATTGATAAAAGTTGGCAATAGGCACCCAACCCGATTAATTTAATCAGGTTGAGTGTGAGGATAATGGTGGCGATCCACGATTCGCTTGTCCCAGCCAGTCTTGCTTTTACCCGGTTTAAACCGTAAGCTGTTTTGGCTTGTCCAAAGGTGCCTTCGATTGGATTTCTTTCGCCCGGTCTTACGTGTTCCACATCCACTGCCCTGGGCCTTCCAAGCGGTTTGGCTCTTAGTTTGATCCCAAGTAACTTCAGTTGAGCTCTGTTTGCC
>Ga0247841_10011660_pt1 | contig 11641 bp, 12 predicted proteins | sample LaCruzMarch2015__2_FD_192410 | JGI IMG/M metagenome (GOLD analysis project Ga0247841, IMG submission 192410) | Freshwater microbial communities from meromictic Lake La Cruz, Castile-La Mancha, Spain - LaCruzMarch2015_18m | ecosystem: Environmental > Aquatic > Freshwater > Lake | place: Spain...
CCAGCTCATTCAATCTCAGGAAGCTTAAAACTTCATTGCGCCTGATTTCCGGAAGGATAAATCCCGAGTTATGCTCTATATAGCCGGCCAGCCATTCCTGGTACTTTTTTAATTTGAAGAAATAATTCGTCTCGCTAATTTTTTCTACCGGCCTCTCGCAATCAGGGCACTTCCCGTCTTTTAGCTGCAACTCTGTCCAGAATGTCTCGCAGGGCGTACAATACCATCCTTCATATTTATCCTGGTATATATCGCCTTTTTGGCGAAGAATCTCCAAGACTTTCTGAACCGTTTTTACATGCCTCTCCTCGGTGGTGCGGATAAAATCATTGTTGGAAATATTCAATTTTCCCCAAAGCCCCTTAAACTGCACCACTACCTTATCCACAAATTCCTGGGGGCTTAATTTCGCCTCGTCCGCGGCTTTCTGGATCTTTTGGCCGTGCTCATCGGTACCAGTCAAAAACCAGACTTCGCTATTCCCTAATTTCTGGCGCTTATGCCTGGCCAGGGAATCCGCAGCGATACAGGTATAAGAATGCCCTATATGCGGAGAAGCATTCACATAGTAAATGGGAGTGGTAATATAAAATTTATTTGCCATGTTCCTTTTCTTTTTCTTTGTAGCTTACTTCCACCTGAGCGCCGTCTTCCATCTCAACAGTGACCGAACGCTTAAAAACATTTACCCCTATCACCTTACCTTTGCCCTGCGGGGTATGTACGTGTTCTCCCTCGTGAGGCAGGCCTTTGGAAAGTATCTTATAAGTTTCATATTCAAAATAAAGGCAGCACATCAGCCTTCCGCACAATCCGGAAATCTTTGGCGGGTTTAAAGACAATCCTTCTTCTTTGGCCATCTTTATAGTCACCGGCTCGAAATCTCTCAGGAATTTTGCGCAGCAAAGCTCCCTGCCGCAGGAGCCATAGCCGCCAAAAAGACGGGCTTCATCCCTAACGCCTATCTGCCTTAATTCGATCCTGGCCTTAAAAATCTTGGCCAGATCCTTTACCAGGTTCCTGAAATCCACCCTGCCGCTGGCGGTAAAATAAAATATGATTTTTGTGCGGTCGAAGGAATACTCCGCCTCGACCAGCTTCATATCCAGCTTATGCTCGGTTATTTTTTTAACGCATGAGCTAAAGGCATCTTTTGCCTTGGCCCTGTTATCGGCGATTTGCTTTAAATCCCTGGCTTCCGCGATACGGACAATCTTTTTCGGCGCTTCTTTTGACTGGTTATCCGCTACTGTCGCGTCCTTGGGAGAAACGACCTGGCCGTAATCCAGGCCCCGGTCATGCTCGATGACAACATAATCCCCGTCTTTACAACTTATATTGCCGGCATTATACGAATAAATCTGCCCCGAATCCCTTAATCTTACAAAAATCATCCCTTCCATATTTCCGCCTTCAAGTTAGATTTTAAAAGCTTAATATTGATGTTCTGGCCTACATACAATAATGAACCTGAAATAGAATTCAGTATCTCATCCAATTCAAAAAAAGAAAATTGCTGCATGGATTTTAACAGCTCGTTTTTGCGGTCAAGGTTAATCAGCTCAGAATGAGGCATACCGGTCTTTATTAAATACAGGTCCCTGAACCAGCAGGCCAGTATATTCAGGCTTTCCCTGGCCTCTTCCCTTTTATGCGGCTTATTTTTTTCTAAGCCCGTGCTTCCCTGAAAAACAAACTCATCTATTACCCTGTTTTTTTCTTTTAGTATATCGGCATCCTTCAGCCTCAGGGCGTGCCCTAATCTCCCCTCGCAGAAATAAGCCAGGAAGTGTGCCAGGCCAGCCTCCAGGGAATAATCTTTGGTTAAAATCGCCTCCAGTTCCGGCCGGGCCAGAGGATTAAACTTTAAGATCCGGCAGCGCGAAATGATAGTCTTCAATAATAATGACGGTTTTTCGCTGACTAAAATAATCAGGCTCTCCCCCGGCGCTTCTTCAAGAGTCTTTAAGAAGGCATTGGAAGATGCCAGGTTTAAATCATGCGCGTTATTGATGATAAAAACCTTCTTCTTCCCTTCGTATGGCCTCAAGGCTATCTGTCCTTGTAATTGCCTGATAAGCTCTATTTTTATTTCAGCGCCTTCGCTGTCAATGATATGCACGTCGGGATGCTGGGCCTTGTCTATCTTTAAACACGAAACACACTCGCCGCAGGCCTCGAAATTCCCCCCTAAGCAATTGACCGCCTTAGCCAGGGTCTTAGCGGTCAAGATTTTTCCCACCCCTTCAGGCCCGGTAAACAGGTATGCCCCTGCCAGGCGCCCTTGATTCATATGATCTTTGAGCATCTGGATGGGTTTATCCTGGCCACGAATATCTTTGAATGACATAGTTCAGCAGACTCCCAACTTCAACAACTTATCCACCAGGCACCTTATTGCCTGCTGGGTCTTATTCTTATCTTTATTTACTTTTACTATCTTTATTCTATCGGGCTCAAGGCGGGCAAGCTTTAAATAACCTCTTCTTACTTTTGAATGATATGACAACGAGCGCTGCTCGATACGGTCCAGCGAAGCTTCCCTGTGTTTAAGCCCTTTTTTTACCGGAAGGTCCATAAGGATAGTCAGGTCCGGCTTAATTCCGCCGGTTACAAAAGAGCCTATGCTTTTGATTAAGCTGATCTCCATTCCCAGGCCATACCCCTGATATGCCAGGGTAGAATCCATGAACCTGTCGCAGATGACAATTTTTCCTTCCGCAAGCGCAGGCGCGATGACTTCGCTGACAACCTGGGCCCGGGCTGCCATATAAAGCAGCATCTCACACTCCGGGGACATGGAATCATTTTTAGCGTCCAATAAAATCTCGCGTATCTTCTCGCTTATCTTTATCCCCCCCGGCTCGCGCAGATAAACTACCGGATAGTTTTTCTCCTTCAGATAAAGATAAAGCATCTTAGACTGCGTGCTCTTGCCGCAGCCTTCAGAACCCTCAAATGTGATGAATTTACCTTTCATAATTTTCTTCGCCAGATTGTCCCTTCTTTGGTATCTTCTAAGATAATACCTTTTGCTTCCAGGTCTTTTCTTATCTCATCCGCGAGCTTGTAATCTTTTTCTGATTTCGCTTTTTTCCTCTCCAAAATCATTGAATCGATCTCTTCATCGCTAAGCAGGGATGTTTCCGAAACTCTTTCAAGAGATAAGCCTAAAACACGGCATAATCCGCGCAAAGTATCTGCTGCAGCGCGGATAAAATCCAAATCATTAATATTTTTGTTGGCGAGCTTTACCAAATCAAAGATAGAGGCTAAGGCTTCCGGGGTATTAAAATCGTCATCCATCGCTGCTTCAAATTTAGCTTTGATTTCCTGTATCTCTCTAATTTCTTTAAGAGTACCTTGTTTGGGCTGGCCGTTGACTTTATCTAAGAAAATATAAATCCTATCTAACGCTTCTTTTGCTTCCTTTATTTTGTCTTCCGTAAAATCCACCGGATGCGAATAATGCGTGGATAAAAAAAGCAATTTTAAGAAATCGGCATTCTTATATTTATCCAAAAAGTCTTTTACGGTGATAAAATTCCCCAAAGACTTGCTCATCTTCTGGCTGTTGATGGTCAAAAGCCCGTGGTGGATCCAGCATCTGGCAAATTTTTTCCCCGCGCCTTCAGACTGGGCGATTTCATTTTCATGATGCGGGAAGATAAGGTCCAGGCCTCCGCCGTGGATATCGAATTCATCGCCTAAGATATCCGAGCTCATCACCGAACATTCTATGTGCCAGCCGGGCCTGCCCTTTCCCCATGGGCTATCCCAAGAAGGCTCACCTTCTTTGGCTGATTTCCAAAGCGCAAAATCCAAAGGATTCCTTTTATTTTCCTGCGGCGAGACCCGCGTCCCGGTTTCCATTTTTTCCAAAGACTGATGGGACAACTTTCCGTAATTTTTTGCCTTGGTTATATCGAAATAGACATCCCCGTCTGCTTGGTAGGCCGCGCCCCGGTCAATCAACGCCTGGATAAAAGCCTGCATCTTGGGATTTTCGACCGAAACATATTCGGTCGCCTTTGGCTCAAAATCTGGCTTGAGAATCCCTAGCTGCTCCATCGCCTCATGATAGGAAATCAGGTATTTTTCGGAAACTTTTTTCACCGCCAGGTTCAGGTCTTCCCCGGGGAATTCCTGCTTTGCCTTATCAATAATTTTATCGTCAACGTCTGTGACGTTTCTGACGAACTTAACCTGATAACCCCTATAAACCAGGTAACGCCTGACCACATCAAAGATATAGGCGCTGCGGGCATGGCCTATATGCGGCTGGTCATAGACCGTGGGGCCGCAGGCATACATTGTGATTTGGCCAGGCTTTAACGGCTCAAAAGGTTCTTTTTTTCCAGTAAGGGAATTGTGAATAAAGATAGGCGTTTCGTTTTGGCGTGTCATCTATTTAAAAACCCAATACTATTTTTTATCCTCTAACTGCTCGATCCTCTTTTGCAGCTCATCCATTGCCTGCATAATAGGGTCAAGTATATGGACATGGTCTAAACTGACATCTATTTTTTTGCCGTCTTGTTTGGTGACTCTTCCCGGGATACCCACCACCGTGGAATTCGGCGGGACATCTTTTATGACTACTGCGTTAGCGCCTATATAGGAGTTATCCCCTATGGTGATGTTGCCTAAAACTTTTGCTCCGCCTCCGATAACCACATTGTTGCCGATGGTAGGATGGCGTTTCCCCTTCTCCAGGCCGGTCCCGCCTAATGTCACCCCCTGGTACAGAAGCACGTCATCGCCGACAATCGCGGTCTCGCCGATTACCACACCCATCCCGTGGTCAATAAAAAATCTTTTTCCGATTTTGGCCCCGGGGTGTATTTCGATGCCGGTAGTAAAACGGGCAAGCTGTGAAAGCAGGCGCGCCAGAAAAAACAGGTGCAATTTATAGAAAAAATTCGCTACCCGGTAACTTACTAAAGCATGCAGCCCCTGGTAAAGAAAAACTATTTCTAAAAAACTCTTGGCCGCGGGGTCTTTCTTCTGGGCTGCCCTGATATCCTCATAGAAGAATACAGAAACAAGCAGTATCTTCAGGATAAAAAGCGATAATAAAATAACCATAATCTGTAAAAAGCAATCCATCTTATTCTCCTTTGATCAACAACGCTACGGCGTGGCAGGCAATCGCTTCCTTCCTGCCAATCTCGCCCAGGCCCTCATTAGTCTTAGTCTTTAAATTTACGTATTCCTCTCTGATCCTTAAGACTGCGGCGATATTTTCCTGTATCCTCTTCTTAAAAGAGGAAAGTTTCGGCTCCTCAAGGATGATCACCGCGTCTATATTGTTGACCTGAAAACTCCTTTTTCTTAACAAATCCGCCACTGTCTTAAATAATTCCATACTGGAGACACCCTGATACTTAGGGTCGCTGTCCGGGAAGAGCTCTCCGATATCCCTCTCTTCTGCCGCGCCCAATAAGGCGTCGCATACCGCGTGCAAAAGCACATCCGCATCCGAATGCCCCAATGAGCCCTTGCTGTAAGGAATCTCTATCCCTCCGATAAATAATTTACGGCCTTCCACTAAACGATGGATATCGTAACCTATGCCGAGTTTATATTTCATTTTGCCCTCCTACTTCTTATTCTTAATAATTGCTTCCGCAAACGCGATATCTTCGGGAGTAGTAACTTTGATATTAAAGTATGAGCCCATAACCATTTTTACCGGAGCGCCCAGCTTCTCTACCAGAGAAGCATCATCGGTAACATTAGTATTTCCGAATTTCCTGTATGCCTCCAGAATCAAATCTTTCTTAAAAACCTGAGGGGTCTGAATCTCCCAGAGGCCATCCCGGCTAACGGTCTCCTTAACCGCACCTTTAGCGTTTACTTTTTTGATGGTCGCCTTGACCGGCACGCCGGCTATGGCCGCACCGGATTTAACCGCTTCTTTTACTGTCAGCGATATCGTCCTTTTATCGACGAATGGCCTTACCCCGTCATGGATTAAAACTAACTCGGCCCTGGGGTTTATGGCTTTTAATCCGCAATAAACTGAATCCTGGCGCTGCCTGCCGCCCAGGACTATCTGCCTTATCTTAGCTATCCTATATTGTTTAATTTTACCGGTTATCTTTTTTATATTTGAAGGATTAACCACCACCACAATATCTCTTATGTAGGGGTGCCGGCTGAACGCGCTCAAACAATGAATAATCACCGGCTTAGCCCTGATCTCACTGAGAGGCTTGGAAATTTTTGACTTAAACCTTACCCCCCTGCCGGCGGCAAGGACAATGGCTGTAACGTATTTCACTTTTCTAATTTAGTAAAAATCATCCTGCCTGCCTGAGTCTGCAGCACAGAAGTGACCACTACCTTTACATCCTGGCCGATAAGCCGGCGCGCCTCTTCCACCACTATCATCGTGCCGTCCTCCAGGTATCCCACTGCCTGGTTATATTCCTTGCCTTCCCGGATCAACTTGGTCTGCATATGTTCACCCGGAAAAACCATGGGCTTTAAAGCATTTGCCAGTTCATTGATGTTAAGTATTTTTATCCCCTGCAGGCTGGCTACCCGGTTCAGGTTAAAATCCACGGTCATTATCTTTGCTTCCAATAACTTGGCAAGCTTTACTAATTTAGCGTCAACCTCAGGTGTATCGGGAAACTCTTCTTCGTGCAGGGTGATATCCCCGCTTTCTTTTTGAATCACGTGCAGGATCTCCAGGCCTCTTCTTCCCCTCTGGCGTTTCATCGGGTCAGTTGAATCGGCGATCTGCTGGAGTTCCTTTAAGACGAATCTCGGAATAATGATTTTTCCTTCCAGGAATTTTGTTTTGCATATATCCACTATCCTGCCGTCGATAATCACGCTGGTATCCAGAAGGATCATCTCCTCTGTCTGATCCTGCCGGCGTAACCTTACATAGGGAATAATAATATTGAACTCGTCCTTGCCGCGTAAGGCTATCACCATACCCAGGTAACAGAATATCAGCGTAAGCACAACTTTAACCAATGCGATAGTGTCAACCGCAAGAGGCGCCAGGCTAAAAGCATCGCCGACCAGCTTTGACATAATCAAACCTAATATCAGCCCGAATACCGCGCTAGAGAGCCCCTTTACCGAAACCTTGCGCATCCCGATTTCAATCAGGATGATCGATAACGCTACCACAGCGCCCAGCAAAACCCCCAAAATAGACATTCCCCTGGCTTCTAATGCCTGATAGCCCGTAATCATACTGATGACTATAAAAAGCAACCGCACTAAAAGTAAATTCATTGAACACCTCCAATTTTTATTTATTTAGTGAGATCCCGCGAAGCGGGACAAGTGTCTCCCTTTAATTATTTCTTTAATACTATATCCAATGCTTCCTTTAAGGTTGAAACCGGGATTAACTCTATTGAATCTTTCTTATAATCCAGATTTTTATGATTATTCCTGGGTAAAACACAATGTTTGAATCCTAATTTTTCCGCTTCGTTTATGCGTAAGGTTACCTGGGATATGCTCCTTATCTCACCGGCAAGGCCCACCTCACCTATTACTACTGTTTCAGGCATCACCAATTGTTCCCGGAAAGCCGAAGCCACCGCTGTAGCTACGGCTAAATCCGCGGCAGGATCTTCTATTTTTATGCCTCCGGCGACGTTGACAAAAATATCTTCCGTCTCAAGATGGAATCCTATCCTTTTCTCCAGCACTGCGACCAATAAATTCAGGCGGTTAAAATCAAACCCCTGGGCTCTATGCCTGGCATATCCAAAATTAGTCTTGCTGACCAACGACTGGATCTCGACCAATAGAGGCCGCGTCCCCTCTAATACCGAGACCACCACCGAACCTGAGACATCCTTTGGCCTTTCCGATAAAAATATCTTCGAAGGATTCTTTACTTCGGCCAACCCGCCGGAACCCATTTCGAATACGCCGATCTCATTGGTCGAACCAAACCTGTTTTTTACTGCCCGCAAAATCCTGTACAGGGAAAACCTGTCGCCTTCAAAATATAACACTGTGTCTACTATATGCTCCAAGACACGCGGGCCGGCAATGGCCCCTTCTTTAGTCACATGGCCGATAATAAAAATAGTCATCCCGCGGGTTTTAGCCAGCTGAGTAAGGATACCCGCGCACTCCCTGACCTGGCTTACGCTTCCCGGAGAAGAACTGATAGAAGGATCAAAGATAACCTGGATAGAATCGATGATCACTACTTCCGGATTGATCTTCTGGATGTATTCGGTGATCAGGGATAAATCCGTCTGGTTGACTATATAAAGGCTGCCTGAATCAGGAGAACCCAACCGTTTTGCCCGTAATTTTGTCTGGGCCACGGATTCTTCGCCGCTGACGTAAAGGACTGTCACTCCCTGCCTGGTCAATTGATTGGAAACCTGCAGCGATATGGTAGATTTTCCTATGCCGGGGTCGCCGCCGACCAGGACTACCGAACCCGATACAATACCGCCTCCCAATACCCTGTCTAACTCCAATATGCCTGTCTTTAGCCTGGAGTCTTCCTTTACCTTGACATCTTTTAATAAAACCGGCTCATCCCTGTATAATGCGGCTCTTTCTTTGGATTTAGCCTGCGGTGCTGCATAGTCTTCTTCTACAAAAGTATTCCAGCTGTTGCAGTCCGGGCACTTGCCTATCCATTTAGGCGACTGGTAACCGCAATTCTGGCAACTGAATACTGTTTTTACCTTCATTTCTTTTCTTTGGTCTTATAAAATAATTTCCAGGGGTTCTTTCTTATATCGGCGGCAAATGCCTCCAATTCATTGTACATAGCATCATCGTAAATAAGCTTACCCAGAGTACCCTCTTTGTTTTTTATCTTTTCGATGAGCTGGTTAATATTATCAACAATACTCTTTGCCAAATGGGTCACTTCGTGCATCGGGATAGGGTCAACCCCTACGATGGTCTGATTTGCCGTCAGGACATTACTGTAATCTTTGCCAGGAATAATCTCGACATATTTTTCCCCAAGCAATCCCAGGGTGTTTACCCACACCGTAGAGTCAATCGGTATCTGGACGCCTTTCTTAAGCCAACATAGTACTTTTACTCTGGTCGCCTGTTCTTCGGGGACAAAAACAAAGCTTATTTTCTTGACCTGCCCGGTGTCTAAGCCTGCGAATCTCACCGGAGCACCCAACTTTATCCCGTTCACGAAATTAAATGTAACATTAACCTCGTAGCCGGAAGTCCAAGTCTTAAAACCACCAATGGAGAGAACGAATACCGTAAGAATCATCAACCCTACAAAAACAAAAGTCCCTACTTTTAACTCCAATTTTGTTTTTCCGAATATCATTTTATATCCTCCGGATTATAAAAAAATTATTCCAAGGTCTCGGTTATCGGACCTTTACTTAAACCATTTACAAACTGGTGCACCACGGGATTATCGCTATTCTCAATCTCTGAAGAATTGCCCTCGGCAATAATCTTTCCCTGGTACATCATTGCTATCCTGTCCGCTATTTTATAGGCGCTTTTCATATCGTGCGTAACTACGATAGAGGTAACTTTTAATTTATCATGAAGGCTTTTTATAAGTTCATTGATACTGTCCGCGGTAATAGGGTCTACCCCGGTGGTAGGCTCATCATAAAGGATTATCTGGGGCTTTATGCAAATCGCCCTTGCCAATGCTACTCTTTTTTTCATCCCTCCGCTTAATTCAGAAGGCATAAGGTTGCCGATGCCACAAAGGTCCACCAGGCACAACGACTCCTCTATTCTCTCCAGCAACTCCCGGTGTTCTATATGGTCGTGTTCTATCAGCCCGAAACCTACGTTTTCGCCGACGGTCAGGGAATCAAAAAGCGCCCCGCCCTGGAAAACCATACCGATCTTTAAACGCAGGGCGTCTAATTCTTTTTCAGGCAAGCTGGTTACTTCTTTATCATCTACAAACAACTTCCCTTTTTCAGGTTTTAATATTCCCACAATGTGTTTGAGTAAAACCGACTTCCCGCACCCGGAGCGGCCGATGATAACACAGGTAGAACCTGTATTTATTTTAAGGCTCAACTCATCCAGGACCTTATGTTCACCGAAATTCTTGCTGATTCCTTTTATGTCTATCATAGGAATTATGGAAATATAAAATAAAATATCGCGGTAAAGAAACAGTCCGCAACGATAATCAAAATGAAAGTGGTGACCACTGAACGGGTAGTAGCCTGCCCTACCCCTTCTGCCCCGCCCTCCACGCTAAAACCCTGAAAACAACTTACAAAAGCGATAATCATCCCGAAGAACACGGACTTTAATAACCCGGTAAATAAATCCTTATAAAACAAAGAATCAAAAGTAACATGCATATACATGCTGGAAGATATGCCCAGTTTATGAACGCAGATAAGATATCCTCCCAATATGCCGATTATATCAGCGTACAATGTCAATAAGGGTAGCATGAAAGTCAAAGCCAGGAACCGGGGCACAACCAGGTATTTTATGGGATTAGTAGCCAGGGTTTCCAGGGCATCTATCTGTTCGGTGACCTGCATCGAGCCAAGCTCGGCGGTAATAGAAGCCCCTACTCTCCCGGCGACAACTAAAGCAGTAATCACCGGGCCCAGCTCTCTTACCAGGGCTAAGGCCACAAGGCTGGCGATATAAATCTCCGAACCCATGCGCTGCATAAAATACGCCGACTGCAGGGCGAAAATAAACCCGATGAATAACGACACCAGCGAAACTATCGGCAAGCTGTCAAAACCGGCTTTTCTTGCCTGTTCCAAAATACGGTATTTCTGGAAGGGCGGGGTAAACGCAAAATAGAAAGTCTGGGCAGCTAATTTAGTCAAGCCCCCAAAAAGATACATGAAAGAAATAATCTTGCGGCCGAATTCTATTAAAATCCTGTTAATCATGATTCGAAAATTAATTCCTCGTTTTTACGCACTAACTTTACCGCGGAGCCATCTTTAAACCTCTTGGAAATTATCTCAGACGCCAGAGGGTCTTCTATGAACCTTTGTATTGTCCGTTTTAAAGGCCTGGCTCCGAAGACAGGGTCAAAACCCTTCTCGATAAGGAATTCTTTGGCTTCCGGGGTAACCTCCAGGGAAATCCCCTGTTCTTTAAGCCTACCCGCGACAGAACCTATTTCAATATCAATAATCTTGAGCAGGTCATCCTTTACTAACGGCCGGAAAACTATAGTATCATCTATGCGGTTTAAAAACTCCGGCTTAAAGGTGCGCTTTACTTCTTCCAGTAATTTATCTTTCATCTCCTGGTAAGTCACTTCTTCTTTCTGGGTTTTAAATCCCAGGGAGCCGGTTTTGCGGATTACTTCCGCGCCAACATTAGAAGTCATGATTATTACCGTATTCCTGAAATCCACTTTTCTTCCGAAGCTGTCGGTAAGCCTGCCTTCTTCAAACAACTGCAAAAGAAGATTGAACACATCCGGGTGCGCTTTTTCTATCTCATCCAGAAGAATTACCGCGTAAGGCCTGCGCCGGACTTTTTCGGTAAGCTGGCCGCCCTCCTCGTAACCCACATATCCCGGAGGGGCACCGATAAGACGGGATACATTGAATTTTTCCATATACTCCGACATATCCAGCTGCAAAAGGGCATCCTCGTCGCCAAACATAAACTCAGCCAAAGCCCGGGCAAGAAGCGTCTT
>Ga0247841_10011661_pt1 | contig 11639 bp, 10 predicted proteins | sample LaCruzMarch2015__2_FD_192410 | JGI IMG/M metagenome (GOLD analysis project Ga0247841, IMG submission 192410) | Freshwater microbial communities from meromictic Lake La Cruz, Castile-La Mancha, Spain - LaCruzMarch2015_18m | ecosystem: Environmental > Aquatic > Freshwater > Lake | place: Spain...
TCATGCGGAAGGACATTATGTAAAAAACCCGGAGCTCCAACATAACTCTGAATTAACTTAGCGTTAACGTTTACCTGGCCGCTAGACCAATCATAGCCTTGGGTGGCGCGCATATATTCATCCCGGTTATCAAACAAATAGATTTTAGCCCGGTTATCCCAGGTCCAGAAATTAAAGCGGCTAAACCCAAACTCACTGGCAATGGAATCATAACCATCTTCGGCCTTCTGGATTAATTCATTTAACGCAGCTTCCGGGGCGTTTTTATAAAAAATATTAAAATGCGTGCTTTTAGCTATCTGCCAGGATTGATCAAGCGCAAAAATACTTATCGGCATAAAAAAAATTACTAACAATATAACGGCCGGCCGCATTAATTTAAACATCTCTTTTTTAGAAAAATCAAACCGCGGTTAAAACCTCTTTGGCTAAAAGCTTGGTCGCCTCCAAATCTCCAAATTCCGTATATGCTTGGCGCATAAATTCCAGCTTCTGTGGATCATTTAGAAACTGCGTAATTTGAGCGCTGATTTTTTCAGATGTTAATTCCTGGTCCGAAATGATCAGGGCAGCTTTGGGCTTAGCTAAAATCTGAGCATTAGCCAATTGATGCGCGTAAGCAAAAGGATACGGTATCAGTATAGCCGGAATCCTAAATCTCTGCAACTCCGCAATGGTAGTTGCTCCAGCCCGGCAGATAATTAAATCCGCTACGCTATAAGCATATTGCATCTCGGGTAAAAATTCAAAAAGTTTACACGCTACCCCCGCAGCAGCGTACCCGGATGCCAAGCGGCTAAAATCCTGAGTTCCGCAAATATGAATCAGCTGCAAAGCATCCTTCCGGGGATAAGCAGATAAAGCTTCCAGGCAAACAGCATTTAACCTATGCGCGCCCTGGCTGCCACCGGTAATAAGAATAGTAAATTTTCCTGCTTTTAATTTAAAAAAATTCAGGGCTTCATTTTTATCCACCCGCTCCATCTCCTTGCGCAAAGGGTTTCCGGTTAAAACAACCCTCTCGGGCGAGATATTTAAACTGCCGCAAGTTTGGCTAAAAGACACCGCGACCTTATCTACCAGCTTAGCCAGCAAACTATTAGCCCGGCCGCAAATAACATTTTGCTCATGAATAATAGTTTTTATCCTGAACAGCCAGGCCCAGAAAACCAAAGCCAGCGTATTTAAACTGCCAAACCCGACAACCACCTCCGGTTTGAATTTTAGAACAATCCGCAGAGACTCCCAGGCACCCCATAAAAAAAACCATAATCCGGCTAGATTTTTACGGCTAAGAGCCAAAGTTAAAACAGCCGTATGAATATATTTTATTTCTCCGGTTGAATCAGACAGTTTGTCCCGGCGGCTTTTTAACGGTAGGACTAAAAGCACCTCTTGGCTGGAATTATTTAATTCTTCCCGCAAAGCCATCGCCGGAAAAATATGGCCGCCGCTGGATCCGGTAACAATCAAGATACGCATATTTAAGGATACTCCCCGCAACGGGCAATGTTAATTAAAATACCCAAACTGACCATATCAAAGATTAATGAGGAACCGCCGTAGCTGATAAACGGCAGGGGTAAACCCTTGGTGGGAAAAACTCCGCAAGAAACCCCGATATTAATAATCGCCTTAAGTGAAATCATCAAAATCAACCCCAGGGCCAAAAAATACCCAAACCGGTCCTGGGCATTCTTAATGATCTTTAAGCCTTGCTGAATAAAAACCATAAACAACGCAATTACTCCCAAAGTACCCAGCAAACCCAACTCTTCGCCAATAATCGAAAAAATAAAATCGGTGTGCGCTGCCGGAAGGTAAAAAAGCTTTTGCTGGGAATGCCCCAGGCCCCGGCCGAATAATCCGCCTGAGCCGATAGCAATTTGTGACTGAATGATTTGAAAACCAGTCCCCTTAGGGTCCAGCCAGGGGTTTATAAAAGCCAGAATCCTGGCCCGGCGATAAGGCACACTAAAAACTAAAAAATAAAGTGCCGGTAAACTGCAAAGAATTAAACTTAAAATATACCTTCCCCTGACTCCGGCAACAAAAAGCATAATTAAAACCACGCTGCCCAAAGCAATAATCGTACCCAGGTCTGGTTGCAAAAGGACAAGCAAGGTTACCGCTCCCAACATGCTCATCGCCGGGATAAAACCGGCTACCAGAACTTTCATTTTGTCTTCTTTGCGGGCAATAAAATCAGCAATGTAAACAATTAACGCTAAATTCGCAAATTCTGACGGCTGGAAACTGATAAATTTATACCTAAACCAGCGCCTGGCTCCGGAAACCTCTCTGCCCACTCCGGGAATTAATACTAGAACTAATAGGAAAAGGGCGATCCAGATCAACCAATGAGCATATTTCCTAAAAAAACGATAATCAATAACCATGGCTAAAAAAGCCAAGAATACGCCAACACAGAGAAAAACTAAATGCCGCTTCAGGAAATAAAAACTGTCCTGGTATTTCTCCCAGGCATAAATACTGGAAGAACTATAGATCATGACAATGCCGATACAAACCAGCACCACAGACACCGTCAGCAAATTAATCCGGGTTTTTCTAACCACGCTGCTTTTCCTCTTGAGCTAAATCCAAAACTATTTTTTTAAAAACCCTACCGCGCTCTTCATAATCCGTAAACATATCATAGCTTGAACACATCGGGGAAAGCAGCACAACATACCCCGAAAGAGCCGCTTGATAAGCCCCGGCGATTGCTTCCTTAAGCGTACCCACTTTGGCGATGGGAAAACCTCCGGACTTAAGATCTGTAGCAATGATATCTTTAGCTTCTCCAATCAAAAACGCCTGCTTAACTTTATCTTTAGCCGCATGCAGAATTACCTGATAATCAATCCCTTTATGCCTGCCTCCGGCAATCAGGATAATCGGCGAATTAATATTACTGATCGCCCAAATAGCCGAATCCGCGGTAGTTGCTTTAGAATCATTGATAAATTTTATCCCGTTTATCTGGCCGACCTCTTCTTGGCGATGTTCGATTCCTTTGAATTCCTGGAAAACTTTTTGCATCTGTTTTAGCTTTATCCCCAAAATATTGCCCACCGCAACTACCGCACTCTGATTAGGGTTTAACCCGTCTTGTTTAGTAAATAAAATAACTTTTGGCTTAAAGCCAGAAGCGCCGGCAGTTAAAAGAGGATCATCGGCGTTTAAAACTAAAAAGTCACTTTGGTCTTGATTCATAAAAATACGTTTTTTCGCATTTAAATATTCCCCGAGATTATTATAACGATCCAAGTGATTCGGAGTCAGATTCAAAATAATCGCAATCTTGGGCTTAAAAGCTTTGATCGTTTCAAGCTGAAAAGAACTTATTTCTAAAACTACAAAATCATGCTTGCGTATATTTTGGACTTCCGCGCAAAATGGATTACCGATATTACCGCAAACAAAAACTTTTTTTCCCGCAGCAGCCAAAATTTTACCAATTAAAGTAGTGACCGTGGTTTTTCCGTTTGAACCAGTTACGGCAATAATTTTAGCGGGACATAAAATACTTGCCACCTCAATTTCACCAATTAATAATTTATTAAATTCCCTAGCCCAATTAACGCATAAAGAATCCAGCGGTACGCCGGGTGAAATCACTACTAAATCCGACTGCTTAATCAAATCTTGTCGATGTTCGCCTAATTGAACTTTAATCTCACCCGAACAAAGTTTAGCGCAAGCTTGACGGATGCAAGCATCGTCCTTAATATCGGTAACAGTAACGCTAGCACCAGCTTTATATAAAAGATTGGCGCAGGCAACACCCGAACGCGCCAAACCGACAATGGTAACTTTTTTATTTTTAAAGTATGCGCTAGACATGAATAGCTTACCTGATCTTCAAGGTAACCAGGGTGAACAGGGCAAGTAGGCCCGCGATAATCCAAAACCTGACAATTATTTTATTCTCCGGCCAATTCAAAAATTGAAAATGATGATGCAAAGGTGCAATTTTAAAAATACGTTTTTTGGTTAATTTATAGGTTCCTACCTGTAGAATAACGGAAAGTGCCTCTAAAACAAAGATGCCACCCACAATTATCAACAACATCTCTTTTTTAATTAATAAGGCCACAGTGCCAATGGCTCCACCCAAAGCTAATGAGCCTACGTCCCCCATAAAAATTGTAGCCGGATAGCAATTAAACCACAAGAATCCCAAACCCGCCCCAATAATACTAGAACAAAAGATAGTTAACTCCCCGCCGCCTTTAATATAGGGGATAAGCAGATAGTTACTTAAATTAATATTACCGGAAACATAGCAAAGTATGCTAAATGCAATCGCCACCATCACCACAATACCAATGGCTAACCCATCTAAGCCATCCGTAAGATTTACGGCATTGGAAGTGCCCGCGATCACTAAAATTACAAATAAAATATATAAACCGTCCAAATCAAAACTAACTCCTTTTAAAAAAGGAATTTCAAGATTTACGTTCTGCTGGCTATAAATAAGCACTGCTCCTAAAATCAGTCCTAAAATAATCTGGCTAAGAAGTTTTACTTTAGAAGACAATCCAGAAGCCTTCTTTTTTATCTGCTTTAAATAATCATCGGCAAAACCAGTCAGACCCAACCAAACCGTGCTGAATAAAACAATCCAGATACATTGATACGTAATATCCGCCCAAAGCAATGTTGAAATTATTACCGCGCCCAGAATAAGAATTCCCCCCATGGTCGGGGTACTTTGTTTATGATGATGTAAATCATCCAGCTTTTGACTGTCCGCTTTGTTTATCTTTTCTGTGACCTTAAGGGCTTTTAATTTATTAATTAATAAGGGTCCGAAAATCAGGCTGAGCAAAAAGGCAGTTAAAGCCGCCATCGCCGCACGAAAGGTAATATAACGAAATACATTAAAGGCAAAAATAAAATCTCTAAGGGGATAAAGCAGATGGTAAAGCATTATAAACTCAAGACCTCTTCCATTTTCATCGACCGAGAACCTTTGACTAAAATTAAATCATCGGCTTTCGGAAATATTTTTCTAAACAATAAATTCCTGGCCGCAAGGGCATTGGCACAACAAAATATCTGCTTAGCCGGTAAACCACTTTCCCTTGCCGCTCTCGCTGTAATTTGCGCTAAATTGCCTACCGCAATCAAGAGATCACAACTATTAGTTATACTCCAAGCGATTTGCCTATGCAATAACTCTTTTTGCTTACCTAATTCCAACATATCCGCCATAATCAGAATCTTTCTCCCCTTACAGTTTGCGGCGGCCAAAGCGGCCAAGGCCACCTTTAAAGAAAGTGGATTAGAATTATAAGTATCATCAATAAACCTTAAACCTTTGGACTCAACCAGATTAAGCCGGCCCTTAGGAAATTTAAAACTAGCCAATCGCGCGCGAATTAAGCCATAACTTAATCCAAATATACGGCCTACGGCAATCGCCGCCAACGCATTATAAATATTATAGCTCCCCAATGTTTGCAGTTGGAAATTAAATTTAGAATTAACCTTAAATTCTACGCTTTTGTTCTTTAATTTAATATCCGAGGCGCAAAAATCACTTTTTTCATTAATACTAAAACTTAAATATTGCCGGCCTTTAATCGAGCGATTGATCAAACCTTTAAGTGATTTATCATCGGCATTAAGCAGAACAATCGCCGGTTTTGCTAAATTTTCCAGCAAAGTACTTTTTTCTTTAGTCACCCCTTTTAAATCCTTTAGAAACTCTAGGTGGCTAGGTCCAATATTAGTAATTACGCCAATATTAGGCCGGGCTATCTTAGCTAAATAATCCACCTCTCCAAAATGATTAGTACCAATCTCAACCACCGCAAAACGATCTTTTTTTGTCAGCTGAATTAATGTTTGCGGAAGGCCAATTTGATTATTTTTGGTCCCCTCATTCTTAAGTACTTTAGCTTGGGCACTTAAAACCCAAGCAATCATCTCTTTAGTCGTTGTTTTACCATTAGAACCGGTAACCGCAATAAGCGGCAAATTAATCTTTTGTCTTTGGAAACGAGCAATATCTCCTAAAGCGGTAGTCGTATCTTTAACTTTTATTACGGTTACCGAATCCGGAATCAAAAAATCCGGCATCTTTTCAACAATTAAACAACTAACTTTTAATTTCAGCGCCCGCCCAACAAAATCATGGCCGTCAAAATTTTTCCCCCGTAAAGCTAAAAATGCCTCCTGTGATCTGATCATCCTAGAATCAGTAGAAATTCCAGCGATTTTACCCGTAAGGCTACCTTGGATAAACTTACCCTTGGTCGCTTGAATTATCTCATCAACTTTAAACATTTTAAAACTACCTTTCGATCACTAAATTTTAATACTTTATTCTTTAATATTTGATAATCTTCATGGCCTTTACCGGCAATCAATAAACAATCGTCCTTATTAACCAAAGCTAACCCTTTACTTATCGCCTTGGCCCGGCTAGGAACTAAACAATAATTATTTTTCCGGATACCTTGCACAATATCTTTGATAATTTGCCCCGGATTCTCAGAGCGGGGATTATCGCTAGTAATCACCGCATAATCTGCCAACTCCGTAACCACTTTACCCATCTGCGGACGTTTAAGCTTATCTCGCTCTCCGCCACAACCAAAGATTACAATAATTTTTCCTTTGACCAACGGCCTTAAAGCGCTAATAACATTAAAGAGCGCGTCCGGAGTATGAGCATAATCAACAAAAATGCCAAATCCTTTTGAGCAATTAACTCCTTCCAATCTACCCGGAACATTTTTAAAATTCTCCAGAGCGATTTTAATATCTTGAATGGGCAATTTTTCACTTATTCCCCAAGCCACCGCAGCCAAAATATTATAAATATTATAACGTCCAATCAGTTTTGTTTTTATGCGGAGATTAATCTGGCTGGTAACCAACGAAAATTCCGTTGCCTGCATACCAAAGTTGATGTTTTTAGCCATAATATCGGATTTATTTTTTATCCCGTAAGTCAATACTTTGGCCTTAGTTAATCGCTTAATCCGTTTACTGTATTGATCATCATTATTAATAATCGCTTTAGCCCGAGCAGATAAAGTACAAAAAAGTTTAGCTTTTGCCAAAAAATAATTTTCTAAATTCTTATGATAATCTAGATGATCTTGAGTAAGATTAGTAAAAATAGCCTGACTAAAATTAATTCCCGATACCCGCTCTTGATCTAAAGCATGAGAGGAAACTTCCATCGCGCAGTATTTAACTTTTTGTGTATGCATACGTTTAAGTAGCATTTGCAATTGCCCCGCTCCCGGGGTAGTGTTCTTGGCAATTATCTTTTTACCTTTAAAACGATAATTAATCGTACCAATCACTCCACAGTGATCGCCGGATTTTCTGGCGAGCGCCTCAATCAAATACGAAATCGTAGTTTTACCATTAGTACCGGTAATACCGACAACCCTGATCTTATCCGAAGGAGTTCCGTAAAAATTATGTGTTGCCTGCGCAAAAAATTTACGACAATCATTGACCACCAAAAATATAACATTACCCGTGACCTTTATCCGAGGCTGCTCTTTCTCGACCACGACAATCCGGGCACCCCGAGTGATTGCTTCCTTTATAAAACGGTTTCCATCCTGGCAATTTCCTTTAATCGCCACAAAAATAAAACCTTTTTTTATTTCTTTGGAATTAGAAGTTATACCCTTAATCTCTAAGTTTACGATTTTCATTGTTCCATGGCTTCCATTGGTATTTGATTTCCTTTTAGATAACGGATAACATCACCGGCAACTTTCTGAAATACTGGAGCAGCCACTACTCCGCCATAATAAGACCCGCGCGGCTCATCCACCGTTACCACCACGGCCAATAAAGGATCCTCCGCGGGAGCAAAACCAATGAATGATGCGATAAATTTATCATGCGAATAAGTTCCATTAGCCTCGAGCTTTTGCGCGGTTCCCGTTTTACCTGCCGCGCTAAATCCCAGCACCTTAGCTAATCTTCCGGTTCCTTCTTCAATTACGCCGGTAAGAATTTTTTTAATCCGCATCGCCGTATCCACAGAAATTACCTTACGGATTAACACCGGTTTATTCTGCTTTATAATCCGGCCCTGATTATCACGCACAGAATCAATGATATAAGGCTTCATTAATTGTCCGCCATTGGCAATTACGGAAATCGCGCTAACCAGCTGCAAAGCAGTAACTCCTACACCCTGCCCCATCGGTATATTTATAATCGATGATTTTGACCAAGAACGCACCGGAATAATCAACCCGGAAATTTCCCCGGAAAGATCCACGCCTAATTTTGCGCCAAAACCAAAAGCTTTTAAATAACGATACACCGTATCCGGGCCTAATAATTGAGCCACTTTTACCGTGCCGATATTACTTGACTCTTCAATTACCTGCTTAAAAGTGAGATTGCCATGCGCGGTGTGATCATGTAAAATCCGGCCCGCTACCGGATAAGCACCATTTTCACAAAAAATCACATCACTTTCCGTAACTTTTTTTTCTTCCAAAGCAGCCGAAGCAGTAACTATTTTAAATACTGAACCAGGCTCAAATAAATCACAAATCGCCCGGTTACGCATCGAATCCTTACTCACGCCAGAGTGGTCATTTAAATCGTAGGTCGGCCGATTAGCCATCGCTAAAATCCTACCGGTATGCGGGTCCATAACCACGATACTGGCACCCTTGGCTCTTGATTTCTTAAAAGCCTTATCTAATTCCCTCTCAGCAATATATTGAATAACTTCATCAATGGTCAAAACCAAATCCATGCCATCTTGCGGCAGAACCATCTTCTCCCAAATATCTAATTTTTTTAACCGCGCATCACGTAAAAAGATTGCCCAACCTGGAGTTCCTTTTAAATAATTATTAAAACTTCTCTCCACGCCTTCTAAACCGATATTATCCATTCCGCTAAAACCAATAACATGGCTCGCTAAATAACTATTTGGATAAATCCGCTTAGTTTCCTTCATAAATCCTAATCCTTTAATATTTAATACCTTAATTTCTTGCGATTTCTCCGGAGTAATTTTACGCACCAACCAAATAAATGATTTTTTACGATTTATTCTTTCCGTCAAATAGCCGCGCTCAACGCCAAGAATAGGCTGTAATTGACTGATGACGCTCTCTTTATTTTTAATAACATTCGGCACCGCATAAAGAGAATCCATGGACATATTGAATGCCTGCGCTTTAAGATTACAGTCATAGATCGCCCCACGCCGCGGCTCCAATTCCACAAGCTGATTATGTTGTTTTTTAGCTAAAGAGATAAGATAATCCGAACGGAAAAACTGAATAAATAAAAGGCGGCCGACACAAAGTAAAAGAAATATAAAAAAAATCAAAAATACCGCCTCGCATTTCCGGCGATAATTACTGATATACACTGGTTTTCCTTTTAGGAGTAATAAATATTAGGGATTAATTGTTTTTGCTTGCGCTTCCCGTTTCAAACTAAAAATTCCTGCCAACAAACCTTCCTGTGCCCGCTCTTGCTTTGCCAGCTTTAAACCACCGGGTGAAGAAATAAACTTAACATAACGATAATTATCCGGCATTCCAAAATCATTAATACTACTGATCCGCGCGCCAATATTTACCAAAGAAGAACTCTTATTAATATTATATCTTAATGCTGTATTCTTATCTAACAGTTCCGTAAAAATAACTTGCTTCTTCTGCCCCAAATAAGCCAAGCGAAAAATTTCGCTTTGCTGGTAAACATAAAGCACCGAAAATGAAGTAATAAATACTACCACCGAAAAAAACTTAGTCAGCCTCATATAATTTTATATCCTTTCAGCAACCCTGAACTTAGAACTGCGACTAGAAGGATTTGCTTCTATTTCGCTAAAATTCGGAGTCAAGGGCTTGGCGGTAATGATATCAATTAATCCGTCCGCTTTAAGCGCACGAAATGTATGTTTAATCACACGATCTTCCAAAGAATGAAATGAAATAACACATATTCTAGCTTGCTCTTTTAAAATATCAACAGCTTTCTTTATCGTATTTTCCAAAATTTCTAGTTCTCGATTTACGGCGATGCGTACGGCCTGAAAAGTGCGCGTAGCTGGATGAATACGATAGTAACTCTTGCGATAACGATATGGAATAGCCCGCATCACCAAATCAGCTAACTGCTTAGTTGTGGCGATCGGTTCATTTTTACGTTCCTGAATTAATAGACGCGCGATACGATTATGCCAACGCTCCTGCCCAAAATTCCAAAGTATAGCTGAAATCTCATTTTCATTAAGATTATTCACTAAATCATACGCACAGATATAACTGCTTTTATCTAAACGCATGTCTAATGGACCCTCCTGTTGAAAACTAAAGCCTCTTTGCACATCATGCAACTGGTAACTAGAAATACCTAAATCAAAAATAATGCCATCGATTTTTTCAATACCAAGATTAGCTAAAACTTGATCTAAATCTGAAAAATTAGCATGCACAAATTCAGTATTATCTTTAAACTCACTCAATCTTTGGCGGCAAATCGCTAAGGAATCCTCATCACGATCTATCCCAATCAATCTGCCATTCGGGGTGATTCTTTTTAATATTTCAATCGCATGCCCACCCATTCCTAAAGTCGCATCGACGATTGTTTGACCGGGCGCTAATTTTAGAAAATCTAATACTTCGCCCAACATCACCGGTACATGTAAAGTATCTTCTAACATTTATACATCCATTAATTTCTCTGCGATTTCTTCAAAAGACGCACGGCTATTAGCATAAAAATCATACCATAAATTCTTTGCCCAAATCTCAATACGATTAGAAACACCAACCACCATGACATCTTTTTTAATATCCGCAAAATCTTTTAAATATTGGGGCAGAAGAATCCGGCCCTGTTTATCCGGACTAACATCCACCGCGGAACTAAAAAGCAGCCGGTTAAAAGTACGCGACTGCTGTTTAGTAAACGACATAGTTTTAAATTTATTTTCTTGCAAACTCCATTCCTCTTCGGAAAACATAAAAAGACATTTGTCTAAACCCCGGGTAACAAAAAACTTTTCCACGAATTGATTTTTAGCAACTTCGCGAAATTTAGCGGGTAATATTAAACGCCCTTTACGATCTATAGAATGCTCGAACTCACCGTAGAACATTTTTTTCTTCCTTCCACTTTACTCCACTTATACCCACTTATGTACAGAGTATAGATAAAATCCTCCCTTTTGTCAAGAAAAAAATTTTCTAAACACTTCAAATACAATCGGTTGTGGATTAAATAACCGAATTCCCTAGCGATTGTGGTATTCGGCGTGAAAATTATAGAATCTTCTGGCAGGAAATAATATCTTTTTTAATTTGAGTGGATAAATCTTTTAAATTGGCAAATTTCTGATCTAAACGGATTAATTTAATAAATTGAATTTCAAGCACCGTACCATAAATATTTTTACGAAAATTAAATAAATGTACTTCTACGCGCATGGTTTTATGCTTTAAATGCAAAGTCGGTCTTTGACCAATGTAACAAACGCCGTTGTACTTTTTTTTAAGAAATACAACTTGCACCGCGTAGATGCCTGCGGGCGGAATAATTTCATGGTGAGGCTTAATATTAGCAGTAGGAAACCCTAATAACCGGCCCAGCCGGCTGCCCCTAGT
>Ga0247841_10011662_pt1 | contig 11638 bp, 13 predicted proteins | sample LaCruzMarch2015__2_FD_192410 | JGI IMG/M metagenome (GOLD analysis project Ga0247841, IMG submission 192410) | Freshwater microbial communities from meromictic Lake La Cruz, Castile-La Mancha, Spain - LaCruzMarch2015_18m | ecosystem: Environmental > Aquatic > Freshwater > Lake | place: Spain...
ATCTTTCATGTGATTATTGTTCCCGTTCCCTTCAGGGCATTGATAATTGGGTTCATCACTCTTCCGTCGGACCAATACATTGTTTTCAGTTTTTGACGGAATGCTTCCTTTGCTCCTAGTAATTTCTTTTTCATTCGTCCCTCCGCATAAACAAGATAGTCATCTAAGTTATTTTTATCAATTCTTTTAATGAGAGATGATTCATCCCCGAATATTTTCAACATTCCCGGCGCTTCAAAAAGAACCACCATTTTTTCAATTCCTAGGGCCCCCACCATAACGCTTGTTGCCCAATCATTATCGGTATTTATTATTTCATTTTCTTCACTTATCGCCGGAGGACAAAGTACCGGTACATAATTATTGTTTAACAAAAGATGTATAAGACCGGAATTAATACTTTCGACTTTTCCCGTCATGCTGTCGGTGATAAGCTTTGTTTTTCCGCCGATTTGAGAATAAATTGCCCTTTTTCTTTTACCTTGCCATAGTTTGCCATCAATACCAGACAGGCCCACCGCATTCACTCCATATTGTTGTAACTTGGCGACAGTCCGCTTGTTCACCAAACCGGCATATACCATAAGAAAAACATCAATCGCTTTTTCATCTGTATATACGCTCTCGACGCCGGATGGGGAAGTGATGGTTTTTGTCGGGACATTAAGCTCTTTGGCTATTTCATCCCGCCTAGTACTGGCGCCATGTACGAGAATAATTTTTTCACCAGAATCAACAATGGATTTTATATCTTTGCAGATAAAATCTATATTTATTTGTTTTCCGCCACCAATTTTTATGAGGAGCATAAGGGTATTTCGATATTAATTTAAATTATCTATGACTTTATCCGTAAAACCAGACATGGAAAGCTTTCCTCCAAGATCTTTTGTAACTTGGCCACTCTTAATGACTTTAAACAATGTTTTTTTTATCTTATTGCTTAATTTTGTTTCGCCCAAAAATTCCAACATTAAACAGACTGATAAAAAACTTGCTAAAGGATTTGCAACATTTTTCCCCGCATATTTCGGTGCTGATCCGTGGACCGGTTCAAATAAACCCCGCGTATCTCCTATATTTGCGGAAGAAGCAACACCAAGTCCTCCCATTAAGCCGGCTGCTTCATCGGATAAAATATCACCAAACATATTAGTGGTAACTATTACATCAAAACTCTCCGTTTTTTTAACCAGTTGCATGGCGCATGAATCAACAAGCATGTCGTCCACAAGAATGGTGGGATATTTTTTAGCAATTTTTTTACCTATCTCCAAAAACATTCCATCGGTGACTCTCAAAACGTTGGCTTTGTGGACTATGGTCACTTTTTTCCGTTTATTCTTTTGAGCTAGTTCAAAAGCAAATGTAATAATCCGTTCGCAACCTTTTTTGGTAAGTACTCGTTCAGCAATAGCTCCATCTTTTGTAAGTCTCTCTCTTCCACTATACATGCCCTCAGTGTTTTCTCTTACGATGATGAAATCAATATGAGGTTTTTGGGAGGGAATGAGCAATGATTTAAAGGGACGGACATTTGCATAGAGATCGAGCTGTTTTCTCAAGCGGACTATGGGACTAAAATAGTCTTTGATACCGGGGGGCGTTGTCACTGCTCCAAAAAGAATAGCATCACTTTTCCGGGCACTATCAATTGTTTTTTGAGGAAGGGGAGTCTTGTATTTTTGATAAGCGCCAAATCCCGCTTCAGCGGAAACAAACCGCAAAGAAAGACCGGTTGCTTGTAGAAGACGGATTGATTCTTGAGTAACTTCCGGTCCAATCCCATCGCCACCGATTGTGCATATAGTGTATGTTTTCATATAATTATTTAAACAACTTGCCTACCGAATTAAGACCATTCTTTTGTAGATAAGCGATAATTCCGCCTTCTTTATAGAGCTTCATCATCAGCGTCGGCATTATTGCCGTGAGATGAGTGTTTTTTGTTTGATTTATTATTTCTTGTCTTTTAAAATCCCATTCCAGTTTGTCCTGTTCCTCGATGTTGTCAGTATTAGCTATGATGGCAAGCATCCCTTGATTCATGCAGTTACGATAAAAAATTCGAGCATATGATTTAGCAATAATCGCTTTAATGCCGCAAGCAGAAAGGGCGGTTACCGCAGTTTCCCGTGAAGATCCGCAGCCGAAATTTTTACCGCCAATCACGAAATCATTAAGCTTTACTTTTTTTGCAAACTCCGGTCGATGTTCAATAAAGGCAATCTTAGCCAGTTCCTTTGGGTCAGTGGTAATGTTATATCGTCCAGGAGTAATCAAATCAGTGTTAATATTATCTCCAAATATCCAGTTCATATAAAGTTAATAAGTAATTATTTAATATATTTTCTTGGGTCGGTGATGTAACCTGTAATGGCACTTGCTGCCGCTGTTGCGGGGCTTGCCAAGTAAATAAAAGATTTTGGACTTCCCATGCGGCCAGTAAAATTGCGATTGGAAGTAGACACGCATACTTCATTATCATATAAAACGCCCCCATGACGGCCCAAACACGGTCCACAACCAGGCGTCAAAACAATCGCTCCTAATTTCATAAAAAATCTAATATACCCCTTGGCCATTGCCTGCAGATATACTTTTTTGGATGCGGGAGTGATGATTGTCCTTGTTTTTGGATTCAGGGTTTGCTTCTGCCACATTTTGTAGACCACATCAAGATCCTCGATACGGCAATTCGTACACGAACCGATAAATACTTGATCAACTTTTATTTTTTCTTTTTCCACTTCAGAAACGGGGGAAACTCGGTCAATATCAGGCGGTTTAGCAATAAGAGGCACTAAATCTTTTACATCAAACTCCATGGTTTTTTCATATTTTGCATCCTTATCACTTCGCAGGAATTTTCTGTCGAAATTATGTTCACGTTTATTTTCCATTAAATATTTCTTTGTATTATTATCGGGTTCTACAATCGCAGCTTTTACACCCATTTCTGCAGACATATTAGTGATGGTAAGTCGTGCTGGGACACTTAGTTTACGAATTGTATCACCACCATACTCAAACACACAGTAGTTACCTCCTTCAGGTCCAAACTTTTGAGCCACCATAAGGATAATGTCTTTCGAAAAAACTCCCTTCGGAAGCTTACCGGTAACATTGATTCTTATTGTCTGAGGGATACGAAACCAACATTTGCCGGTTGCCATCGCAATTGCAGCGTCAGTTGAACCCACTCCCATTGTGATTGCACCGAGTCCTCCACCCGTTGGAGAATGAGAGTCGGCTCCCAAAACCAAATCTCCAGGATTGATAAGCCTTTCACTCATGATTTGGTGACACACCCCATCGACGGTGATCGACAATTTTTGCTCATCGGCAAACTTACGGATTTCGGATTGAAGCCTGGCCATCTGAACGTTTGGAGCAGGAAAAGCATGATCAAACGGGATAAAAATCTTCTTTCTGTTCCAAACCTTTTTGGCAATTTGACGAAATGGTTCTATGGCCCAGGCACAGGTGGTATCATGTGCCATCACAAGATCCAAATCAGCAACGACAAAATCTCCCGCATACACTTTGCGTCCGGCATGTCGAGAAAATATTTTTTCAGCTATTGTTTGTCCCATATTAGACTTACGCTACTATAATTAACCCAAATTCTCAACTCTATTTTTTAAATACTCTACTTTTATAGGAATTTTCGGGAGCTTATAACGGCGGACAATTGTCATAAGTATTTTTTCCGGCTTATTTTTCTTACTCATTTCATGTGATTTAGATTTAAATTCCTTTGCGATTTCTACTGCTTGATCCATGGTAATATCGTAGTATTTGAACTCTCTTAAGTAATAATATATTAAATTTTTCCCGCTCAGTGGTCCGAGAAGAAGCTGATTGTTATTCACACCGAATATTTTGAGATCATGAGCTTCATAAACGCAGGGATTATTAATGACTGCCTTTTGATGAACGCCCGCAGTATGAGTGCGATTGGTAATGGAAACAGGTTCACTTGAGGGCACTTGCAACTTTATGATAGAACCCATGAGAACGTTTAACGGGTAGCATAATTTAAGATCAAAATTTTTACACAAAGATTTATTTTCGTAATATAGATTCAAAAGTAGTCCTGTTATTGATGTTAACCCCGACCGTTCCGCCAGCCCCCAAATGGACGTATCGATATATGAAGCGCCATTGAGAATGGCGGTAACCGCATTGATGAGTGAAAATCCGCGATCATTATGGAAATGACATTCGAGATCTACGTTCGGATATCTTTTCCGGAAAGCGCGTACCCGTTCTTCAACCATCGACGGGGTTGCAATGCCCACTGTATCCGGCATGCCAAATGTATCGATATATCGATAGACTTTGTCATATATAAGATAAAGATCTTTGAGTGGAGCTCTAAAGCTGTCTTCGGCGCTAAACCGAATATAAAAATGCGGATATAACTTTCTCACTTCTTTAATGGTCTTTTTTACCGTTTTGATAATTTCATTGAATCCCAAACCGTGACTGAATTTTTGTGCCGCTTCTGACATTCCGATATACAAATTTACGCCATCAAATCCGGCCTCTATCGCTTTTTCGATATCTTTAGAATGACAGCGGCAATGAGCAATCAATCGGATATCTTTTACATTAAGTCCCCGAACATATTCTTTAAGAAGGATAAAATCTTCATATTCAGACTTACTTACGATGGGCGAAAAAAACTCAAAATCCCTCACTCCTAATTTAATAAGTCCGAAAATAAGACTTTTTTTATCTTCCAAAGTCAGACGATATTTATACGAGTCAAACATGAGGGGAGACTGTTGACCGTCACGAAAAGTAGTGTCAATAACCCCTTTAAATCGCATGTCATTATTTTTTCTCATATGGGATGTAATCCAGAAAATTCTAGTCCCATCGTCTCGGAAAATCCACACATAATATTCATCGCCTGGACAGCTTGTCCTGCAGTGCCCTTCACGAGATTGTCAATCGCTCCAATAATAACCAACCGGCTTGAAACGTTGTCCATTTCAAATCCAATATCACAATAATTTGTGCCCTGAAGGATCTTTGGTTCTGGGTACCGATAAAGCCCTTGACGTTCCTTGACGATGCGAATAAAAGGCTCGGCCGCATATTCCGTTCTATATGCTTTCCAAATATCTTTTTCAGTCACACCCTTTTTTGGAATTGTATGAATTGTCACAAGAAGTCCGCGTACCATATCAATAGCGGTAGCAGAAATTGCCACATCAAGTTTTTTTTCAAAAGAGGATAACTCCTGAATAATTTCAGCAGTATGTCTATGGCCGGACGGCATATACGAGCGCACCACTCCCGCTCTTTCCGGATGATGAGAAGAAAGAGACGGCTTGATGCCTGCTTGAGAACTGCTCATTTTTGCATCAATAATAATTCTTTTTTCAATAAGATTATGCTTTATGAGAGGATACAGAGACAAAATTGAAACAGTTGCCTCACATCCTCCACATGCCACGAATGATGTTTTCTTTATTCTTTCCCGATGAAGCTCCGCCAATCCATAGGCAAATTGAGGAATATACTGCGGGTTTTCGTGTTTCTGGTTATACCAATGTTCAAAAACCTTTTCATCATGAATGCGATAATCTGCACCGAGATCAATAATTTTGTCGGCAAAACTCATTAACTTTGGCATGAGTTTCATTGACTCGCAGTTTGGCAGTCCGACAAAAAGAATTTTGCATTCCTGCAACTCATCAGGATGAGAAAATATCAAATTCGTTCTTTTTCTCAGATTAGGATGAACGTGTGTTACAGGCAGGCCCGCAAACTGTCGCGATGTTACCTGTTGAATGGTGATATTCGGGTGACCCAACAAAATACGCAGGAGTTCTCCTCCCGCATATCCTGATGCACCGAAAATGGATGCGGTAATCATATTTTTTTCGCTTTTTTAATACAATAATCTACAATTGCCCCGGAAATACTCACTCCCGTCGGCTTTTCGGAATTTTTAAACTCAGTGGTATGATTAATCTCATTAATCTGAAGACCGTCCTCAGTTTCAAATACATCCATAGAAAGAATTCCTCCGCCCACTGCATCGGATGCTTTTTTTGATAACCGCGACAGTTCTTTTGTCACTTTACAATTAGTTGCCACTCCTCCTCGGGCGGTATTGGTAATCCAATGAGGAGAGTCTCTGTATATTGCACAAATCGTCACTCCGTCGATCACGAAAGAACGGATGTCCCGCCCCGGTTTGTTGATGTATTGCTGCAAATAAAATGACTTCTGTTGCGGTGAGCCTAAGACTTCTTTGTGTTCCAATAGTGCATCCAGCGCATCGTCATCATTTATCTTTGCCAACAGCCTCCCCCAGGATCCCATGGGAGGCTTTACAACGATAGGATATCCACCCATTTGTTGTATCGCTTGTTGCGCTTGAATTAAATTAAATACCATCGCAAAGTTGGGGGTGGGCACATTATTTTTCTGCAGGATAAGAGAGGTAATAAATTTATCTTCACAGATTCCGGCAACAGTTGAATTATTGACCACAGGAATATCAAGAGATTCAAAAAAACGGGTTGCATGCATTCCTTTTATCGTAGACACACATCTTTGCAACGCCACATCAAAGTCACAGCGGTAATTTCTCCTGTTAAATACTTCTTCCCGCACATCAATAAGTCTCACTTTTACACCCCGTTGTCTGGCAGCTTCAATGATGAGCTTTTCATCTCCCCGAATTGTAGAATGGAGTATTCCTAATGTAATCATAGTTTTTCTATTCTCCCCAGTCCTCTTCTACTTTCGGAGCCTCCGAGAGAGCTGGCAAACCATTTGTAATATTCGCAACAACAAGACGTGTATGGCATTCCGGACAATTGACAATCTCAGATTCTTCGGTGCCAGCGGGAAGGGTAACTTCGCCATCACAGACTGGACAATTATTTTTTAACATAGATATAAAATAAACAAACTTATATAAGAAAACATAAAAAAGTATACAGCCGATTTAGCAGGAATCAAATTTTTTAACAATATTGACAAAAAGTGAATAATGTGTTAAAATTTGAACATAATGATAACCATAGGAGAATTGGTGGACCAATATTTAAAAAATCATCCTTTTATCGGACAGGCGATTGAGGATGATCTTATTAATTATTCTTCCCTTGCCCGTCAAATAAAGCCCGGTATTGAAAAGGAACTCATGAAGCGCATTGAAGTGTCTGCAGTGGGGATGGCTTTACGCAGAGCTGCTCAACACATCCAGAAAAGAAATAAAAAATATCCTATCATCCGTCCGGAAGAGCTTATTGTACGCTCCGGCATCGTGGAGTATACATTCGAAAAATCGGAAACAATCTCTTCTGCCGTCGCTTCGTTTCTTCATGCAACGGCACAGGAGAAGAAATATTTTTCAGTTGTTACGGAAGGAGTATTTGAAGTTGCGGTCATTATGAGTATGCAGTATGAGAGCATCGCAAAAAAAATATTTAAAAAAGAAAAAATTACCGCAAAGCAGGATACCATTTCCGCAATAACGCTGCGTTTACCGACAAACAATGTCATTGTTCCCGGAGTGTACCATCGTTTTCTCCAAAAACTTGCGTGGGAAAATATCAATATTGTCGATATCGTCTCAACACTCACGGAATTCACAGTATTGCTTTCCGAAAAAGAAGTGGACCGCGCTTTTAAGCTATTGAAAGAATAGTGTAGGGGACGGGGCCCCCGGGTGTTATAACTGATACTTTATCGCCCACCCCTTTATTTAATAGTGCAACACCGATAGGTGATGTTACAGAAATTTTGCCATTCATTGGATCACTTTCAAACTCACCGACAATAAAAATGGTTTTTTTCAGGCCGTTTATGTCAACTTCAACTTTTTTCCCCAGAGTCACCATCAAATCGGAGACAACAGTTGTAATAATTTCAGCATTATTCAAAACATGTTCTACTTCTTGGATTCTGCCATCAAGCTGCGCAAGTTCTTCGCGTGCCGCCTGATATGCACCGTTTTCTTTAAGATCTCCCATTGCCCGCGCTTTTTGCAATTTATCCACTGAAATGGGCCGTTTTTCTACTTGAAGATCATCCAGTTCTTTCTGAAGATTGGCAAATCCCTCTTTAGTCAGTTGAATTTTTTTCATGATGTCGCTTAAAAGTTTTCTAACAGATACAATTATAGATGAATTTAATGAGTATGCCCAGAGCAATTTGTAGTATTTGTCACGTGGATTCGATATAATGCTTCAATGAAATTGGACAGATTATTCAATGCACTCCAGTTAATGTTCGTTGTTTTATTTACTGTCGGGATAACGGGGTATTTTGCGCCCCTTGGGATTGATGCTCATCATGACGGTATTCTTATAAAGCCGGCAGTAGACGTACTGCATGGAAAAATGCTTTTTGCCGATACATTCACTCAATATGGAGCGCTGACAACACTCATGCAGGCCTGGTCTCTTCATTTTTTCGGCGAATATCTAATCGTTATCAAGTATCTGACAGTATTTTTTTATGGCGCCATCGCACTTGTTCTTTGGTTATTTTGGAAAAAATTTATTCCTCCCTTATTATCAACGCTTTCCATTCTTATTTGGGTAGGATTGTTTGGATTTTATGATTATTGGGGTCTTTTGCCATGGTCTTCAGTATATGCGCTTTTATGCCAGATGCTAGCTCTTTATTTATTAATTTTATGGGCACAGTATAAAAAACAGTGGATGATAGGAATTGTCGGCGTTTTTGCAGCGCTCGGATTTTGGTTTCGGCAGCCTACCGGCATTTATATTTTTGGCGCAGTGATTCTTTTTTGGATAGTTGCAAAAATAAAAAAAATACAACTTCCTTCTCTTCTGCCCCTTTTTCTGGGTTTCTTTTTTATCCACTTGATATTTTTTGTTTGGTTAATAAAAAATAACGCATTAGGGGCCTGGTGGTTGCAATCAATATCGGCTGCATATGGTTTTCAAAATGCGGTCGCAACACAGTATCGATTTCCTATTTTCCAGATAAGCCAACTCCTTCCTCCTTCTGAGAGCGCTGTTTCTATTTGGGTGATATTCCCCGTTGTTGTTTTATATCAGGGATACAAACTTCTTATTCTAAAAAAACTGAATGTCAGAAATCTTCAACTTCTTGCCACAGTAAGTATGTGTCTCTTTTCTTGGTTACAATATTATCCAATGGGGGATCCAGCGCACGCGCTCTGGGCAGCGACACCGATGATTGGATTTTATCTGTATTTTGCGTGGAACAACGCATACAAAAATAAAAAAAAAATTTATAGTTTTTTTCCTTCTTCTTTTATTTCTTGCTCCCGATGTGTTTAATCGTATGAGGGATGCAAAAAAGAAATTGTTAACTCCCTATTACACTTTTTCTCAAGATACGATTCTCAAAGGAATGAAAGAAACGAAAGTTAATTATAATTATTTTGTTACTCTCGTAGATAAAATTCGGTTGTACGAAAAAAGCCATCCCAATACGTTTGTGGTAACTCTTTCGATTGACGCTCTTTACTCGCTTCTTGGAAAAAATAACGTCAACTGCTCCCGTTTTACGGTTGGTTGGGAGTGGGATCTATTAGATGCAAATATTAAAAAAGAGTATAACGCTGCAACAAAGACATGCATTAATAAATTTAAGCCGCTCGTCATTACAGATATAAATCACTACAATCCTCCTTCCTATACTCTTCTTACGCCTCGTGATACATCTTGTGCCGGTATTGCGAATCACACAGACTATCTCCTCGCTCCATCTTTACCATAAAAATAATAGGCAACCGCTGCGATTGCCTAAGCTGGCCATTCACTATTCTTACCTAGAGGTGCTAATGCTTTTACTAGTGTTTTTGTTTTAGCCATTATTTTTAATACGAGCGCTCGATCAACTTCTGGTCCAAAGATTAATGAGAATCGACTTCCATCAGTGTAATCATTCCTGTGATAAAAGAAATAATTCGCTAAATTCCATAGAAGATTCCTAAGGATTAAATGTTCAAAAAGAGTTTCTAATGCTGGTAATTGGGGGTTAAAATTACGAAGAAATACATTAAAAATACTGGCATAAGAGGACAACAATATGGAATTAATATTGTTCATCAAAGACAAACCCGAATTAAAACTGGACATTCCAAAAACCAAATGTTTTGTTCCTTCTTTAGACAATCCTTGTTTAACTGCTTGATTAAAATAGTGTGCCCATGCCTCAGGGGATCGTACGCCACGAACCCATTTGTCTTCATGCTGGATACGGCCGGAAATTTCGTCCATATTTAATTTTATTTGAGTATCTATCCAAGTAGCCGAATGTGCTCTAATAGGATCATTTGGACCCTCTACCAATGAACCTGAATCAAATATCGGTGCTATTTCTTGAACCTTAGCTTTACCAGCAAAAGCCTCGCCGTTTTGTGTAAAACCGAGTATTTGGGGAACTGAGCGTTCCGGTTCATCTCCCGCCACACCATTAACTCTTAAATGACTGATACCCCCAATGCGACAAAGTGTATGGATAGCTTTTAAATTGACGCCAATTCTCTCAGCGTCAACATATTCTGGCATCGCAACGTCGAATCTCACTCTGCTTGTATTGGCGTACTCGATTGGTATAAATTGAGATGATTCACCTCTTGACATATATAGTATATTATACTATAGGCTTAGTTATAAATCAAATACGCACACTATTCGGCTATATTTGGCAATAAACTGTGCCAAAGTGTTACATGTGGGTCTAGAACATGCAGATTGAGATCAAGGATTATCGGAATGATAAAATAACATATGCGGTTTATTCCTATTGATCAAACCCGAAAAGACGAATGGGAGCATTTGGTAAAAAATAATGAAGCATCCGGTTTTATGCAGTCGTTTTTTTGGGCTGAATTTCGGAATATGCTCGGTTGGGAGACGTATAAAATTGGTATAGAGAAATCGGGTAAATTAATCGGGGGAGCAATTATAGCTAAATATTCCCACTACCCGTATGGCAATTTTTTGTCAATCGCAGAAGGTCCTGTAATTCCATATGGTGCCCCGCTCGCAAAACAGATTTTCCATCGTTTCATACAGGAGGTTGATGCAATAGCGGATCTTTCGGGAGATTATCGATCATCACATTTAAGTATTGAACCGAAACTTCATACAGCGCCATCCTATTTTTTTCGTTTTGTGAAATCTCCCACCGACCAACAACCATTCCGGACTTTATTCATTAATTTGGCTCAGAGTGAAAAAGAAATACTCACTCAAATGAAACCGAAGGGGAGATACAATATTGGAGTTGCTCAAAAACATGGAGTTACGGTTGTTGAAAAAAACATAATTGATGGAATAAAAGATTTTGTATCACTCTATCATGAATTTGTTGACAGGATGAAGTTTACCGCAAAGGATGACACTTATTTTAACTGTCTTGCCCTTGTGTTACAGAAAGAAGGGAACGCTTCTGTATATCACGCAATGCATCAGGGGAAAATTTTGTCTTCAGCAATTGTTATAGATTATGGTACTATGACGACATATTTATTTGGCGCATCATCAGATGCAAAACCGTCTGTTATGGCACCTTATCTTCTTCATTGGGAAATAGTGCGAGCCGCTAAAAAAAGAAAACAAAAGTGGTATGATTTTTATAGTTTGGTCCCTGACCAAAA
>Ga0247841_10011663_pt1 | contig 11638 bp, 7 predicted proteins | sample LaCruzMarch2015__2_FD_192410 | JGI IMG/M metagenome (GOLD analysis project Ga0247841, IMG submission 192410) | Freshwater microbial communities from meromictic Lake La Cruz, Castile-La Mancha, Spain - LaCruzMarch2015_18m | ecosystem: Environmental > Aquatic > Freshwater > Lake | place: Spain...
CGCCTACCGTGTCGAATCGGCCCATTTCATCAGCGACAAGAACCTTGCTGCCGACGCCATCGCAGTGTATCGCCAGCGTCTGTGCGCCAGACTTGAAAAGCCCGGCATAATGCCCCTTTATGGGCAGCACAAAATCCGGAAGATTGGAGAAGAACGAGTCGTTTATCGCGCCGTGTATCCCCTTCACTTTTTTTATATCCACTCCGGAAGACGAGTAGGTTGCCATGCTGCAATTTAGCCAGATTCTTTTAAATCAGTTCGCAAGCCTCACTCAACAACCCAGGTGCGGCAATCGTTGCCTGCAGGCAACGGTGCGCCATCGGCGCTCGGCGCCGATGACTGAAGCCTCGTTCTTCAGAGCGAGGAGGAGCACCTGGGCGAGGCTCCCGATTCACGCCGAAGCGCGAATGGGCACAATCGTGCAGCGGCACGATTGCCGTCCCCTTCGCTTTCACAAGCCCCCCTCTTTTTCGCAGCAGCAAAAAAGGGGCCCCTTTTTGCCTGCGCTTTTTCCTTCGGAAAAAGGCACCCCTTTTCGCGGAGCGAAAAGAGGGCGGCAAAAAGCGGGAGGCCTTCAGGCCTGGGTTGTTGACGTGCATTCGATGGCAAGCTCGGGGCTAAACCGCTTTTCTCCTGCACGCCCGTCTTTCCCGGAAAAAAACGCTTTTAAATGTTTCGAGTGTTGTTTTTCCGAGGTGTCTTATATGGGTGTTGAAAACATAATTCTAGGGCTAGGCATCGCCCTTCTCCAGCTGGTGTTCGGGCTGGGTCTTGCGATGGGTTCGGTATACCTGGGCCTTAAGATGTTCGACCGGATGACTTCCGGTGTTGACGAGATGGCGGAACTCAAGAAAGGCAATGTCGCAGTCGCGATCCTGCTTGGCGCAATCATATTCTCGATTGCAAACGTGGTGCAGGGGGGCGTGTCGGGCCTGACAGCCGGGCTTGCGCAGCCAGGGCTTACGGTCCCTATGATGATTGCGGGGCTCGTGATAGGCATCGTGAATCTGCTTGTCGGCATCCTGCTATCGATAGTTTCCATCTACATCGCGCTTAGCGTCCTTGACAAGATAACCGTGGACATAAACGAGTTCAAGGAGATTGCCAAGGGCAACGTGGCAGTTGCGATAGTGATGGCCGCGGTGCTTCTTTCGGTGTCTTTCGTGATTGCAAGCGCGGTTGCCGGGATGTCCAACATCCTCTCTCCGCAGTCGCTTGCATCCTCGCTTGGCTGGGCTTAGTTTTTTTCTTTCAAGGGGCGCCGAAAACGGCGCCCGCCAATCTTTTTTTCGGTTTTTGTCACGCCAATCGGCCATCCGATTTCGGGGGTTTCAATAGGAAAGATGCGGACTTCTTAGGCGCAAGAGGGCAGTGCTAAATATATAAATGCCGCGAACGTTCTATTCCGCGAGGCGCATTTTTGATGAGGATTGCAATGCTCGGCTGGGAATTCCCCCCGTTCGTGTCAGGAGGGTTGGGGGTGCATTGCTTCGAGCTTACGCGTGCGCTTTGCAGAAGGGGGGCCAAAATAGATTTCTTCATGCCAGGCTGCGGGAACAAGGCAAAGCCCCACTGCGAAGGCATCCGGATATTCGAGGTCGCGGAAACCGAGCTTAAGCCCTATCTTTTCGTGACAAAAACGGGAAAGCGCGCAGGCTACGGCGACCGCCTCATTCCTGCCGTGAACGAGTATGCGGAAGCGTGCGCCGCGGCAGTGTTCCGCGAGAGCGGGCGCGCGCACTACGATGTTCTGCACGCGCACGACTGGCTGACCGCGCCTGCGGCAGAGCGTGTCAAGAGCCGCCTTCCGCTCCCGCTGGTGCAGACGTTCCATTCCACCGAGTTTGACAGGACGAGCTTTCCGTGGGACAGGATACTGGAAATCGAGCGGGCGGCAGCCGCAAGTTCGGATTTGATAATCGCCGTGAGCAAAAGGACGAGCGGGCAGGTGCTGCGCCTGGGCGCAAGCCAGGGGAAAATCCGCGTTGTCTACAACGGGGTCGACCGCTCGCGCTTCAAAGGCAGGTCTGACGAATCGGACGCCATAAAAAACACCAAGCACGGGAAGAAAATCGTGCTGTTCTTGGGGAGGCTGACCGAGCAGAAAGGCCCGGTGCAGTTCCTCCATGCGGCAAAGCTCGTGGCCGAACGCGAGCCTGACGCACTCTTTGTCATTGCGGGCAAGGGGGAGCTTCTTCCGTTGCTTATCAACATGGCGGTGAACATGGGCATCTCGAAAAACGTGAGGTTCCTGGGGTATGTGAACGACTCCGACCAGAAAAAAATCTACCAGCTGGCGGATGTTTATGTCATGCCCTCCACCTCCGAGCCGTTCGGCATCACCGCGCTTGAGGCGATGTCATCCGGGGTTCCGGTGATAGTCTCCAAGACATCGGGCGTGTCCGAAGTCGTGAAATCCGCGGTTCGCGTCGATTTCTGGGACATAAACATGATGGCGCAAAAAATACTCGCGGTGCTCAAGCACCCTCCGCTTTCCAGGGCGATGGTGAGTATGTCCGAATGCGACCTGGAGTCTCGCACATGGGAGAGGGCCGCGGAGGAGACCGAGAAGGTTTACCTCGAGGCGTTGAGCCGGCGCAGGTGATTCCATGGAGATTTGCTTCTACTTCCAGGTCCATCAACCTCTCCGCCTTGCCCAGTTCTCGATTTTCGGAAATCAAGACGACTCCTGCGCAGGCTATTTCGATTCCGACCTCAACCGCAGGATAATGGAGAAGGTGGCGGGCAAGTGCTACCTTCCGACAAACCAGCTCATGCTCGAGCTTCTCGAGAAACACCCTGAGTTTCGGATAAGCTATTCCCTCACAGGGGTTTTCCTCGAGCAGTGCAGGATGTTCGTCCCGGATGTTTTGCACAGCTTCGCCGCGCTTGCGGCAACCGGGCGGGTGGAATTCCTCTCCGAGACATACTACCACTCCCTATCCTACCTTTTTTCGGACAAGGACGAGTTCATCAGGCAGGTGGAACTCCACAGGCGCGAGCTTTCAGCTTTCACGACGCCCTCCAAGGTTTTCAGGAACACGGAGGCGATGTTTTCAAACGACATCGCATACACTGTTGAGAGGATGGGCTACAACGGGATAATGGCGGAAGGGCTGGACCACATACTCGGCTGGCGCTCGCCAAACTACCTTTACGGCGTGAAGGGCTGCCAGAAAATAAAGGCGCTCCTCAGGAACTACCGGCTCTCCGACGACATAGGGTACAGGTTTTCCGCAAAGTGGTGGAGCGAGTATCCCATGACCGCGGAAAAATACGCGTCTTGGCTTTCAGGGCTGCAGGGGGACTGCGCCAACATATTCATGGATTATGAAACATTCGGCGAGCACCACTGGAAGGACACCGGGATATTCGAGTTTCTCCGCCACCTTCCAGGGGAAATACTCAAGCGCCCCCACCTTCGGTTCTCAACGCCATCGCAGCTTGTGGAGAAAATAGGCGTGCGCGACGACATCGACGTTCCGGACGTGACCTCGTGGGCGGACATGGAGCGCGATACCTCCGCCTGGCTCGGGAACGAGATGCAGCGCGACGCATTCTCCCGGCTTGAGGCGCTAGGCCCGGCGGTTCTTCATAGCAAGGACGAGGGGCTTCTTCGGACATGGAGGATGCTTGGGAATTCGGACCATTTCTACTACATGTGCACAAAGTCGCTCTCGGACCAGGATGTGCACAATTATTTCTCGCCATACGACTCGCCGTTCGACGCCTACATAAACTACATGAACATCCTTCATGATTTCGAGGAAAGGCTCAAGGCGGCCAAGTGATCGGTTTCCGCCGGATTTTGAACCAGCGCATGGACAAGATATATAATGGTCTATTCCTAATTCTTGCGCATGGCAAGCGGGGTGGGAAGCGCAGGGGGCATGGGCAGGCAAAGGGTGCTTGCCACTGTGCAGATGCTGCGCACCGACGAGAGCCTGAGCGGGGCGCTGCTCGTGGCGCTCGGCACTTTTTTCATGCTTCTGTCATTCCCGTTTTATCCGACATACCTCGTGCTTATCCTGGCCGCGCTCACCGGGGTTGCCGCATACCGCTCTCCGCCCATAGGGACGATCCTTAGCATGATTTTCGCGTTCCCTGCGATCGCCTATCAGGCGCCGGTCTTTGCCTGGGTGTTCACGCTCGCCATCGCAATCACCTTTTTCGAGGTCTTTATCCATTGGAGCACGATATCTTTCCTGCAAGTCGCCATACTTGCGCCATTCGCCCCGGCGCCATTCTCGTTCCTGTCGGGCTTCCTCTTCCTTCTGCTTGCGATAGCCGCGTTCCGCTTCGGAAGCAGCCACAGCTTCGCCGTCTCCCTCCCTGCGATATTCGTGGTGCTTCTGCTTTCCACCCTCTGGCTCACGCAGACATCGTCTTTCATAACAATCGCCCTGGATTATAACGAACTTTACGGTCCACCGATGGAACAGCTCATGGGCAATTCGAAGCCAGCCCTTGAAATCACGGAGATCGTGCCCGCCACCATTGGGGCTTTCGCATCGCTTCTATCATTCGACAGCATCCGCTACGTCAATCCGGCAATCGACAAGATAGTGGCAAACGCCTACAAACTGTTTGTTCGGGATGCGGCAATCGTGCAGCTTTGCGCCTGGGCGGCCGCGCTTTTCATGTGCGCGTTCCTGCCTGCAAGGTTCGAGCACCCCTACAAGCAGGCAATCTCCTCCCTTTCGCTTTTCCTGGTGCCGATAACCAACATGCTTGCCGCGCCCGCGTTCGGCGACCCGTTCGAGCCTACCTCGTTCGCATACTGCGCGGTGTCAGTCGGCATCATTGCGGCACTCGAGCACTCCGGGTTTTCGCTCTCGCACGAGCGCTCGGTCGTGCGCCGCGAGAAGCAGAAGTCGTTTGGCAAGTTCGGCCTGCAGGATCTCGGCGAATCGGAGGGGGTGGACTCGCTCAACGATGTCGGAGGCTACGAGGACGTGAAGCTCGAGCTTCGCGAGGCGATAATCGCGCCCATAAAGCAGAAGGAGCTTGCCTATACGTATGGCATAAAGCCACCCAACGGCGTGCTTTTATTCGGCCCGCCCGGCACGGGAAAGACGCTTCTTATGAAGGCGCTCGCAAAGGAGCTCAACGTAGGATTCTACTACATCAAGTGCTCCGACCTCCTATCGGAATGGTACGGCGAATCGGAAAAGAACCTCGCGGAAGTTTTCACAATCGCAAGGAAGAAGGCGCCCTGCGTCCTTTTCTTCGATGAAATAGACTCGATAGGCAAGAAGAGGGACTCCTACACGTCGGACGACGTTGCGCCGAGGCTGATGAGCGTTTTATTGGAGGAGCTTGACGGCTTCAAGACGAAGAAGACCGTGATAACCATCGGGGCGACGAACATCCCCGACCAGCTCGACCCCGCTCTCATGCGCCCCGGGCGGTTCGACAAGATAATCTACATGCCGCTTCCAGATATCGAGGCGCGAAAGGCGATTTTCAAGGTGCACCTCTCCAAGCTCCCGCTCGATGAGAACATCGACTACGCAAAGCTTGCCTCCATGACCGAGAGGTTCTCCGGGGCGGACATAAAGAACATCTGCACCGAGGCTTCGCGCCTTGCCGCGCGCGAGGCGGTTGCCGGGAACGTCGTGGTCAACATTTCAATCGAGCACCTCAAGGCGACCATAAAGAAGCTGAAGGCCTCGGTGACATTGGACCAGCTTGAGACCTACAACAAGTTCCGCATGGACTACGAGCGCAGAAGCGAGGCGGTCGAGAAAAAGCCCGACGAGAAGGGCGTGCGCTGGGAGGACGTTGCGGGGCTTGAGGAGGTCAGGCGCATACTCCTCGAGTCGATTGAGATACCGCTTCTCCACGAGGATTTGATGAAGGAGATGGACGTCAAGCCAAGCAAGGGCCTTCTGCTGTTCGGCCCGCCCGGCTGCGGAAAGACCATGATAGTAAAGGCCGCGGCAAACGAGCTCAACGCGAACTTCCTGACGATTTCGGGCTCCGAGCTCATGCGCAACAGGGGCCAGAGCCCTGCCGCCTATGTGAAAGAGGTGTTCAACCGCGCGCGGGAGAGCACGCCGGCTTTGGTGTTCATAGACGAGATAGAGGCGCTCGCGCCGAACAGGGACGAATACCGCGGGGGGATTCTCACCGAGCTTTTGCAGGAGCTTGACGGGGTGAAAGAGCTCAAGAACGTGATGCTTGTCGGAGCCACCAACAAGCCCTCCTCGCTTGACCCGGCGATACTGCGCCCAGGGCGGTTCGACAAGATACTCTACATCCCTCCGCCCGACGAGCCTGCGAGAAGGGCGCTGTTCACGCTGAACCTTTCCAAATTCCTCAAGGGTGTCAACGTGTCGATGCTCGCGAAGCTGTCAAATGGATTCTCGGGCGCGGACATCTCGGCGGTCTGCCAGGAAGTCAAGATGCAGCTTGTGCGCGAGCGGCTGACGGGCAAGCCGACCGAGGTCACCAGTGAAAGCGTGATTGCCGTGATTCGGGGCAGGCGCCCTTCCATCACGCAGAAGGACCTTCACGAATACGATTCGTTCAAGCAGGAATACGGCGAGAGGAAATAGATTACCTGCCACTCAATAGCCTTTCGGATATCCCGCTCCCTTCCTTTTCGCATTTTCTGCAGGCTTCAAAAAACCACGCGCGCTCGGCTTCAAACTCATCCCACTCGCGGGAAAGCGCGTCTTGCGGAACGAAGAAATCATCATCGTGGAGTGAGGCAATGCGCAAAAGCTGCTTTTGCAGCTCCGGGTCGGCTTCGAATCGCGGCACATGGGACTGCGCCGCCATGCGGAACTTTTCCACCGCGGATGCCAGGATTTCCTTTGCAACCGCATTCGGATCGAACTCGCCGGTTCTCACAAGAGCGTGTTTTCCACCTACGATTCTCGGCAAGCAGCCGCTTAGTCTGAAATAAAAGTAGCTTTCCACTATGGCGGATCGGACATGGCGCACGAAATTATCGACGAGCTTTCCGGGCTTTCCGTTTTCCGCATCATGGAGCGCGACTGGTATGTCCGATTCGGCAGTCGAATGCCCCATGAACCGCCCTTCCGGAAAAATATACCTCGTTGAAAACTCGTAGAAATGGTCGTCGAATGAGTAATCATTGAAGGACGCAAAGCAGTTTTTCGCCTTGATGGCTGCGGACAATCCGGCAAGCCCTCCCGCAAGTCCGGCGACAGAGGGGGCTTTTTTCGGGCTTGGCACAGCCCCGCAAACCGCGTTTTTTACCAGCCTTTCAAAATCCGGCCGGTCTTGATCCGACAGCAGGTCGAAAAAATAGACAAGCGAGTATATGCCGTTGCCCGACGACCCGACGTAGTTGCCTTGCACCAAATCGTATTTTGAAAACGCCGAATCGAATGCCTTGGCGGTTTTATCGTCGGGCGATATATCGTCATCCAGAAGCACAATATTCTCCTGCCTCCCAATGGCAATGCTGGAGAGGAGAATAAGGTTCCGCGCATGCCCTATCGACCCGTTTCTTTCGGAATCGCCCTTCGGAAAAACCCCTTCTGCTCCCTCCGGGGAAAAGACGAGGGCGCCATCGACAGCCTCAGACACGCGTTTTATGTCCTTTTGCTGGCAGCAGATTATGAGCCTTGATTTGCCAAACGCTTTTTGCGTTGATTTCATATTGCGGAGAAGCCCCTCTGCCCGCCACCCCAAAACGCCAACATGCATAGAGGTGGTGTTGGGCATTACTATTATATAATCATTAGAACTCAAACTTTGGAAGCCAAGGACAGTTTGGCTTTGCAAGGAAAGCCCGCGGGCAAGATTTTGCTTTGAATTTGCATCATTTCCAGGAAAGGAAATAGGGTTGCAACGTTATTCTCCTTTATTTACAACCAAAATTCGTCAGTTTTGGGTTGTATAATCCGAGGATTGACGATTATATATATTTTTTATATATACTTTTTTTTAAAGAATGGGGAAGAATTTATAAAGATAACAGAAGAGAGCATACCCGTCTCCTATGAGAGGCGCCTGACAACGCCATCGAGGGACGATTGGTACGAATGGGATGAAAGGAAAATATACAGGGCAAAAAATGAGTGTCGTCGATAAGTTTTGTACCATGCCCTGAAAGACGACATTTGAGGTGAAAAAATGAAAGGAATAAACGTGAAGAAGATAGCCGCCTTTGCCGGCGCAGCTGTCCTCTTTGGTTCAGCCTTTGCCGTCGCGGACGTAGTCTACGGCAGCACACAACTGGTTGACCAGAACGGACAGCCGACCGTAAAGATTTACGTCGGCAGCAACGCGCAAATCTCCGACGGTGTGGCAGCAGCCAACATCGCGGCGAAGATCGCGAACGAGGCATACAAGAGCTCGACTCTTACCGCATCAGTAAGCGGAACCCCGACCTGCTCAGTAGGAACGGGCGTTGGAGGAGCCGGAACCTGCTCACTAGTGGAGAGCAGCAAGAAGGTGACCCTTGAGGTGTCAGTCCCCGGAACAATCGCCGGAACGCACACCTTCAAGACGCTCATCACGGACACGATTGACAGAACGCTTGCGAACCGCAACAACACGGCGGACGAGGACAACTACCCTGCCACACTCGCTGCGGCAGACACCTCGGGCTCAACGCCATCCCCTCTTAGAGGATATTCGGAGAGCTCAACCAACGGAGCGCTTTCCAAGGCACTCTACATGATTGGCGCAGGCCAGTTTACCGGCTTTGCGGACTATTCCGCAGTCGACAACCAGGCATCCACCACGTCTTACACCGAAGTGCAGTCTTTCTGGATCGGCAGCAAAGCCGATGCAGTAAAGTACGACTCCAACTCGGACATAAGGGATGTCGCGGTAAACACCTACTCAACCGCAGTCTACAGCGCCAAGTTCATGGGCAACGACTACGGCATACCTGTCTGCACAGGCGACCTTTTATCGAACAGGAGCGATGATTGGACTTCGTGCTTATCCGACCCGAACTCGAGGACGGACAGGCACAGGCTCAAGATAAAGTTCATGGGAGCGGAGTGGTTAATCTCCGACATGGACGCGCAGAGCCTCTCCAACCCGAGCTCGACAGCGGTCGTGGTAGGCGGACAGATAAAGCTTGCCAAGGAGGCGAAGTACGGCATCATCAATGTCGGACAGGTTCTCGACGCAGGCGTTTTCAAGGTAAGGCTGTCGGACATATCGGTTGCCACGGGATCGGACAACACCCACCCGGCAATCATCGACATCCTTGACGCCAACGAGGCGGTCATCGGGCAGGTTCAGATCAGCCCTGACCAAACCTACACCTTCACTCAGAGCGGAACGGGCAACAGCGTGAAGATTCACGTCTACAAGACAGCGCCCGGTTTCACCCTGAACGCGAAGTGGGCTGAAATGGCCATCTACAATGACGAGATAACCCTCAAGTCTGGCAGCAGGTACAACCTGGTGTCCGGCTCGGACGTCAACCAGAACTTCTACGTGTCTCTATTGTGGAAGAACAAGGACTTTACAAGCGGATCAACGGGCAACGTATACAACAACTACACGGACTCGCTTCGTGAGATTGTAATATACGACGTCGACACGTTCTCCGGCGTAAAGTACAAGGCAGGCGACGTGTACAACTTCCTCAAGAGCCCTGCAACCTACAAGCTCACCTACAACGGAGTCGACCTGACTGATGGCGACTACGTCCCGGTGTCGGTAAGCGCCCTTTCAAAGGCAAACTACCGTGTTGCAATCCTCCCGGGAGGAGACGCAAGCTGCGCAGCCACAAGCGCCCTGGACTACAGCTACGATGCAAAGATGATCCGGATAAAGACAGGCACCGGAACCCTCTTTGGCGGAGCTGGCAAGCTCGGAAACTACAATGTTGACGAGGTGCTCTTTGACCCGATCGGAACGACGGACAACTCAACGTTCCTCCCGAACGGCACCCAGAACATCTCATCCAACGTCTACAGCGCAAAGGTCTTCTTCAAGCCATCCGGCAAGAACTGCTGGAACTGGGCAAACATGGCGGTTGCCAGTGCGCTTGACGTGACTGCCCTTACCGAGGCAATCAAATTCGAAACTGTTGGAGACAACAGCGGAGCATACGGTGCGATTACATACGTAACCGACAGCACCTATGTTCCAACCGGATTTAACGGCATGCTGGTGTTCCAGGAGGACGCAGGCAAGCTTGGCGCAAGCAGCAACAGCAAAGTCCACCTTGCCCTGCCGTACAACTACACCGTGACATCGACCACAGACGACCCGTTCAGGTTCAAGACACAGGACACCTCGACGTCGTATGTGTACTACCACGGCGTGAGGAACGTTGCGGCAGACATAAAGACCAACTCGAAGGAGCTTCCGTTCGTGACAGAACGCGGCAGCAAGACGGTTGACGTCAGCACCAATGACGCATCCATCAAGTTTGCCAAGAAGATCGGAATGCCAACCTTCCAGTTCTCAATGTCCGACGTGTCCGCCTCGTCAAGCGGCGAGGAATACATAATGGGCGTCGGCGAGAGCAAGGTGTTCGGCGGCGTGACTGTGAAGGTCAAGGCAATCGACGCAACCACGGGAAGCTGCTCAGTCCTCGGGGCTGGCGGCGCACCTGCGTGCACGGTTGACTCCACGGGCCTTTCGGCTGTGATCAGCCCGAACAACGCGGCGACGGTCGAAGCGACAGAGCCGTACAAGCTTACATCGAGCCTTGTCCACAAGGACACGGACGGCGCAAGCTCCGGCGTGGCAATCCTTATCGGCGGACCTGCGGTCAACACAATGACTGCGGACGCACTTAGGGACACGGCCATCAACTTCGACACCGACTCTGTTGTCGTAAGAGAAATCGGCAACAAGATCGTGGTAGCTGGAAAGTCTGCGGCAGACACGATGACCGCGGCGACCCAGTTCATCGCGGGCGTGAAGAGGCAGTAGGCAGGCCAACTTGGAAAGGCGAAAGCCTTTCCTCCCCTTTTTTCTTTTTAATCCGCCGTGCCCCAAAAGGGCACGGTTGGAGAATTTTTTATTCTTCTTAGCGCATGCCTTTTTCAATGAAATCCCGCTTGGAACATTCCAATTGCATCATGCCTGATTGGATTTTGGCGGTTCGAGGGCAAATCAAAACCAGCGAGCAAGCCAGAAGAATTTTAAGCGATTGGCAAGTATTGTTATCACGCGGGGCAGTCAGCCCGAAAAACAGAGGCGACCATATGGATGCAAACTCACAACCAGCTGCAGTTGCGAAACTTTCTCCCAAGGAAGTGCATGACGGGGTAATGGCAATGGGCGCCTCCGACCTTGACGCGGGATTGGTCGCAGACTGCCTTCACGTGGGCAAATCTACCACATGGATGAACAACGAGCAGGTTTCGGACGATATAAACGTGAAACTGGCGGCATTCCTCAAGGAGAACGGCTATGCTTTTGAGATAATCGTGACTCCCGTGAAAATGGGGAAGTATATTTGGGACGTGAAGAAAAAAGGAATCCGCTACTGATTCGCCTTTCTCGGGCCGTCCCCTGCTCCGCAGGAAAGAAGCCTCTCAACACCATCAATTTCCTTAATGACGCCTGCGACTTTCTTCTCGTCTTTCTTCAGCGTAAGCACATGCGCGTTCGGTCCGGCGTCAAACGTGTAGCCTGCAACCGTTCTCCCCTCGCTTTGGTTCAAATCGCGCACCGCGTC
>Ga0247841_10011666_pt1 | contig 11638 bp, 15 predicted proteins | sample LaCruzMarch2015__2_FD_192410 | JGI IMG/M metagenome (GOLD analysis project Ga0247841, IMG submission 192410) | Freshwater microbial communities from meromictic Lake La Cruz, Castile-La Mancha, Spain - LaCruzMarch2015_18m | ecosystem: Environmental > Aquatic > Freshwater > Lake | place: Spain...
TTGGTTTACTAATTCATCTTATAGCTATTATCTGCCTTAGAATAATCTGAGGGTTTCTCGTAGGAAGATGAAGATGGTTTTTTTGCTGGAGGCAAATAACTTCTTCTTGAACCAAAATCATATGATTTTGAAACTTGAGTATCTAAACCTACTTGACCTTGTCTTGAAAAATCATAAAGTGGTTTGTCTGGTTTTCTATCATATCTTTCTTTCATCATTCTCTTAAGTATTGCTTCCGTGTCTGGCTGATAGGGTTGCACTGCTGTGCCAAGTGGTACTGGCATTGATCCTGCATATGCTCTAACTGATGGTGTTGTGTCTGTCATGAAAATTTAGATTTTAGAGGGTTTATTTATCTTTGGGTTTTATTATGTAAAGCTTGCGAGTTATTCTAAAATCCAAATATTTAAAAATACAAAACACAGAGGGATTAGATGAAAATGCAAAGCACAAATCAGGAAAATGAATTTGGTTTTAGCTTTGCTTACTTTTGGTATTTTTAATTCAAAAGCATTTTTATGTTATATGGAAAAAATGCTTTTGTGCAGGCACTAGTTCTGAATTATATTCTAACTAAATTGAATTCTGGGAGGTTAAAATGGCAAATGAAGAAGGGTTCTGTTTGGCTTATATGAGAGTATATGCAACTTGTCCAAGAAGAGCTGGCTATGGTAATGATTGCGCAAGATGTGATATTTATGCAACTATAATCAGACCACTAAGAGAATCTGAAGGATTAGCTAAGAAAACTGAAACTGCTGTTGTAGGGAAATAGATATTCAATCGCAATAATCTTTAAAGGGCCTAGTAATATCTGGAACTGATGGCTCACAATATAGTTGCAGGAATACGAGAAGGAAATGAATATAATTTTATGCTAGAAGTACATTGTAGAAATGGAATATTAAATCCTAGTGGCTCATGGATTGACCCCATAGATGATCTTGAAACTCTTACGAAGGCGGTTCGGGGAACTCCAAAGATTATAGTTATTAACCCATTTAATTTCGAAGATCCTAAGGAAGCATATAAATTACTAGAACCTAATGTGAATGGTGCTATGAGGGTTTTAGCTACTAGAAGTCTCAAAAGTGTCTTTAATTTATCTGGACAACTATATCCTGTTGATTTAACTACAGAACATCAGGATTTCACAGCAAATTATAGCAGAGGAATTGTTGGTCATTTAATTAGATATACTCCTGTTAGTACACTGTCAATGGGACAGATGATGGGGCAATGCCTTATGATGTGGGGACATTTAAACACTAAAGCACAAACAGAAATTAATGCTCAACTAGCTGAAAAATTTCATACAAATATAATTGATACGGGCAGACAACATTACATGGTTGTAGATGCTCAACCTCAAACAAAGTAAGCCTTAAAAGCCAGAAAACCATTGAGAGTTATGGCAAAGAATAGGGCAGTTGTGCTGTTTTCTGGAGGACTTGACAGTAGACTAGTTGTAGAAATTTTACAGAAGCAGGGCATAGAAGTAGAAGCATTGAATTTTAGACTTCCTTTTGGATGTAATTGTGGAAATGATTTTAAGAATGAAAAATTTAAAGTCATAATATTTGATTGCACAAAGGAGCCTTTACTGGAAGAATATTTGAATATTTTACGTCATCCTAAACACGGAAGAGGTTCTGGAATTAATCCGTGCATAGACTGTAAGATTTTTATGTTCAAAAAAGCAAAAGAATATGCAGATAAACATAAAATTAGGATAATTGCTACAGGAGAGGTTCTTGGACAGAGACCAATGAGTCAGACTGAGAGTTCTCTAAATAGAATCAATAAGGAAATTGGTTTTGAGATTCTTAGACCACTATCTGCAAAGCTATTGCCTGAAATAGAAATTGAAAAACTGGGAATTGTTAATAGAGATAAGTTTTTTACATTAAATGGAAGACAGAGAAAAGAACAAATGCAGCTAGCTGAAGAGTTTGGAATAAAATATCCTAGTCCGGGTAGTGGTTGTTTGTTGTGTGAGAAGTTTCCTGGAAAAAGAATTTTATTTTTATTAAAACAAAACAGAATAAATGAAAAAAGCATTAAGCTTTGCTCAATTGGAAGACATTTTTTTATAGATGGTGAATGGTTTATTGTGGGAAGAAATGAAGAAGAAAGCACAATTATTGAGAGTTTTAAGACAAGTGTTGAATCTGACATAAAGACGCCTGCTGTTTTTTTTGAAAAAAATAGGGAAATTGCATTGGATTTGCAAAATGCGTATAAGATAAGGGATGCTGGGAAGTTTGAAGAGTTTAAGATTTGAGGGGTTTTATCCTATCTACGATTAATTATCTGGTTATGATTATACTCATTCTCTCGCATTCGCTTGTTCATTTCAACAATTTGGTTATTCACAGCCGCATAAGATTTTTGGAGGACTTATCGCAAACGCGTATATAGAATTGTAATGAGATAATCCTTTAGACTATTAAGTAATATTTATGACTATTTTAGACGCGTTTGATATGTTTTTTCATGGCTCATTGTGCTTAAAAAGTCCACAAATTGCACCTATTGCTGCCCCAACTCCAGAATAAAATATTAGATTAAAAATAGCACCTATAATCGCAATAATTATAAACATCGTCCCTACATTATTAGAATCTCCCATGCCATATGCCATAAAAACAATAAAAAGTAATGGGAATAATGCAACTATATAAATTACAGTGGAAATAAAACCCAAAACATTAAAGAAAAAAGAGTCTGGAAATACTTTGCCCTGAAAAAATCCTCCAAAATTTAAAATAAGAAACAAAACTAAACAAATTATATAAAAAACTCCTAAAATAATCGCGCCCCTTAGCCAATATGGCTTATCAACCCACCCCATGATATTTAAATCAATCATTAGACCTATATAATCTTTTCTATATTAATTATGCATAATTATTTTATTTTTTTGACAAACGCGTATAAATAATCATAAGCGATAATCTTTATACATTTGCTAGAAGTTTTTGTTGGTGAAGAAAGCTTAACAAGGGTGTGGAAGCGAAGAAACGAAGTTGATGAGCGATTATATTCTAATGAGATAATTAATAAAAACAAGTAAGATAGTTAGAATTATAAATTGAATTTGACTAATAAAAACATGAAAGATATAAAATTATGTAGTGCTTGTTTACTTGGAATAAAGTGCAGATATGATTGCAAGGTTAAGGCTAATGAAAAAATTATAGAACTATCAAAAAAAGAAATACTAATACCTGTTTGCCCAGAGCAATTAGGGGGTCAATCTACACCAAGACCAAATGCAGAAATTGTTGGTGGAACCGGAAAAGATGTTCTTGTGGGAAATGCTAGGGTAATTGAGCAAAATGGAACAAATGTGACTGCTAATTTTATTTTGGGTGCAGAAGAAACACTAAAGATAGCAAAATTATATAATATTAAAGAGGCTATTATGAAACAAAAATCTCCCTCCTGTGGATGCGGTAAAATTTATGATGGAACATTTAATGGCAACTTAGTGGTTGGTGATGGTGTCACAACAGCACTATTAAAACAAAATAATATTAAAGTAATAACAGAGGAAGAATTATGACATGCAAAAAATGCGACATCAAACCTGTGTGGGAATTTACAAATCAGACAAAGCTCTGCAAAAGATGTTTTTTGGATTATTTTGACAAGAAAGTTTTTAGAACAATAAGAAAATACAATATGCTTAATGGAAAGACACAGATTCTTTTGAAAAAAGATGGTTCGTTGAATACAAATGTCCTAAAATCTGTTTTAGAACAAAACTTTGTTGTTAAGTTTTCTCCAAAGGCTGATTTTTCAGCTGAAAATCTTTCTGAGGCTGCAGAAGGGATTTTTCTTAGTTTGCTAGAAGGAAAATTCAAAGGAGAGTTGCCAAAAAATAAACCACTTTATTTTCTTTCTGACAAAGAAATTGAACTATATGCTAAGCTTAGAAATATTAAAGGTAAAAAGAGAAAACAAAATACAAGAACAAAGAAGTTATTTGAAAGATTTCAGAAGAATCCAGATTTAGAACATAATATTGTTAATGCTTTTTTGCAATTAGATTGAGTACCAATCTCCATGCTCATAGCCAAATTGTCTTCTGCCTGAAAAATCTTCAAAAGATGAATTTCCCTGTGAACCAAGTCTAAATCTCCAGTGTTGGGGTTCTAGAATAAAAGTTGGGTCGCGATATTCTCGTGGAATATTAAGCTCTAAAAACTCAGTTGGAATTTTTATTGGATGTGGTCCAAAATCATCTGATTTTCCTTTAGAATAGGCAGCTAGTGTACCTATTTTATCCACCGGAGGAACTCCTTGATGGATACTTAAAGATAAATCAAAACTAGTTTTTAGTGTCACAAGTCCGCACTTTTTTCTTGGCTCTATTGAAAAATGCAATCCAGATGTTGCTATTAAAAATTCTAAGAAGTGGGTGGCAATTTCATGATTAACTATCTTCATGTTTATAGCTAATAAATTGGGTTTTTAAGGATTATTGTAATCTAGTTAGAAGTTCTTTTAGGTTATAGAAATCATGTATTATAAAATCAGGATTTGTTTTGATTATGTCTTTTAGTGGTGACCAGGAGCATGAATTATGTATAGCAATTGAGATTACACCTGCTTTTTTAGCTGACTCTACATCACTAAATCTATCTCCAACATAGACTGCTTGATTTCCTTGAATTTTATATTTTTTAAGAATGTGTTTTAATTCTTGTTCTTTTGTTTTAAATTGTTCTGCGCCATAGAAAGCGTGAAATAATTTATTTACTTTTAATTTTTTAGCAGAAGCCATAAGAAAAGCTCTTTCTGAATTAGAAACTACAATTAGCCTATGAGTTTTAGAAAGTTCTTTTAAGGGCTTGATTGAAACACAATCGTGAAGCTTTGGGGAGTCTTTTATCATAAGAGAATAGAATTCTTTTCTTATTTCTTGCAAGTCTTTTGTTGGAAGTTTTAGAGCTTTTAGGATAAACTGCATTTTTATTCCAAGAAGTTTGTCTAATTTTGCTTTGCTGTATTTATATCCTCTTTTATCTAGAACCCTGAACAAGTTTTTGCGTGCAAGTGCTCGCGCATCACTAATTGTTCCATCGAAATCGAAAATAAGAAGTTTTGTCATTTTAATTCTCCCAGTGGTCTAAACTCTGGTGTTATTTTTAATTGTTCTTCAATTACTTTCCCATTTCTCTTATAAACTCTATAGGCCTTTGCCTTTGAAGAAGAAGTTATTATTCTATATTCATCACCAACTATTTCTAGAGCAAAACAATTATCTAAAGCAAGTGCAAATCCTCCTGATTTCATTATTACTTTTTTCAAAGAGGGTCTTCTGCCTTCTTCTGCATCGTAGTGTGGGCATAGCATTAAATCAACAAAATTTAGACCTCGAAGTTTGATTAATTTTCCAGGTATTGAATCAGAGTTTCCGTATTTAAACCAACAGATAGCACCTGCACTGAGTCCAGAGAGAATCTTTCCTTGTTCTGCTGCTTTTTCTAGAATTTTATCAACACCCAGTTTTCTCCAGACTTTCAACATCTTCATGGTATTTCCACCACCAACATAGATTATATCTGCTGCAAGAATTTTTTTCTTTATTTCTGCTAAAGTTGGCTTTTGTTTTACAAGGTAAAGAACATCTGTTTCGCATCCAAGTATTTTACCATAATATCTTTCAAAGGTAGGATAGTAGAGTTCTGAATCACCTGAAGCAGTTGGTAATAATAAAACCCGAGGATGTTTTTTTCCAGATAGTTTAATTACTTCTTTATCTATTTCTCTTGTTTCTATTTCTGTGCCAGGCCTTCCTATCTCTCCGCCACCTATTGCGACAATTTTCATTTTTCAATTGGAGTCTTTAAACTCCACCCATCTATATTAAAACCACCCATTTTAGATAAGACATGGCTAGTAATTTGCTTGTATTTTTGCATCATTTCTTGTTTGCTTTTTAGATTTATTGCATTAATGTACATATCAACAAAATTCTGGTCTGGAAATTCTGAGATATTATACTTCTTTTTGTCTTTTTCATTAACAAGGAATCTTTTTATTTTATTTGCAAAAATAATTTCAAATCCTAGAAATTTTGAATAGGATTCAAAAATAGTCTTTAAAAAATCATAATAAACAAAGTAAAACTCTTCTGCATCTGAATCATAAACCTCCTCTAGATTATCTTGCATATCCCATAGATGATATTTATCAGATTCTATTATTGCTTTAGCTGGTTTGAGAAATTTCTTTTTATTCAATTCGTTTGCCTTTTTAATTAGTTTTTCTGCATCTCCATTTTTATCAATAATAACTCTGCCTGTTATAAACATATGAATATTTGTTTTTCTGTTTTTCTTAAAGTCATTTTCATAATACTTAAGGTTTTGAGGAAGAGGATTGGCAAAATATTCTATTAGAAAACCATCTACTATCTTATTTCCTCTTTCTCTCCATTTAACTTTTTTATCTAGTAATATTTGTAAATCTATATCTGAATGCTTGGTTGGATTTCCAGTTACATAGCTTCCACAGATAATTGCTCCAACAATGTCTTTTTTATGTCCCCATTGCTCTAAAAATTTATCTACTGCTAATTCAAAAGGCTGCTTGTTTTCATTCACCATCTTTAAAATAATAATTATCTCTGATTTATAAATTATCCCAAAGATTTTTATAGTTTAATATGGCTAGATTGCAAAAGAGCTCTTGAATAATGATAGAAAAAATAGAAATTCCGGGGTTTGAAGAAGCAGTTAGAGGATGCAAAGAAGCTTTGAGAGCATGCAAAACAGCGAATAGTGAATTAGAAAGACGACAACACGACCATCTTTTTATAAAATATTCTCCTCAGCATGGAAGAAATTCCTTTGAAATGGAATTGGGTCTCATAAGAAGATTAAGAGAAGCCTATGGAAGCAATCCAGAAGAATTAGATTGGATTCCTGATGATTGTAAGGATTTGGGTAATTCCATAACATTTAACCATTCGACTTATATGGGGGCTTGTCCGGGCCCTGTTCCTTTTTCAAATGAGACATCTGGAGAGCATGTACGATGGGGCGAAGTAATGTTTAAAGAAATTATAAAATCTGATTCTGAATTTTATCAAATTCTTGTGAGAGAAACCAAAGAATTTATAGAAACACAAAAACAATTGTGCGTAGACATAGCAACTTCTTCAGATTACCTTCTTGCTGTGAAAGCTATACTCCTAAGAGCTAGAAATGCAGGAGCAGACATAAAACAACAAAGAGTTGGGGATACTCTTAACTGGAGATTTATAGCTGAATATAGAAAAGAAGAAGCGAAACACGCGCCAGAAGCAATTGTGCTATGTGACAAAGCAGAAAGAATACAATATCATTTTAGTGAATTAATAGAAGCCCTGAGATAACTAGTGACCCATTCTCTTAAGCAAATCATCTAACTTAGCTTTGTTTGCTTCTCTATCCTGAAGGCTAACTATTGACCAGACTGCAATTCCGCCTATTTCGCCTGTTTTTTCTCCTCTTATATCTCGTGCAATCTTATTTCTCATATTATCTGAAATCAGAAGACGACCATTGGCTATATCTGCTATTCTTTTTGTTAAAAGAATTGTGTTTCCTATGCTTGTGTATTTTAACTTACCATCTTCTATTGCAGAAATTAAGTCTCCTGAATTTAGACCTACACCAAAGCCAATTTTATCATTAAACTTTCTATTATAGTCATTTAGTTCATTAAGAATATCTAAACCAAGACGTGCTGCAGCTGGCTCGCTTTCCATTACTCTTGTAATTAAAGGAGATAGAATAATTATAATATGGTTATCTCTCCAGTCAACAACTGCCTTTCTTTCTCTAGCCATGGTCATAATTTTTTCAAGTTGTTGTTTTGCTGCTCCGCCAAATCTGGTATTAAGCTTGATTACGATAATTGAAGAATTAACCTTTTGACCCTTTAGAACTAAACTACCCTCTGCATCACCTACATTTGATTTTCTTACATCCATGAATTTTCCAGAGTTAACATTACTTCCAGGCATTATCATGGGTCTAGATGTATTTGGTACTATTTTAACTTTTGCAGGTTCGGATTTTACCTCTGGCGTGCTGGTTTTTTGACTAAATGTACTGATTTTTGTTGCTGGGTATGGATCTTCTGTATAAACTGTTCTTTTGCTTACTTTTCTCATTGTAAATATAACTCCGCCTGCTAGAAGTATTGCAATTAGGAAATAACTAATGAAGCTGTATTTGCTCAAAATACCTTGTCCAGAATCATCAACTGCAATTGCGTTTCCTGTTAAAAGAAGCCTTTTTTCTTGGTCACCTACTTTAACTGTATATTCTCCATCTGGCGCCTTAAGATAAAATGTTTTTGATTCTCCTATTTGAAGATTTAGACTTACTTCCTGTGTTGAATTGCCTATTGTTACATTGATGCTTTGATTGTATAGTGTATTGCCTATATTTTTGACCAATAGTTCTCCTGAATCTAAAACAGCCATATCTATCATGGAAACTTCTTGCATTGTAAATTCCTTTTGAGTTGTTATTTTCCCAAGAGAAGCGTATAGTGTCCATTTTCCTGCTGTTGCATTTGTTTCAAAATCAATTGAATTGGATGTTCCTGAATTTAGTGTAAGTGTTTTTTTAGTTTTACTGTCAGAAGAATAAACCTCCACATCTAGCTTATCAGTCATGTTTTTTCCTGCCTGATCAAATAAATCCAGTGTAAAATTAAAGCTTGAACCTGGTGTAGCTGTCTCTGGAGAATCTGCTAAGATTGATGTTGGAACCTGATTTATTTTAAAAGAAGTTGTATGGTTTCCTTTGTTCATTATTGAGTTATTTATTCCTCTATCGTAAACTGAAAATGTAAGAACATAATCTCCTGAATCTGCGTTTGGAGGCATTGTGAAGCTATCTATTGATTGTCCTTTAGATACTGCCCTTGAGAATGATTGAGCTCCAGAGACTTCTAAAAAGCCGTCTAGGGGTTGGTTATTTGCTTTTATTGCAGTTAGATTGTAGGTTATTCTTTCTCCTGGATTATAGTTCTGCTTGTCTAATTTTGCTTGAACATTAATTGCATCGCTGATTATAAATGTCTTAGAAGATGTTTGCTCATCACCCATGGATGCGATTATGTTACAGTTTCCTAGATTGCTACTCATAAGAATAGGTGTTAGTGTTACAAAAGTAGTGATTTTTTGTTCTACACCCACTGAAAAGCTTGGTTCTGCAGGAATTCTATAGAGATTGATTGATGTACTTTTGCAAATTAAATTTATTTCAAAATTTCCAGAAACAAAGCTCGGAAGAGTTGTAAGGCTTATGTAGAGTCTGTCTCCCAAATTATAATTGTCGTTTGGTTCGGTAAGAATAATTCTAGCACTTGCAAAACTTGCAAAGAGAATTGAAATCACCAACAATAAAATCACCTTTTTCATAGATAAAACATGATAATTTAGTATTTAAAGATTATTGTTATGATTGAGGGGAGAAGTTTAAACTCTCGCGAGATAAATTAAATTATCTTTTCTTCTTTTTAATATTTCTACACTACCAAATCCATGCTTTTGAAAATATGATTTTAAATCTGACTCGTGATTAAAATGAACAAATGACCTATTTCCTGTTAAGATACCAACCAGGCTTCTAAGTAATTTCCCACTAACACCCGGAGTCATATTCTCATGTTGCGCCTTTATGGGTTCATGAGACAAATAAGCTGAATTATTTCCCAATTGCACAAGAATCTCATTTACATTATGCAATAATGATTTATATTGTCCTGAATTCAAATAGGTATTCAACCCAACAGAATATACTAATGTGCGCTTGCCACGCTTCAAATCATGCTTTAATCTTTGCATAAGATTATCCATGACCACATCGGCAGAAACAAGATGTAAATTCGGAACTGACCCCAACCCTTCTTGTTTTTTAATCATTGCTAACATTCTTTGCTTATAATCCATCATTTTAGGAAAATCAACTTCAATAACTGGATAATGAGGATTTGCCAAAGCATATTCCAAACCAAAGGTATCAACACCTGCTCCTAAATCAACTAATTGTTCTGGTTTAAAATCCTTAATCGCCCTGTGCATATCTTTCGCAAGGGAAAGTCTTTTTGAAAAAACATTAGAAAGCAAATCTCTTGAAAAAACTCTACCAACAACGGAGTTTAACTTAACAATTCTAGGTGTTACAAAATACTTACTAAATCTATCTCCTACCTGAGCTTTCATAAGTGCAACTGCTTCTGCAGTTATGCCTATTTTCTCATTTCCTTTCATTAGATTTAGAGGAAAAATGAGAATTTAAGTTTATCTAATTATTCTGATAAATTCAATAAGATAACTTTTATAAAACCCTGATTACTTGATAAACCATGGATAAAGAGATGAAGGTGAGTCCTTGGGAAGTATCTGGAGATATTGATTATGATAAACTTGTGAAGGATTTTGGAACTCAGACACTTAATGCTAAGATTAAAAAAAGATTTGAGAAAGCACATCCCCTATTAAGAAGAGGTGTTTATTTTTCCCATAGGGATTTTGATAAATGGTTGGATGCTTTTGAGAAGGGTAAAAAAGTTTCTGTTATAACTGGAAGAGGACCTTCTGAAAAAATGCACATAGGTCATTTGGTTCCGTTTTTAGTTGCAAAATCTCTTCAGGATGAATTTAAGTGCGATGTTTTTATTCCAATTTCAGATGATGAAAAGTTTTATGTAAAAGAAAATTTAAGTTTTGAAGATTCTCTTAAATTTTCAGAAGATAATATTCTTGATTTAATTGCCTTGGGATTTGATCCTGAGAAGACTTTTATTTTTGAAGATTTTGTCTATAGTGATATTTACAAATATGCTGCAAGAATTGCAAAGAGAATTACATATTCTACTGCTAAAGCTGCATTTGGATTACAACCTGAAAATAATATTGGCTGGAGTTTTTATCCTGCAATGCAGGCTGCTCATATTTTATTTCCTCAGTTTTATTTAGGTAAACATATTTCTGTTGTACCTGTAGGAATTGACCAGGACCCATTCATAAGATTAACAAGAGATATTGCTGAACATAGAGATTTTAATTTTGAAAAGCCAGCTGCACTTCACGCGAGATTTATTCCTTCTCTAGAGGGTGGCTCTAAGATGTCTTCTTCTGTTGGCAATGTTATTTATCTTTCTGATTCACCTGAAGAAGTAAAAAAGAAAATCAATAAATATGCATTTTCTGGTGGGAGAGATACAATTGAAGAACATAGAAAGAAGGGTGGAAATACAGAAGTTGATGTTTCATTTCAATATTTGAAGATGTTTTTTGAAAGTGATGATAAAAAGCTAAATAAAATTAAAGAAGATTATGAATCTGGAAAACTTTTAACAGGAGAGTTGAAAGCTATTTTAATTGAAAAGATTAATGTTTTCTTGAAAGAACACCAGAAGAAAAAGCAAGAAGCTAAAAAAATTTTGAATAAGTTTTTGTTGGGAAAGAAATAGGTTTTTGTATTTGGAGGACATTAATTATGTCTATATGATGTTAATCACTCACTCATTCCATTCGTTCACTGAGGCAATTTTGTTAAGTTTTTTTCTATAAATCATAAATTTCTTAAGACAAGACCAATCAGGTGAATTATAATGCTAA